>Ga0105045_10003135_pt1 | contig 14106 bp, 11 predicted proteins | sample MAT02_FD_78089 | JGI IMG/M metagenome (GOLD analysis project Ga0105045, IMG submission 78089) | Freshwater microbial communities from Lake Fryxell liftoff mats and glacier meltwater in Antarctica - MAT-02 (megahit assembly) | ecosystem: Environmental > Aquatic > Freshwater > Ice > Liftoff...
CCAGTTGATGGAAAAGCAAAAAGCTAAATATTCTTACGGAATTTTAGAAAAACAATTCAGAGGTTTATTTAAAAAAGCATCTGCTACTAAAGGTGTAACAGGTGAGGTTCTTTTACAATTGTGTGAAGCAAGATTGGATAACGTTGTTTTTAGAATGGGTGTAGCTCCTTCTAGAAGAGGCGCTAGACAATTAGTTTCTCACAGACACATCACTGTTAACGGTGATGTTGTAAATATACCATCTTATCACTTAAAGCCTGGTGATAAAGTTGCTGTTCGTGAAAAATCTAAATCTATAGAGGCTATCGAACGTTCTTTGTCTAATTCAAGTCATGTTTATGAGTGGATTACATGGAATAATGATGTTAAAGAAGGTACTTTTGTTTCTGTACCTGCTAGACTTCAAATTCCAGAAAACATTAAAGAACAATTAATCGTAGAGTTGTACAACAAATAATAATTGACTTAGTCGAAATTTATGGCAATATTTAATTTTCAGAAGCCCGATAAAGTTATCATGATCGATTCAACCGATTTTGAAGGTAAATTTGAGTTTAGACCTTTAGAACCTGGTTACGGATTGACTGTTGGTAATGCACTTAGAAGAGTTTTGCTTTCAGCATTAGAAGGTTATGCAATTACATCGGTTCGCATAGAAGGTGTAGATCATGAGTTTTCTACTATAGCAGGAGTTGTTGAAGATGTTACCGAAATTATTCTTAATCTTAAACAAGTACGTTTTAAACGTCAAATTGAAGATATAGATAATGAGTCAGTTACCATTTCGGTTTCTGGTAAAGATCAATTAACAGCTGGTGATTTTCAAAAATTTATTTCAGGTTTCCAAGTTCTGAATCCAGAACTAGTAATTTGTAATTTAGACAGTAAAATCAAACTTAATTTCGACTTAACAATCGAGAAAGGTAGAGGTTACGTTCCTGCTGAAGAGAATAAAAAACAAAATGCTGCAATTGGAACTATATTTACAGACTCAATTTTTACTCCGGTAAAAAATGTAAAATACACGATCGAAAACTTTCGTGTAGAGCAAAAAACGGATTATGAAAAATTAGTTTTTGAAATAAAAACGGATGGTTCTATTAATCCTAAGGATGCTCTTACTGAAGCTGCAAAAGTTCTTATTCACCATTTCATGTTGTTTTCTGACGAAAGAATTACACTTGAGGCTGACGAAATTGCACAAACAGAATCGTATGATGAAGAATCATTACACATGAGACAATTGCTTAAAACTAAGCTTGTTGATATGGATCTTTCTGTAAGAGCATTAAATTGCTTGAAAGCGGCTGAAGTTGATACACTTGGTGATTTAGTATCGTTCAATAAAAATGACCTAATGAAATTCCGTAATTTTGGTAAAAAATCTTTAACTGAACTTGATGAGCTTGTTGCAGTTAAAAATTTAAACTTTGGTATGGACCTAGCAAAATACAAATTAGATAAAGAATAAATTACTTCATATTTTGATCTCCAACGCGGATAGCATCAAGATGAAAGTATAAAAAAACACGTCATGAGACACGGAAAGAAATTCAATCACTTAAGCAGACAGACTGCACATAGAAAATCTATGTTAGCTAATATGGCTTGTTCTCTTATTGAGCACAAACGTATTAATACTACTGTTGCTAAAGCAAAAGCGCTTAAACAATTTGTTGAGCCTTTAATAACAAAATCTAAAGCTGATACGACTCACAATCGTCGTATTTGTTTCGCTTATTTACGTAGCAAATATGCGGTAACTGACTTGTTCAGAGACGTAGCGGCTAAAGTAGGTGACCGTCCAGGTGGATACACACGTATCATTAAAGTTGGAAATCGTTTAGGAGATAATGCTGATATGGCAATGATCGAACTTGTAGATTTCAATGAACTTTACAACGGAGGTAAAAAAGAAGTTAAAAAAGCAAAAAGCCGTCGTGGTGCTAGCTAAGAAAGCAGATGATGCTACTGAAGCTGCAGCTCCAACTGCCGAAGCTGAAACGACTACTGACCCAGCAGAATAATTATGCAAATAATAATTCAATAAAAAACAAGGATAGGCTATTTATAGTTTATCCTTTTTTTTTGATTTTTTTTTTGGAGCAGAACTAATTATTTTTATCACTAACTCACTCCTGCTGTATGCTGTATCTCCTCGCCCAAACGCTGGGCAAGGAGGATGCCGCTTCCATCAGGGCTGCTTTAGAAAAGTAATACTTTGAACACTAATGTTGTGGGCTTCAAGAACATTTATTGTATATTTTTTTTGCTTTCACTATTTTAAAAAATTAAATTTGCACCTTAATTACTTATGTAGAATTACTTTGGCATTTTTGTCAACAACACAACTTTACACTACTACTAATGAAATACACAACAAGACAAAGCGCTATTCTCCTATTAAGTGATGGAACTATTTTTCACGGAAAGTCGATAGGAATTAGTGGAACTGCTTTTGGTGAAGTTTGCTTTAATACAGGAATGACTGGTTACCAGGAGATTTTTACAGACCCTTCTTACTATGGGCAATTGATGGTGGCCACCAATGCGCACATTGGGAATTACGGGGTAAATGATTCTGAAGTGGAATCAGATAGCATAAAGATAGCAGGATTAATATGTAAAAATTTCAGTTTTAACTATTCTCGTGCAGATTCATCAGGAAGTTTAGAAGATTATTTTACTAAACAAAATCTCATTTGTATTTCTGATGTGGACACACGAGCACTTGTAAGTTACATTCGTGACAACGGAGCCATGAATGCAGTAATTTGTACGGATGGCACTTCCATCGGGGATCTAAAGGAAGCACTTTTTAGCGTTCCTGACATGAATGGCTTAGAATTGGCTTCTAAAGTCTCTACAAAAGTATCTTATTTGTTCGGTGATGAGAACGCAACATATAAAATAGCAGCATTAGATTTAGGGATAAAGAAAAATATTCTTCGCAATCTTGCAAAGAGAGATTGCTACATAAAAGTGTTTCCATACAATTCGACTTATCAAGAATTAGCATCCTTTAATCCTGACGGGTTTTTCTTGTCAAATGGACCAGGAGATCCTGAGCCGCTTTCGGGTGCTATTCAATTGGCTAAAGAAATCTTGGAACACAATAAACCATTATTTGGGATTTGTCTTGGACATCAAGTAATAGGTTTAGCGAACGGAATTTCTACCTACAAAATGTTCAACGGTCATCGAGGAATTAATCATCCAGTAAAAAATGTAATTACAGGTAAAGGAGAAATTACTTCTCAAAATCACGGTTTTGCCGTAAATAAAGAAGAACTTGAAAGCAACGCTGAACTAGAAATCACACATGTACACCTTAATGATGGAACTGTAGCTGGAATGCGTATGAAAAATAAAAATTGTTTTTCTGTTCAATACCATCCTGAAGCCAGTCCTGGACCACATGATGCGTCCTATTTATTTGATCAATTTATCGATAATATTAAAGGATAAATTAATCCATTAGTGATTTAATAGGGATCCGCTTTTTTTAAAAGCGATCCCTTTTTTATTAAATATATTATACAATTTGTTACCATCTATTTCAACAGCAGATTAAATTTGGGCTCTTTGACAAAAATTTCTATAATTAGCTTCTCCAAATAATTACAACGTTTTCGTTAATAAGATTCACTGTTTTCATTAAATGAATCAAAAAGATAGGATATATTTGTAATTAAATTTTTAAAATTAAGTTTTATGAGTATAATTATCAAAATTCACGCGAGACAAATTTTCGATTCAAGAGGAAATCCAACTATCGAAGTAGATGTTATTACAGATAATGGTGTGTTAGGAAGAGCAGCAGTACCATCAGGGGCATCAACTGGTGAGCATGAAGCAGTTGAGTTACGAGATGGAGGTAAAGCTTATCTAGGTAAAGGCGTTCTAAATGCAGTAAAAAATGTAAATACTGTTATTTCTGAGGAACTTTTAGGTGTTTCAGTTTTTGAACAAAACTTAATTGACCAAATGATGATTGATTTAGATGGAACTTCTAATAAATCTAATTTAGGTGCAAATGCAATTTTAGGAGTTTCTCTAGCGGTTGCAAAAGCTGCCGCTAATGAATTAGGTTTACCTTTATATAGATACATAGGTGGTGTTTCGGCTAATACATTGCCAGTTCCAATGATGAATATTATCAACGGAGGATCTCATTCTGATGCGCCAATAGCTTTCCAAGAATTTATGATTTTTCCAGTGAAAGCAACTTCTTTTACACATGCAATGCAAATGGGAACTGAAATTTTTCATAGTTTGAAAAAAGTCTTACATGACAGAGGTCTTTCAACAGCCGTGGGTGACGAAGGTGGTTTTGCTCCAAATTTAGCAGGAGGAACCGAGGATGCTTTAGATACTATCAAAGTAGCAGTTGAAAAAGCGGGTTACACTTTTGGTGATGAAATTATGATTGCTTTAGACTGTGCTGCAGCGGAGTTTTATGTGGATGGAAAATATGACTATTCAAAATTTGAAGGTGAAACAGGAAAAATAAGATCTTCGGCAGAGCAAGTTGATTATTTAACGGAACTTGCTGCCAAATATCCAATTATATCTATTGAAGACGGTATGGATGAGAACGACTGGGATGGATGGAAACTACTTACAGAGAAGATCGGAGATAAAGTACAATTAGTTGGAGATGATCTTTTTGTTACCAATGTAGAGCGATTGTCAACAGGAATTACTAAAGGAATTGCAAATTCAATCTTAATAAAAGTAAATCAAATAGGTACTTTAACTGAAACTATTGCAGCTGTAAATATGGCTCACAATGCGGGTTATACCTCGGTAATGTCCCACCGTTCAGGCGAAACTGAAGACAATACCATTGCTGATTTAGCAGTAGCGTTGAATTGCGGACAAATAAAAACAGGTTCTGCTTCTCGTTCAGACCGAATGGCAAAATACAATCAATTACTTCGCATTGAAGAAGAGTTAGGAAATATAGCATACTTCCCAGGGAAAAATGCTTTTAAAATCAAGTAAAATTTTGTGTAAGTCTTTTAAAAACCGTTCTTAAAATGAGCGGTTTTTTTTGTTATTTTTAACACATTCGTTGGATTATTCTTTTTTTAGTTGGTCTTTAATTCCTTAGATTTGGTAAATTATTATTTTTAAAAGTTTATTTCAATTATATTATGTCAAAAACAGCAATATTAGAGGTTAATAGTGAAAAATTCGAACTACCAATAGTTACAGGTAGTGAAAATGAAGTGGCTATAGATATTAGTAAATTACGTGATTTGTCAGGAATGATTACGCTAGATCCAGGTTATAAGAATTCAGGTTCCTGTACTAGCGAAATTACTTTCTTAGACGGTGAGTTAGGAATTCTGCGCTATCGAGGATATTCCATTGAAGATTTAGCTGAAAAAGGACATTTCCTTGAAGTGTCTTATTTAGTTATTTTTGGAGAATTACCGACTGCAACTCAATTAGAACAATTTGAAAAAGATATTACCAGATACACTTTGGTAAATGAAGAAATGAAAAGCATCATTGATGGCTTTCCAAAGACAGCGCACCCAATGGGTGTTTTATCTGCCTTAACAAGTGCATTGACAGCTTTCAATCCTAAGTCAGTCAATGTAGAGAATGAAAAAGAAATGTATGAAGCTGTATGTAAAACGATGGCAAAATTCATGGTTATTGCTACTTGGACATATAGAAAAAGTATGGGTTATCCTTTAAATTATTATGATAATACTAAGGGTTATGTAGAAAATTTCATGAGATTAATGTTTGAATTACCTACTGAGCCGTACAAACAAAATCCTATTGTTATCAATGCGTTAGACAAATTATTTATCCTTCACGCTGATCATGAACAAAATTGTTCTACATCTACAGTTAGAATGGTAGGATCTTCTCATGCTGGTTTATTTGCATCAATTTCAGCTGGAGTTTCTGCACTTTGGGGACCTCTGCATGGTGGAGCAAATCAAGCAGTCCTTGAAATGTTAGAAGAAATTCACAAAACAGGTGGTGATGCCGATAAATATTTGGCTAAAGCCAAAGATAAAAATGATCCGTTCAGATTAATGGGTTTTGGTCATAGAGTATATAAAAATTTCGATCCAAGAGCCAAAATTATTAAAAAAGCTGCGGATGAAGTTTTATCGACTTTAGGCGTAAATGATCCAATTCTTGCTATTGCAAAAAAACTAGAGGAATCAGCATTAGTGGATGAATATTTCGTTTCAAGACAGTTGTACCCTAACGTAGATTTTTATTCTGGAATAATATACAGAGCTTTAGGAATTCCTACCGATATGTTTACAGTAATGTTTGCCATAGGTCGTTTACCGGGCTGGATTGCGCAATGGAAAGAGATGCGTGAAAACAAAGAACCAATAGGAAGACCAAGACAAATTTATACAGGACATCCGTTAAGAGATTTTATAACATCTGAAAAAAGATAAATTCATATTCAAAGCTTCACATTTGTGGAGCTTTTTTTATATTTGCCAAAAACCCAGAAGCATGCTAGAATTGAATATAAATAATGAAACGTCCAGACTGACTGCAGTAGTATTAGGTTCTGGATTAAGTAATGGACCTACACCAAAACCTGAAGAAGCTTACGATCCAAAATCATTAGAACATATTTTGGCAGGAACATATCCTCAGGAATCAGATATGATTAATGAAATGGATTCGTTTTGTAAAGTGTTGAAGAAATATAATGTAACCGTTTTTCGTCCAGATAACATTGAAAATTACAATCAAATTTTTGCTCGAGACATAGGGTTTGTTATTGGGGATGTTTTTGTAAAATCAAATATTCTGCCAGATCGAGAACGAGAGCTGGAAGCTATCCAATATGTGATTAACCAAATTAATCCAATAAAAGTTGTCCGACCGCCAGAGGAAGTTCATATAGAAGGCGGTGATGTGATGTTGTGGAATGATTATATTTTTATTGGAACTTATAAAGGAAGTGATTATAAAGATTATATCACAGCGAGAACTAATAAGGAAGGAGTTCACTATATTAAAAATTTGTTTCCAAATAAAATTGTCAAAGCGTTCGATTTAGTGAAATCTAAAATTGAAGCACGGGACAATGCGTTGCATTTAGATTGCTGTTTTCAGCCTGTTGGGAATGATAAAGGGATTATTTACAAAAGTGGATTCCGTGAAGAGGCGGATTATTTATTTCTTGTTAACCTTTTTGGCAAGGAAAATTTATTTCATTTAACAAGAGACGAAATGTACAATATGAATTCCAATGTTTTCTCTATAGATTCCAATGTGGTTGTTTCAGAGAGAAACTTTACTCGACTAAACAATTGGTTGCGGCAAAATGATTTTATTGTAGAAGAGATTCCATACGCAGAAATTGCTAAACAAGAAGGATTGCTTCGATGCTCAACTTTACCGCTGATTAGGAAAATAACTTAACCAGCTTTGGCGGACGACCAAAACTAAAAATATAAAAATTGTAACAATAATTAATTCCCATATCCGGGTAAAAAATATGAAACAAACAACAAATTCAATATTGATGATCCGTCCAGTTGCGTTCAGAATGAATGAACAAACTGCAGTAAACAATTATTATCAAAAAGTTCTAGATGGACTTTTACCGGCAACTGTAAACGCAAAGGCACAGCAGGAATTTGATACTTTTGTCGATAAATTACGTGCTGTGGGGGTTGATGTAACCATAGTTGATGACACTTTAGAACCAAGTACTCCCGATAGTATTTTTCCAAATAATTGGATCTCGTTTCATGAAAATGGTGATGTTGCTTTATATCCCATGTTTGCTGAAAATCGTCGTGAAGAACGCCGCGAAGAGATTTTGGATATGTTAGAAGACAAAGGTTTTGTAATCCATAATATCGTTGATTATACTTCGGCTGAAGAAGATGGTTTTTTTCTTGAAGGAACAGGAAGTTTACTTCTTGATCGAGCGAATAATAAGGCATACTGCGCTTTATCTCCGCGTGCTGATGAAGAATTATTTATAGAATTTTGTGAGGATTTTGATTATGCTCCGATAATTTTTGAAGCTTTCCAAACTGTAGACGGTGAGCGAAAACTCATTTATCATACTAATGTGATGATGTGTTTAGGCGAAACATTTGCTGTAATTTGTTCTGATTGTATCGATGACAAAAAAGAGCGCAAGATGGTTCTTGACAATTTAAAGGAAAATGGGAAAGAAGTTATTATTATTACTGAAGCGCAAATGAATAACTTTGCCGGTAATATGCTCGAAATTCGCGGAGCTAATGATAAAAGATACTTAATAATGAGCGCTTCGGCACATCAAAGTTTAACGGCCAAACAAGTGGGACAATTAGAAAAACATGCTGAAATCCTCAGTTCTAGCTTGGACACAATAGAAGCATGTGGAGGCGGAAGTGCTAGGTGTATGATGGCTGAGATTTTTTTGCCAAAAAACTAATTTTAAAAGCTCCGACATAAATTAATTGCGTCAGAGCTTTTTTTTTGATGTTATAAATTAGATTTTATGATGTTAATAATTGCACTTACAATGTACTGAATTCCTATTGCAATTACAATAAAACCAACAATTCTGGAGATTGCTACAATCCCTGAAGCACCTAGAATTTTGGCCAAATAATGAGCACTTCTTAGTATAATAAAAATAGTTATTGCAATGGCAAGAATCGCAAATGAAGATATAATAATCTCCATCGTCTCATTGTGTTCCTGATAAAATGCAATGAGTAACGAAATAGAACCGGGACCAGCAAGCATAGGAATTGCTAACGGAGTCAATGCTACATCGTTTCGTTTTTGTGCATCATTTTCTGCCTTTTTACTAATACCGCGCTTTTTAGTGAATTTACCTGAAAGTAACGAAAATCCGGAATTTACGATTATGATGCCACCAGCTATTCGTAGTGCATCAATACTGATTCCGAAAAAAATTAAAACATACTGTCCTATAAAAAAAGATACTATTAAGATAATAAATACATTAATCGCTGTCCATAAAGAAATTCGGGAACGTTCTTTTTTAGTATCATCTTGTGTAAGTCCCACAAAAATAGGAACGGTACCGATAGGATTTAAAACCGAAAAAAGAGCAACAAACAAATAAATAAAAAGATCCATATTTTCGAATTATTACGGCAAAAATACTCTTTTTTTATTCTTTTAAGTTAAGCGATTGTTTTTTCTTATTTTATCATCAGTAGTAAGTGTTTCCATTCCTCTGTATTAAATTGCTTTGATGGTCTTTAAAAAGTTGATTCATTTTTGAAATCGAGCCTTTCGACCATCGTTCACGATAGGCTAAGTTCGATATTACGCACCACTTATCTATAGAGTTTCACCGTTCAACTATGCTGAAGAATACGAGCTCAACAAGACGAATATCGAGACTTTTTGCTGTCGATTTAAAATACGAATGGTATATTTTTTCAAAATGTAAAATTTTAGCAACGAGAATAACATGATAAAATTTTAAACGTACCAATAAAGCTGCACTCAAATTGAAAAGCAATTTTTTCCTATTACATTTAAAGGGTTACTAAAATGTGATCCATCTTCTTTATTGGGGCTAATTACAAGTAAACCTTAAAATAGCCAAACGAGTAATCCTTTTTGATTACTTTTGCGGGATACAATTTTAGATAATGATAAAAAATAAAAAAACTTTAGTTCTTGGTGCTACGACTAAACCAGAACGTTATGCATTCAAAGCAGTAAATATGCTAGTAGATAAAGGACATTCTGTACTTGCATTGGGTCAAAATGCAGGTGAAGTTGCTGGTATAAAAATTCAAACAAAAGCAATCCCATTAAAAAATATTGACACTGTGACATTGTATCTAAATCCAGTACGTCAGCGTGAATATTACAACTATATCGTCGACACGAAACCAAAACGTGTTATTTTTAATCCAGGAACTGAAAATCCCGAATTTTATCAGTTACTAAAATTAAATGACATTAAAGTTGAAGTTGCCTGTACACTAGTATTATTGTCGACTAATCAATACTAAAACTGTGATAAATCTATAAATATATTTACGAAATGTGTCAACAGCGATTAATTTTTAGTATGTGTTAAATTGAACAATATTTAGCTAAAGTTTAATAAATAGTTGGTTTTGCAACAGTATTCAAAAGCTTCGTATTAACTTTAGCGCAATATAATTCTTGCTTGATCTTTTGATAAATAAATCGCTCAAAAATCGCCCAAGATAAAAATTTCTAGTTTTCAAATTGACTACTTTTGCAGTTATGGAATTTTCTTCTAAATTAATAGAGAAAGCGGTGAACGAAATGTCACAGCTTCCTGGAATTGGCAAACGAACGGCGCTTCGACTGGTTTTACATTTGTTAAAACAACCCAAAGAACAAACTGGATTTTTATCGCAATCACTTGTTGCGATGCGAGAGGATATAAAATATTGTATCAGCTGTCATAATATTTCTGATAGTGAGATATGTGAAATTTGCGCAAACAAGAATCGTAATCATCAAATAATTTGTATCGTAGAAGATATTCGCGATGTTATGGCAATTGAAAACACGGGACAATTTAGAGGAATTTATCACGTTTTAGGAGGTAAAATTTCTCCTATTGACGGCATTGGCCCAAGCCAACTAAACATAACCACATTAGTGGAGAAAGTAAAGTCAGGAAACGTCAGCGAAATAATATTCGCTTTGAGTTCAACAATGGAAGGTGACACCACAAATTTTTATATTTATAAACAAATTGCAGACAGTTCTATTATTATTTCTACAATTGCTAGGGGAATTTCTGTGGGTGACGAGCTAGAGTTTGCTGATGAAGTTACATTAGGCCGAAGTATTTTACATAGAGTTCCATTTGAAAAGGGTTTTAAAAATAATTAAATTAGCCACATAAAAAATCGCAATACCTTTCAATATTAAATGAAAAGCTATATTTGTCGATAATAATTTTTAAATAATGAGCAGATTCGTACTTTATATATCGTTAATTGTTAGTATGTTACTTACTTCCTGTATACCGACTAGTGATTTAATCTATCTTCAAAAAAAAGACGGCTTCCTTCCAGCAGCTTCAGTTGCAGCAGTAGAAACTAAACCTTATCGTTTACAAATAAATGACGTTTTGAGTATCACTATAAAAGCTATCGACCCAAAATTAGTCAGTATTTTCAACCCTACAAGTAACGATGCGGCCACTGGAAAATCAGAGACAGCATTATATTTTGATGGATTTACAGTTGATGACCACGGTAATATTCGTATTCCAGTATTGGGAGAATTAAACGTAATTGGTTACACGCTTGATGAAGTAAGACTTCGGGTGGAAAAACAATTACTTGCAGAATATTTTAATAAAGAAGCTAATATATTTGTAACTGTTAAATTAGCAGGTTTCCGATACACTATTAATGGGGAAATAGGTGCTCCTGGTACAAAAAGCTTATTTCAGGAGCATGTCAATATTATGGAAGCTATTGCAAATGCGGGTGATATTTCAATAACTGGTAATAGAAAAGCAGTAACAATAATGCGGAAAACGGCAACAGGTGTTGAAATGCATGATCTCGATCTCACCGATATAAATGTGATGAAATCTCCCTATTTCTATTTGCAGCCTAACGACTATATTTACATCAAACCATTGAAACAGAAATCTTGGGGTACAGGAAAAACAGGTATAGAGTCATTAGGAACAATAATTACTTTACTATCTTTAGCCACAACAACTTTTTTGTTATTAAGAAACTAAAAACCGGAGGACTAGAATGTTAGATATAAAAGATTTTTCGATTTTTGAAAATCAGGTTAGTTTTGACTTTAAGGGATTATTAATTAAAATAGGGAGTTATTGGAAGTGGTTTTTACTCAGTTTGCTAATCAGTTTTACAATAGCATATCAAGTGAACATCCGTAAAGAGAAAATCTACGGTATGGAAACTCTTATTTCAATAAAGGAAGAAAGTAATCCGCTTTTTACTTCTAATACAAGTTTAGTTTTTAATTGGGGCGGAACTTCAGATCAGGTTCAAACTATTTCCACAACATTACAATCACGCTCCCATAATGAGTTAGTTGTTGATAAACTTCAATATTACATCAATTATCTTGTGCAAGGAGAATATAATTTAATTGATGGCTACGGTGCTGTTCCATTTTATGTCGCTATTGATATCTCTAAAGGACAACTTTCAGGCGCACTTATTGGCATCAAATTTATAAGTGATAATGAATATGAAATTAGAATTCCCTTTGAGAATCCTAGTGTTTCCGTCATTACTTACGCTACTAATAGCTACAGCACTACAGCAGTTGCAACAGGCGATTTTGTTAAAAAGTATAAAGTTGGTGAAAAAGTTTCGTTGCCATTTATAAACTGGAAATTGCAAATCACAGATAATCCCGGCTTTTATGTAGGAAATGAATATTTTGTTAGTTTTAGTGATTTTGACGGAACAGTTTCTGGATATAAAGGAATAAATGTAGGTTCAGACGATAAAGGAGGATCAATTATCACATTAGGAATGCAAGGAACTAACAAGGCTAGACTGGTCGAATATCTCAATGCGACCGTAAAAATGTTAATTAAAAGACAACTTGATAGTAAAAATCAGTTTGCTACTAATACAATTGCTTTCATAGATAGTACACTAGTAACGATGGAATCCCAGTTAAAGGAAACTGGTGATGAGCTAAAAACTTTTCGCAAGGATAAAAATATTTTTGATGTAGAAGATGGTGGAGCTAAATTCTCTGATAAAATCCTCGAGTTTGACATCACAAAAGACGAAGTGAATCGCAAAATGGCGTATTACAACTCGCTGAAAGCCTATTTAAAAAACAGTGTAAATTATGCTAAACTTCCCGCACCCTCTGTTGCAGGAATCGACGATCCTAATATTGTGGTGAATGTTTCTAAACTAATTGCACTTTCTACGCAGCGATCAGAAATGGCTTATGCGGTTAAAAGCGATAAGATTTTTAAAGATTTTGATAATCAAATGGAGGCTATTAAAAATGTACTACTTGAAAACATAGCAACTGCTAAAGCTTCTTTACAGTACGATTTAGCAATGGTAAGTAGTAAAATAAATGAAACTGAAAGCACAATAAAGCGCCTTCCAGATGATCAACAAGAATTAATAAAGATCAAGAGAAAATACGATTTAAGTGATAATATTTATAGTACTTTTCTTCAAAAAAGGAGCGAGGCCGACATTGTAAAAGCAGCAAATTTATCTGATATTCATTTTATCGATCCGGCAAAAGATGTGGGAGGCGGATTAATTGGACCCAAAACATCAGTCAATTATGTGTTAGCTTTATTTTTGGGAATTCTCATTCCATTGATTTTTGTTTTTGCCATTTTCTTTATTAATGATTCGGTTCAAAATGCTGAGGACATCAGCAAGATGACAAAAATTCCGTTGATAGGCGTGGTTGGAGTTAACAAAGACAGCGGTAATCTAGCAGTTTATGATAAGCCGAAATCGGCACTTTCAGAATCCTTCCGTGCAATACGATCTTCACTACAATTTCTATATAAAAAACAAAATGTTGATGGTGCTAAAACGTTGATGATAACCTCGTCAGTGAGTGGTGAAGGAAAAACATTCTGTTCTATAAACATCGCTACCGTTTTTGCATTGAGCGAGAAAAAGACAGTAATAATTGGTCTTGATTTAAGAAAACCTAAATTAGCTGCTGAATTTAATTTGACGAATGAAATAGGAGTAGTCAATTATTTAATCAAGCAAAAAACGGTTGACGAAATAATAAATCATACTGCTATTCCTTATTTAGACGTTATATTGTCAGGACCAGTTCCGCCAAATCCAGCAGAAATGATTCTCAGCGAGGGAATGAGAGAATTGATTGAAGAATTAAAGAAAAAATACGATTATATCATCTTAGATACACCGCCTGTTGGTCTTGTATCGGATGCGCTAGAACTCGCGCAATATTGTGATGTTACGCTATATATTGTAAGGCAGAATGTGACTAAGAAAGATATGATTACAGTTTTAAATAACCGTGTGAAACGTGGGGAGTTGAATAATACAAGCATTATTTTGAATGGTTTAGAAAATAAGGCAAAATACGGAACCGGTTATGGTTACG
>Ga0105045_10003136_pt1 | contig 14102 bp, 13 predicted proteins | sample MAT02_FD_78089 | JGI IMG/M metagenome (GOLD analysis project Ga0105045, IMG submission 78089) | Freshwater microbial communities from Lake Fryxell liftoff mats and glacier meltwater in Antarctica - MAT-02 (megahit assembly) | ecosystem: Environmental > Aquatic > Freshwater > Ice > Liftoff...
AAAGATGCCAAACTCATATAGTGAAGCCTTTTTTCAAGACCTCCTCATCACGCTGCACGAAAATATCCGTGACTTGCAAGGCAAGAAAGTCTATGCCGACGCTGAGGAGCGGGACTACCTCGCTGGGCGGCTGTTCAGCTACACCGAAATGCTGGAAATCATGAAGGACTCGGCGCGGAGATTTGGCTACGATCCGGCGGAAATGGGGCTGTGAGGTTTCAGGCCCTGCAAAAGAGGCAATCGAGTAACTCTAAACAGCAAAATGACCCGGCGCCAAAAAATTGGGCGACGGGCCGTTTTTGTAAAAAACCAATAAAAACCTACGCTGCAATCATCCCGTGCGGGTCAATGACATACTTCTTGGCGGCCCCTTTATCAAAATCTGCGTAGCCTCTTGGTGCGTCTTGCAGGGTGATCACCTCTACATTCACCGCCTTGGCAATCTTGATTTTGTCGTACAGAATGGCCTGCATCAGGTTGCGGTGGTACTTCATCACGGGACATTGCCCGGTGTAGAACGAGTGCGACTTGGCCCAGCCCAGACCGATGCGAATCCGCAGGCTTCCTTCCTTGGCGGCGGCGGTTTTGGCACCGGGATCGCCCGTGACGTATAGGCCCGGAATGCCGATGGCTCCGCCCGCGCGGGTGATGGCCATTGCGGTATTCAGCACGGTGGCCGGATGCTCCTCCGACGCTTCGGAACCGTGACCGCGTGCTTCAAACCCTACGCAGTCCACGAAACAGTCCACTTCCGGGGTGCCGATGATTTCTTCGACAGCTTGTTCCAGCGGCGTGTCTTTCGTTAGGTCGATCGTCTCACAACCAAAGCTTCTGGCTTGTTCCAGCCGTTCAGGGATCATGTCGCCCACGATGACGACCGCCGCGCCCAGCAGGTGGCAGGAAGCCGCGCAGGCCAAACCGACCGGCCCCGCCCCCGCCACATACACGGTGGAACCCGGCCCGACGCCCGCCGTAACCGCCCCGTGGTAGCCCGTGGGAAAAATGTCGGACAGCAATGTGAGGTCTTTGATGTAGGCCATGCCCTGGTCTTTGTCGGGGAATTTCAGCAGGTTCCAGTCGGCGTAGGGCACCATTACATACTCGGCCTGACCGCCCACCCAGCCGCCCATGTCCACGTAGCCGTAGGCCGCGCCGGGACGGGCGGGATTGACATTCAGGCAGATGCCCGTCCTACCTTCCTTGCAGTTGCGGCAGCGGCCGCAGGCGATGTTGAAGGGTACCGACACTAGGTCGCCCTCCTTGATGAACTCGACATCGCGCCCCGCCTCGATGACGATGCCCGTGATTTCGTGACCCAGCACCAGGCCCGACTCGGCGGTGGTACGGCCCCGCACCATGTGCTGGTCGCTGCCGCAGATGTTGGTGGAAACGATTTTAAGGATGACGCCGTGGTGGCATTTGCGGTTGCCGATGGCGAGTTCGGGGTACGCGATTTCCTGCACGGCCACCTCGCCGGGTTTGATGTAAGCCACTCCGTGATTTTTGCACATAGTTTCGCTAGTTGGGTTTCAGGATGAAAGATTTAACCGAATAAGGATTTGTTGTCCATCAATTTACCCCCCCTCGCGGGTAGAATTTTATAATAAATTCTTTTTTACTGAATATTGTCAACAACCAAATCCAATTGAGTCATGCCCACCAGCCGCCGCGAATTCCTGAACAACTCCACCAAGATCGCCGCCGCCGGACTGAGCGGCTTTGGCTACTCCCCGCTGCAAGCCCGGCGTTCTCAAAACGCCAACGAAAAAATCGTGGTGGCCCTGGTCGGCGCCAAGGGCCGCGGCTTCGGGGCTTTGGAGAATGCCCTGAAAATAGCCGGCGTGGAATGCGCCGCCCTCTGCGACATCGACGATGAGGTGCTGACGCGCCGCGCCGCAGACACGGAGAAGATCCAAGGCAAAGCCCCCAAACTCTACAAAGATTACCGAAGAATGATGGACGACAAATCCATCGATGCGGTCATTATCGGTACGCCCGACCACTGGCATTGCCTGCCCTTTGTGGCGGCTTGCGAGGCGGGGAAGGATATTTACGTGGAAAAGCCCCTAGCCAACAGCATCGCCGAGTGCGACCTGATGGTGGCCGCCACCCGCAAGTACAACCGCGTGGTGCAGGTGGGCCAGCAGCAGCGAAGCGGCACGCACTGGATGAAGGCCCTCGATATGGTACGGCAGGGAAAGTTCGGGAAGCTGCGGAAAGTGAATGTCTGGGCTAACTTCATGTACGGGATCGGGCAACCCATCGTGCCCGACTCGCCCGTGCCGCCGGGCGTGGACTTCGCCATGTGGCTCGGCCCGGCCCCCGAGCGCACGTTCAACAAAAGCCACTTTCACGGTTCGTGGCGGATGTTTTGGGACTACGGCGGTGGACTCATGACCGATTGGGGTGTTCACTTGCTCGACATGGCTTTATGGGTGAAAGACGTCAAAGACATGCCGCTTTCCATCACGGCTTCGGGCGGCAACTTTGCCTATCCCGACCACGCCCACCAAACCTTTGACACCATGAGCGTCAACTACCAAATGCCGGACTACGTCATCAACTGGGAAAACATCGCGGGCGTAGAAAGCGGCCCTTATGGCAAGAGATACGGTCTGGCTTACGTCTGCGACGACGCTACGCTAGTTATCAACCGCGAGGGCTGGGAGGTCATCCCCGAACTCAGCGGCGACCGCCTGTCCTACAAAGTGCCTGCCATCCCACCACAGCCCGGCAAAAGCTACCACCAGGAACACACCCAAAACTTCATCGACTGCATCAAAAGCCGCTCCGAACCCAATTGCACCATCGAGAACGGGCGACTGGTAGCGGCCTGCGCCCACGCGGGCAACATCGCGCTGCTCACCAAGTCGCAACTGGTATGGAACGAGACGAAGAAGAATTTTGGGGATAACGCGGCGGCAAACGCGATGATAACGCCAAAGTACCGAAAGCCTTGGGTGCTGCCGAAGGTTTGAAGTAATCTCGGGTAGTTTTTGGACAAAAACTACCCGAGATTACACCACTGCCGACTCACAGATATAGGTGGGAATAATCCCCGTCGTGTGAATCTTCACTTCGGCTTCCCTAGCCTGCGTATTTCCGGTGAGTACCAAGGCCGTATCCAGTCCAAATTTATTGCCGCCCAAAATGTCGGTGTGCAAAGTATCGCCCACCATCAGGATGTTTTTCTTGCTGACACTAGGGTAATTTTTGATATGTTCATAAGCGTAAATGAACATTTGGGCGTCGGGCTTTCCGAAGCGAATGAAGTGCCTGCCGACAATGTCCTCGATCATGTTGGCAACTGCCCCAATGGCAATAGCGACTGATTGGGTTGACATCGGGTAGGTGCGGTCGGTATTGGCCACGACCACTGGAATGTTACGGAGACGGAGCAGGTTTATGGTTTTGCTGAGATCGCGGTTCCAGTCAAAGCCCTCATCGTCGAGCATGACTAGGGCGGTCACTTCGTGGGCAAAGTCCAGGTTCAATTCACCGATGGGCAGCGTCTTCAGGCCGAGGGTTTCCAGGTAGTGTACCGATTTTTCGGTGCCGAGGTAGGCTACCGTGCCGCCATCCACTTTAAGTTCCAAGTATTCCCGTGCCAACATGCCCGAAGAGATAATGCAGTTGGGTACGATGTCGTAAAGCCCTAACCGATGGTAGGATTCCGCCAGAGCATGGGGGCTGCGCGATGCGTCATTGGTCAATACATAGAAATCCTTCTTCTGTTCCCGCAGGTAGGCAAACGTCCTCTCAATGCCGGGAATGAGGGCGTTATGAGTTTTCAGCACGCCGAAGGCATCGAAGAAAATGACGTCGTACTTGGAGACTACGGACTTGAAGGAGGAAGGTTGCATCAATATGATTTAGGTGGTTCTGATTTGGGATTATCGTAATTCGACCGGGGTTCTCTGGATTTAATGTTTGGTATTTAAGCAGGAAACAGCTGTGAATCACGAAATATTGGGCCAATCGACGAAACAAATGTATCATATTTTAAGGCGATTCAGTATTTTGTCGGCATCAAACTCCTTCTCAATACTGGGAAAATAAATATCGTAAGCTTCCCGCTGTAATTTAATGGCGTAGGTGCGGTGAAAGAAGTAACGTCCGTCTTTGATGACATAATTCAGGATGAAAAAACGGTAGGCTTCCTTCATGAAATAGATTTCATTGCGAGTCAGGGGATATATCTTGTGATACTCTTCCAGGAAAATCAGGAAGCGGTCTTCCATCAACGGGCCTATGTAGTAGCTGAAGGCGGTGCGGTCGCCGACATCGGAGGCAACGCGGCTGAGGAAGTAAAAGTCCATGATGCGCGACGAAACCCGAAACCAATCGTAATCCCAGCGAGAAAACAGGGTGAAGTCTTCTTCAACCGAAAAATTCCCGATGTTCCAATCCACGAACACGGGCATCAGGTCGAAGGAGACGACGTCGAGCTTCTGGATGTTTTTCAGAAACAGGCTGCATTGTTCCCGCAAAAAATCGACGTGCATCCGGTGTTCGAACTCACCGGTTTCCGTATCCAGAATATCCAGCAACTGCTGGATGTCCGTCCGTAGTTTTTTGGAAGCCTTGGGCAGCACCTTGCTCACGCGGAAGCAGGATTTATGGAATTTGGCAATTTCCCGCGCCAGGCTGCGGATCTGGTCTTCATCCAGCCGCCGGGGTAGCCGCTCTTTGGTGCGAATCGGGTTGTAGAAAACGAGCCAGGCATCGACCATCGCGTCTTTGAAACGGAAGGTATAAACCTGATTGTTCTTCACCAGTGATTTGGCCAGCACGTTCTCGAACGGATACAGTAAATTGGTCGAGAGCGCGTGAATGATGCGGTGGTCTTCCTTGAAATCCTCGAATTTCCCAAAATATGATAGTTTGGCGATCACCATTTCCTCCGTATCCAGCCATACCCTGAACACGTGGTTGGTCGAGACCATCGCACTGATGTCCGTGATGCTGACAATTTTCTTGGACGGATCGAAACCCGCCCAAGCTTCCTTGATTATTTCGTGATAGTTTATTAAGCGCATTGTTTCATTTGGGGGAGGAAAGGGGGAGGGAGGAAAGGAAAATGGATTCGGCGATTAGGTTCTTTTCTCCTTCCCCCTCCTTTCCTCCTTCAAGTTAAATTATTTCAAAATACCGCTTCAACTCCCAGTCGCTGACTTGGCGGGCGTATTGTCGCCATTCCCAGTCGCGGGTGGCGGTGAAGTGGCTGACGAAAGGCTCGCCAAACAGCTCCACCGCAAGCGGACTCGTCTGCATGGCCCGCGTCGCTTCTTTGAGGTTGGCGGGTAATATACCATTTTCCTTGTTCCGGTAGCCGCTGCCCTGCGTGGCGGCCACGTCGAGCGACATTTCGTGCTGGATTCCGTACAGGCCCGAGGCCAGGGCGGCGGCCATCGCCAAGTAGGGGTTGGAGTCGGCCCCGGCCACCCGGTGTTCAACGCGGGCGTGGCCCTCGGTGTCGTTGACCACGCGCAGGGCAGTGGTGCGGTTTTCGATGGCCCAGGTGACGGTCGTGGGGGCCCAAGCGCCTTCGATCAGCCGCTTGTAGCTATTCACGGTGGGCGCGAACATCGGCAGAATGTGCGGCAGGCAATGCAACTGCCCCGCTATGAACTGCTTCATAAGCGCACTCACTTTGTCGGGGTCTGCTGGGTCGAAAAATAGATTCCGGCTTTGATCGGGTGACCATAGGCTCTGGTGAATGTGGCCGCTGCATCCGGGCAGATCGGCGTTCCATTTGGCCATGAAGGTGGCCGTGATGCCGTGGCGGTGGGCTATTTCCTTGACAGCGGCTTTGAAAAGCGTCGCCTTGTCGGCGGCCTTCAGGACTTGGTCGTGAATGATGGCCGCTTCGTACACGCCCGGCCCGGTTTCGGTGTGGAGCCCTTCCAGCGTCACATCGAATTCCGCCAGCCCATCAAAAAGATCGTCGTTGAAGTCGCTCTCCTGCGAGGGTCTCAGGATGGAGTAGCCGAACATCCCCGGCGTGAGCGGCTGCATATTCCTGAAACCCTTCTCCTGCAAGCTCTGGGGCGATTCCCGAAAATTAAACCACTCGAACTCCTGTGCGTACTCGGCGTGGAAGCCCAGGTTGGTGCATTGGTTCACGATGCGCTTCAACAGTGCGCGCGGACAGGCAGCCAAATCTTCCCCGTCGGAAACGCTGAAATCAGCCAGAAAAAACGGTAGGTCGTTTTGCCAGGGGATTGTTCGGAAAGTAGCCAGGTCGATGCGGGCCGTGGCGTCGGGATAGCCCGAGTGCCAGCCCGTGATTTTCACATCGTCGTACAACTCGTCCGAACTGTCCCAGCCGAAGACCACGTCGCAGAAGCCGTAGCCGCTTTCCAGGCCGTCCAGGAACTTCCGGCGGTGAATGACCTTACCCCGCAGGATGCCGTCTATGTCGGCGAAGGCGAATTTTATTTTCTGGATATTATTCTGATCGAGGTATTCGGTGATTTCCTGTTTGTTCATCATTTTTCTTGACTGTGCCAAAGCAAAGCTACCAAACATATCCGTCATTCGCTCGCCAGTCCGGTACCCGGAACCGCTACGTTCAGCATTCCGGGTAGCACCTCGGCCTTCACGCGGTTGACCGCGCCGAGAAACTCGCCGTCCACCTGGAATAGCACCTTCTTGTCGAGGCACTCAATTTGGGCGGAGGTGGTCGAACTGACTTTTACGACTTCGGGGTCGAGTTCGGTGCTGCCGGCCAGCAATTTGGCGAGTTCGATGAGGTCGAAGTGAGTGGCGGTGATTATTTCAAATTTGCCGTCGCCCATATCGCCGTGGGGATTGACGACCACCCCGGTACCGTACATGGTGGCGTTGCCGATGATAACCATGGTCGCCTCGGTTTCGTAGGTTTCGGTATTCGTCGTGATCCGCGCCCGGAACAACTCGTGTTCGCTGAGGGTTTGGAAAATTTCTTTGGCGTAGCCCCACTTCCCGCGCACCGTACCGGCTTCGTAATTCTTGATGAGCCGGGCGTTCAAGCCCAAATCGCTGAGGTGAAGCCCAAGGTGCCCGTTCAACAGCAGCCCATCCAAGCAGATGGTACGTGCGCCTAAGGCTACCTGTATGGCTTCATCGATGTTGACGGGGAGCCCCAGATTCGTGGCCAGGCCGTTGGCCGAGCCGAGCGGCAGCAAGCCCAGCACGACCTTCCGACCGCGCAAGATACTGGCCACCTGATTGATGGTGCCGTCCCCCCCTGCCACCAACACCCGGTCAGGCTGGAATTCCTGCATAATGTTTTCTATGGCCGGGCGGTCGTTTTTTCCGTCGGTTTTGTACACGCTCAGGTCGAAGCCCTGGCTTTTCGATTTTTCCCATAAGCCTTCAATACACTGAGCTTTGTCCTGAGCCCCGGCAATGGGGTTGACGACGAGCAGGACTTTTTTTGGAAATGGCATAGCCTTTTTCTAGTTTAGTGGACGATTGATGCAAGTTTTCTTTTCCACAAAATAATGAAATCCCACGAACTAAAACTGTACCGAGGCTACGCCAACGACCATGAGGTAGTGGTGCAGGGCCACGTCTTCCGGAAATATCCATTTTCCCAAAACCTTTACGACCGCCGGGGATTCCGTTATATAAAGTCGATTTTTCAACTCTTTACCGTCAAAACCGTCGCCAACGCAAGGGTGATTTTCCGATTGAACGGAACGGATGTCGAGACCCGCACCCTGTTCGACGGCTATTTCCGCTTTGCCGTCCCCTTGACCGAGGAGCTGGCCAGCGGCTGGCACCCTTTCTCCGTCACGCTTGACGACCTCATCGACGGCAAGCCCGTCAGGCTCACCAAAAAAGACGACCTGCTCGTACCCAGTCAGGGAGGCTATACGATTATCTCCGACATCGACGACACCTTTCTAGTCTCGTACAGTGGCCAAGTGCTGAAAAAACTCTACGTGATGCTCACCCGTAATGTGGAAGCCAGGAAGCCGTTCGAAGGGGTGGTGAAGCACTACCAACTGCTCAGCCTGGCGGGCAGAGAAGCCGATGGCGAACAAAAAAACACCTTTTTCTACATTTCGAGCAGTGAGTGGAATCTCTACGAGTACATCAATCGCTTCATTGTTCGCCACGATTTGCCGAAGGCGGTTTTGAAACTAAAAAAAATAAAGACCGGCCTGTTCGATTTTCTCCGCTCGGGTGGCGGTTCGCACCAGCACAAGCAGGTCAAAATCGAACACATCGTCACTTTTTACCCAAAGAACACCTTCATTTTACTGGGCGATGACTCGCAGCGCGACCCTTACATTTATGAGAACATCGTCAAAATATACCCCAAAAACATTCGGGCCATTTACATCAGGCAGACGGAGAAGCACAGAAAAGCGGCAGTAAAGGCGGTGATTGCCAACATTCAGGGCTTGGGCGTCAGCACTTGCTACTTCCAGCACAGCAATGAGGCCATTGAGCATTCGGTAAGGGAAGGGATTGTTTCTGATGAAGCCTTGGATGATTTTGGGAAGGGGAAATCACTCACGAATACAAAATAGCCATAACGTACAATAACTACTTTTTTTGTAGGAGGGAGGAGTGTAGTTTTGCGAAAATTCCTTTCTCATTCGTTAACCTTACGCCGCTTGCTGAGTTTTTTCCGCGTCAACGCCACCTACCTCAACCTCAGTTTAGTGCTGTTCTTCCTGCTGTTGCGCCTGCCCCTGCTCTGGAGCGGAGTGCCGCTGCTGATCCCCGAGCTGAGCTGGATGCTGGTGGGCGAGCAAATGAACCGGGGCTTCATGCTCTACCGCGACGTGTGGGATAACGTCAGCCCGCTCTCCGGCATGGTTTATTGGGCCATCGACCGCCTTTTTGGTCGTTCGCAGCTCGCTTATCAAGTGGCGGCAGGGGCGGTCTCGGTGTTTCAAATCATTTACTTCAACTATGTCCTCCGCTCCCGCGAAGTGCTGCCGGAGCGCAGCTACGTACCGGGGGCGATCTACGCCCTGTTGCTGAATATTTCCTTCGATTTCAGCACGCTTTCACCCATGCTCATGGCTGCGACCTTTTTACTGCTGGCGCTTGGTGCCGCCATCAAAATGTTTGAACGGCGGCAGGTCACCAACGAAATCTTCGAGTTCGGGCTGTACATTGGGCTGGCTACCCTGTTTTACCTGCCCGCCGCGCTTTTTATGGGCTGGGCCTTTGTATCGCTGCTTTTTTACACGGGTGCCACGCTACGGCAGCACGTGCTGGGGTTTTTCGGAGCCATATTTCCGCTGGCGATGGTCACGCTTTACTTCTACCTGAATGATAGCGTCGCCAGTCTTAACCGCAACCTGCTGACTTCGGTATTCACCGTTAAGCAGTACGCCCTCAATGACTTTTCCTCCTTGGTAATTTCGCTGGCCGTTCCCCTAGCAATTGCTACGCTGGGATTTATGCGGTTGCTGACCAGTTCGCGCTTAGTCAACTATCAGTCGCGCATTCAGCAGATGATGGCCATGTGGGTAATTACAGCGGCCCTAATGGTGCCGCTCATGGAGTACTTGGCACCCATGCAGTTTGTCATTTTTCTGCCGGCCATAGCGTACTTCACGGCCTATTATTTTCAAAGCTTTCGGCGGCTCTGGATCGCCGAATTGCTTTTTCTAGGCTTCGTGGGGGCCATCGCGTTTATCCAATACCAAGGAATCATGAATCTGGTGCCGGGCCTGGCGGTGGGGCAGCTCGATAACCTAAGGGCCAAGGCCGCGCTTTTGCCAGAAGCTATCACGCAGAAGAAGATCCTCGTTATCGGCGACGACGGGGGCGAGTATCTAAACAATTACACCGCCACCCCTTACCTCAACTGGAGCCTGTCGCGCTACGACCTCGAAAATCTGGACAATTTCGACAGCGTGATCCATATCTACGACAACTTCCGCCAGGATCCGCCCGACTACATCATCGACAAGCACAACGTAATGCCCAAGCTCTTCGACCGCGTTCCGGCCCTGCGCAAGCGGTACAAGCCCAGTCCGTGGAAGGGGATTTATGAGAAAGATTTATGAGACGTATAATCCATATCTCATCACTCAACAGGGTATTTTACCCACGCGCTGCTGGTGCCGTCCACCCTCGAAATCGGTGCTGAGGAATATTTGAACGCTGACGAGGGCCTCCTCCAAATCGATGAAGCGCACGGGAAGGCAAATGATGTTGGCGTTGTTGTGCTGGCGCGAAAGCGCCGCGATTTCCTTTTGCCAGACCAACGCCGCCCTTATGCCGGCGTGCTTGTTGGCAGTTATGCACACCCCCTGCCCGCCGCCGCAAAGCAGAATGCCGCGCTCGAATTCGCCGTTCTCGACCGCACTAGCCACCGGGTGGGCAAAGTCGGGATAATCCACCGAATCGGGGCTATCGGTGCCGTAGTCGGTTGGTTCGTAGCCGTTGGCCAAAAGCCATTCCTTAATGGGCTGTTTGTAAGGAAAACCGGCATGATCGGCACCGATGGCAATTTTTTTCATGGCAATGCTGTTTAATGTTTCCAACTTTTAGTTCTTTTGGTCGGTTATGGTCTAATCAGGTTTTCGATCCTGCAATTTAAAAAGAGCAACGAAGAAAGTCGAAATATTCCGTTCAAAAGCTGGTAATTTTTGCCAGTCAAGCTGTAAACTTTCTCATTAACAGCCTCTCACATTCCACCATCAACATGAAGGAAGCACATAAGGAAAACCTAGTCACCTCAGAACAGACTGACATTTCGTTAATGAACCCCGCCGTGCCGGAAGATGAGGCGCGGATTCAGGAAGCCTTTCAGGACAGAAACTGGAACGAAATCAAAAGCGCCGACTCCTGGGTCATTTTCAAGGTGATGGCCGAATTTGTGGAAGGTTTCGATAAACTGGCCAAGATCGGCCCCTGCGTTTCCATCTTTGGCTCTGCCCGAACCACGCCCGATAACCCTTACTACGGCATCGCCGAGGAAATCGCCGCCAAACTAGTGCAGAAAGGCTACGGTGTCATTACGGGCGGTGGGCCGGGGATTATGGAAGCGGCCAATAAAGGCGCTTTCGAGCAGAACGGCAAGTCGGTCGGCCTGAACATTCACTTACCCTTTGAACAACACAGCAACCCCTACATTGACCCCGACAAGAACATAGACTATGATTTCTTTTTTGTCAGGAAAGTCATGTTCGTCAGGTACTCCCAGGGCTTCATCGTCCTGCCGGGCGGTTTCGGAACCCTTGATGAGCTATTCGAGTCCCTGACTCTGATACAAACCAAGAAGATTGGGCGTTTTCCCATCGTGCTGGTGGGGAAAGCGTACTGGGGCGGGCTCATTGAGTGGATCAAAGGCACCATGCTGGAAGCTCAAAACAACGTCAGTCCTGGCGATTTGAAGCTGTTCAGCGTCGTCGAAACCCCCGAGGAGGCCGTGCAGGTCATCGAGGAGTTCTACTCGAAGTATTTGCTGAAACCGAATTTTTGAGTTGGTTATCGGGGTTAAAGGTCAACGGTCAATGGTTAAGGGCGACGCGGATTAAAGGTCGCAGAATGAGTAGCAATCGTAGGTTACAAATTTTCCGTTAACCGTTAACCCAAAATCAAAAGGCCAAGTAAGGCCCCCACTTTCGCAGCGTGGCCTCGTCCAGAATCCGCACGGCTTTCATGGATTCCGCCGAGGTGTAGGGGCCGTGCTGCTGGCGATAGCGAACGATGACTTCGTTGAGTTTCCGGTTGCGAAAGTAGGGGTGGAGGTTGAGTTCTTCGGTTGTAGCGGCGTTGATGTTTATTTTTTTCGGGGCGGTTTGAACGCGTCCGTATTTCCTCAATTCTGACAGCGCCAGCGAATCCAGACCAAAAATATCCGCGTACTGGTCAGTTGAATGAAAACCGCCCAACGCATCGCGAAACTTGACGATGCGGGCGGAAAGCTTGCTGCCGATGCCTCTTAGGGAGGCCAACTGTGCCGTGTCTGCGGTGTTGATGTCGAAGGCTGTTGGCGTCGGGCGAATGTAATTTTTGGTTTCGCGAACTGGGTTTGAAACGAACTCCCGATCGGAATTCTCTGCATAACCTTTGCCAGAGTTGTCTGGTCTTTGGCCGTCGCCGGGCAGACTAATATACGATTCCAGTTGTGCGAAAAGAACGGGTGGAAAGTCGTAGATTTTCCTCAAATCTTCCTTACGCCGGAATTTACCGCCTTTTTGGCGGTATTTCTCAATCCTCAAAGCCAGAAATTTCGGGATACCCAGTTCTTGGAATTCCTCGGTCGTGGCGTTATTGGGGTCGAAGGCAAAAAGCCGGGTAGGGCGGGAGGGAGCATCTTCGCTGCTGCCATATCGCTTTTTCTGAAAGTTTCTTTCCTCCTCAAACTGGGATTCTCGTTCTGGAATCAAAGCGGCGGTGCTGTCCAGGTACTCGATTGTAAACGGCACACTGTCATCCTGAAAAAGCGGCAGCACCCACCACTTGAAGACCGCTGGTGCCCAAATCAACCCAAAACTCAGCACGATCAGCACCAACGCCCCGCGCGCCCCGGCGGGAGAAATCCCGAAGAAGTCCTGAATGCGGTTGAGGAGTTTGCGGAGCATTTATCTGAGTTGAGAGTTGAGAGTTGAGAGCGACAGGTTTTCCAAATTTAGAGGTTTTTGTAGTCTATATCTTGTGGGCGGGAAACGGCTGTTGGTTGGATGCCGCTTTGGAGCGGAGAGTCGTTGACGTCGTCTCGTAATCCGCTGTCGATGATGATTCCGATTTTACGAACCGATAGCCAAATCGTTTTCAAATGCGTCCAGTCCTCGCTGTTTGATTTGAGTTTCTTCTGGTACGCCTTCTTGAATGGGATTGCGTCGAGCTCGGGTTTCCCGTATTCAACGATTCGCCCTTGCTTTTGTAATTCATTGATCAGAACAAAAATTGTTTGATTTGTACGACCGTATTCAACTAAAAGCTTCTGGTTGACAACCCAAGTTCCTTTATCTCTTAGCCACAGAACAAGCTTCTTGTATTTAGGATCGAGCGGATTGGTAAAATTCTTTGCGATGTTTGTATCGATAAATATATCCTTCGGCTTTTCTTTTTCGCTACCCATGAGTCAAGCATTGAGCGCTATGTCCATGACATCCATACCGTAAGTGTCAAAAAAACCATCGGGTGCACTAACTATTTGTCCGTCGGTTGTGAACTCCACATTATGTATTACGCTTTTCACTCCGTCATTTTCAAAATAATAAACGCGCACATCTTCGGGTTTTAGTTCGCCTTTTACGAGTAGCAAGCGAATACGGTTGAGTAGATATTCACTATGTGTTTCTACGATGTACTGCTTAGAGGATTTATTAATTTGCTTAGCTAGATAATTGCCAAAAAGTGCCTGAATCTTGGGGTGGAGGTGTATTTCAGGTTGAGAAAGAGCCAGGCAGGACTTGCCGGGAAGCTGTAAGTCAGCTACAATCACGGGCAAAAATTGGCTGATGCCAAATCCGACATCGGTCAATGCGGCAGTTGAACTGTTTTCCTTAGTCTTGAGGGTTAATTCAAAGCGACCACCCTTCATTTTCTCTGATTGAATCGACTGGATTAGCTCTAAATCAGCCATTATCTCGTTCAACTCTTTGAACTTTTCAGAATTGGTTTCCTCCCATTCGATGATTTGGTCAATATAGCCCTCGCCACTCACTCCTACTTTTTCCTGGGCTTTGGCCTTTTGATAATAAGTTCGTTCGGGAGGGAGACGGAAGGAGCCGATGTAGTTGAACAAATTTTCCATATACTCAGCACAACCTTCTATATATTCGGAGACTGTTTTATCAAGGGAACAATTAAAATCATTAAGGGTAGAAATACCTGATTTCAATTCTTGCAAGCTATTGAATGGGCCCTCTTTTACAGATAATAGATTTACATCAATTGAGACGTTTTCTAATCGTTCATTTTCTGCCGCAAAGAGATGTTTTTTTATATTTGAATTTAAGGAAGCAGCACTCTGTATTTTTTCATAATACTGAGCTCCCCATGGATGTCGATACTGATAATTAAACAGATATTTATTACTTAAATTCTTAATCAATTCGTATGTGCCACGATTAATTTCAGTCTTGAAATATGAAACCACGGGAAGGTTATTCCTACGATCGAAACTCCAT
>Ga0105045_10003137_pt1 | contig 14100 bp, 11 predicted proteins | sample MAT02_FD_78089 | JGI IMG/M metagenome (GOLD analysis project Ga0105045, IMG submission 78089) | Freshwater microbial communities from Lake Fryxell liftoff mats and glacier meltwater in Antarctica - MAT-02 (megahit assembly) | ecosystem: Environmental > Aquatic > Freshwater > Ice > Liftoff...
GACCGCCTCGATGTAGGGCTGTCAGTCGGTGCCTACTTCGACCGCCCCGCCGAGTTTCTGCGGGTCATCGACCAAGGTGGAATTTCCGCCGTGCGAATCGATCCACAGCGCCTCGGCGGTATCACCCCGGCCCGCAAGATCGCCGCGGCGGCCGAGCTCAAGCAGATCGCCATCTGCCCCGTGCGGCTCCCCGAAATCGGCACCCACCTCTCGGCCGGGTTCGCCCTCGGCCGCATGTGCGAGACGGTCGATTGGTTCCGCGACTTGTTCGTCGGCGGGCCGCAATTCGACAACGGCCAGTTGGTCGTCGCCAGCGGCCCCGGCCTAGGACTTGCGATGCACGAAGCCAACGCCGCGAAGTGGCGGGTATAACAAAACAGTTCACTAAAGAGTCACAGTGGGCACAGAGAAGACAAAACTGAAAAGCAGAGTGGGCAAACTGTGAACCGTCCACCCTTTTGTTCTTTCTTATCTTCTCTGTACCCTCTGTGACTCTGTGGTAAATCATCAATATTTTAAAGGAGAATCCCCGATGGCCAGCGATCCCGAAGCCCGCGTCGCCGAACTCAAGCTCACATTGCCCCCTGCGCCGAAGGCCGTGGCCGTGTACAAGACCGCCGTCCAAGTCGGCAGCCTGCTCTTCGTCTCGGGCCACGGCCCCTACAAAGCCGACAAGACGCTCATCACCGGCCGGCTCGGCCAAGACCTGACCCTTGACCAAGGTCAGGAAGCGGCCCGCCAAACGGGCTTGGCGATCCTGGCCACGGTGCGCGATACGCTCGGCTCGCTCAATAAAATCAAGCGGCTCGTGAAGACCTTCGGCATGGTCAACTGCACCTCCGATTTCCTCGATCAACCGAAGGTCATCAACGGCTATTCGGAACTGATGAAAGAAGTCTTCGGCGATGACGCCGGGGTCGGTGCCCGCAGCGCCGTGGGGCACAACTCGCTGCCGGGCAACATCGCCGTGGAAATCGAGTGCATCTTCGAGGTGGCTTAACGAATCGAGGCGACCCACGTGGGTCGCCTCGACCAGTCGTATCGTTCCCTCAGCTCACCGCGTGGTCGACGCGAAAGGCTGGCTCATGGCCTCGGCCATTTCGAGCACGGACATTCCTTCTGGCAGGTAACCGGCAGCACCGGCAAACAGGGCGAAGCGTTCGTGTTCTTCTTCGCTTGGGCCGACCAGCCAAACTTTCGTCTTGGGCATCGCCGCGACCAATTTGGCGCAGGTCAAAAAGCCGCTCTCCTCGAACTGCTCGATCGGCAGCACCACGACGGAGGCCCGGCAGCGTTCGGCCGTCGCCCGCGTTTCGTTGGCGCCAGCGGCCGCTTTTACGCGCCAGCCAATCTGCCGAAAGGTGTGTTCTAGCTTCAACGCAATTGTCCCAGTCAACGCGACGATGATCTTCGGCATCTTCTTGCGATCCTTCTCCAAAATCATTTCGTTCGAATCCTGAGTGCGGGTCGGGTCATTCAGTCGCATGGCATCGATCCTTTGCGAGTCGGAACTGCATCACACCGACACCAGTCGTTGAATGGAGTTCGCCTTTTCTTGCCCGAACTTGCGCGCGGCATCTTAAATCCGTTGCGATCTCGCGAGTTTCCCAAATTTGGAAAAGCCGCTGAAAGCTGCCGCAATCCACGCAAACATCGGCAGTCGTAAGAATTGTGACGAAGCGTCACAATGGGGGAGTGCTGGGGACAAGAGTGAAGACTACGCTCTAACGACGCATGTGTCGAGGTCGGATGGTGATCGAAATCGACGCCAAGTCGTTGTTCCAGACACCAATCACTTAGGCAGAGCCTCGAACCAAGCTCGCCAAGTCGCGGCGGCTTTGATCTTGGATTCCTCGTCGGCGCCGACGGACGGCCCGAAATCGGCTTGGCTCATCGCCTTCAACGACGCCTTGGCCGCGCGGACGACGATCTCCGAAGGGTCGGTGATGCGTTCGATTAGAGCCGGGATCAACAATTTTTCTTCCTTCATCCCGGCGGCGAGGCAGGCCGCGCGACGGAGCTCCGCATCGGGGTCGCCGAGCATCTCGCGCAGCGATTTGGCCGTCATGCGGGTCAGGCGGTCGGCGAGCGCCTCGCGGGCTTCCCGTTTCTTTTCGGCGTCCAGATTCCCGCACGCGAACACGAGACCGCGGGTCCATTTGGAGCCTTTGGCATCCCGCGCTTCGTCGAGTTTGGTCTTCCAATTGTCGTCGGTGGCGGTGGTCAGAGTCGTCGAGATCTTTTGAATCTCGGCTTCTTCATTCGGAGGCAGGACGGTCGGCAGCGTGAAGCCCGGCCCGCCGAGTTTGGTATCGGGCTTGGTTTCGGGCTTGTCGCCTTCTTTCGGCGGCGGAGCAAACAATGCGGGCGTGGAGCCGGCGCCGGCGCGGAGTTCGGTTTTGCCCGGGTCGCGAACTTTGCCTTTGATCTTGTTCGATAAATCGCGCACCGAGTTTGACTTGGTCAGGAATAACAGCGCGAACGAAGTGTTGATGACCGAGCCGTAGCTGGTGTCGGCCCAACTCCCGTCTTGGCCTTGGGCGGGCAACAGGTAGCCGCAGCCCCATTCGTACCAATCGATGTCGCCGATGGTGTCCAGGCCGTACGCCATTCCGACGCGCTCGACGCACCAGAGTAGATAGTACACGTTGCCCGAGCCGATGAAGTTGGTCAAGCCGGCGAACCCGTTGGCTTGGCCGTTCGGGCGGGCTCCCGCCAAGAACTTGCCCATCGACATCAGCGCCAGTTCTGCGGGTTTACCGGCGATCGTGTTTGCCGCCGGTTTCGCGGGCTTGCCTTTCGGATTGGTAAAGGGGTCGTCGTCCGTCGGCTTGGTTGACTCGGCCGGCTTCTTCGCTTCGGCGATCAAGGCATTGCGGGATCCAGCGCCCACCGCCAAGCCGAGCAAGCCGGCGCAGGTCATGGAGGGCGTGGAATTCCCTAAGCCGCCGAGCGAGGGGGTGTAAGTCCAGCCGAAATCTTGGCGGCCTTGACTGCGGAGGAAGCGTGCCTCGATCAAGGCAAAGGCGTCGTTAGCGGGTACGCCGTGCCGGGATGCGACCCAGAGGCCGATCAAGCCGAACTGCGTGTTGGAGTTGTCATCGAAGCCGCCGACGCCGCCCCGCCCGCGGGCCTTGATCGCTTGTTGAACATTCAACAGTAACCGTGCGGCTTCCGGGTGAATTTTCGCAGCGTTCGCGGGCACCGGGGTCGTCCCCGGTTTCAAAAACCCATCGTCGGGCTTCTTCGGGGCGTCGTTCGGTTTTTCCGCAGGCTTAGTCGTGAGCTCGTCTTTCCGCAGCGCGGCCGTAACGCGTTGGAGTTCTTGGGCGCTCATCGCGTCCCACGTGCTGTAGCCCCAGCCCCCGGTGGCGTTCAACCCGGCGTAGAGGCGAACACCCAAATGCTGGATGGTGGCGATATCGGTGTTTTCGCCCGTTTTCTCGGCGAGTTTATCGAAGAAAAGTATCGAGAGCGCAACCGGGTAGGTTTCGGTTTGGGCCAAGGCTTCGGCGCGCATCGTTTTGATGATGGCGGCCAAGCCAGGGCTGTCGGGTTTGACACCGGATTCCAGCAGTGCAATTCCGGCGAGTGCCGGGCTACCGACTTTGTACCTCGAAGCGTCTTCGCCGCCGCGGGCGAACTGGCTTTCCAAATATTCGGCGCCTTTTTTGACGGCCGCACCGGTGTCGGCGGCCAGTGTGGGCACAGGCCAGCAGAGACCAAGGGCGATCAGCGAACCGGCGAAGGATCGAATCGAAAGCATGGGTCATCCTCGTGCGCGGAGCTTCACATCACTGTAACTTCGACGGGGATCAAATGGTTGATTCTGTAGCTCCGCCGATCGGGATCGCGTTTGTCCGATTGGCGACTTCCCTTCGCATCGGTACAGCGTACCAGAATCGAGACCGGACCGCGAGCCGTCGGCGTCCAAGAATATTCCCAGAATATCCACGCGAGCGGGCTCTTCTGCTCGGGGCAGCGCGTTCGCTCCCATGTCTTGCCGGCATCGAAACTGATTTCGACTTCGCGGACCCGTTGCTCCCCTGCCCAAGCAGCCCCGTGGATGCGGTAGGCTTTGCCTACCGGCACCACTTCGGCGAGCGAAGGCTTGGCGATCACCGCCTTCGGGTCCATGGCCGTGACCGGCACCAAACTCGGCAGGCCGTCGCGGCGCTCGAAATAACTGTAGTCCAAGCTTTGCCAGAAACCTTGGTACGGCTTGTTCACCACGATGATCTTCGACAGCCACTTGACGCTGGCCATGCCATACCAACCGCCGATGATACTCCGCAGCGGGTAACCGTGCGAGGTCGGTAGGTCTTCGCCGTTGAGTTTGTAAGCGAGCAAGCATTCCGGCTTGAGAACTTTGTCGAGGGGGATGCTGCGGTCGAACGGAATCGGGCCGGGCGACGCGGGATCGGAGTTGATGGCGCCTTGGTCGGCTCCGACGAAAATGACTTCGGCCGCGCCGGGCTTAACGCCGGCTTTTTCGAGGACGGTGGAAATTTCGACGCCGGTCCAGTCACCCGTGCTCACGCCGCCGAAGCCCCATTGCAGCCCCCGCACCGCCGGCGTCAGAAAGACCCGCCCGTTGCCGGCGCATTCGAGAGTGATCGGCTTCGTCACCGACTTCAATTTCACGATGTCGTCGAACGAAAGTTCGAGCGGCTTTTCGACGTGCCCTTCGATTTTCAGTTTCCAAGTCGCCCGGTCGATCTTGGGAACCGCGAAGTGGCTGCGGACGAAGAATTGCTCGCTCGGCGTGGTGGACTCGTTGAGCGCAGAGATGGGGAATTCGAGATTCCGCGGTTCCTGCATCCGCACGACGAGGCCGGGGAATGACGGCGGCTCGGCCCCCTGCCCCACCGATTGGCCCGACAGCCACGGGACAACCGCGAGTGGGGCGGCTGTGAAAAGATCGCGGCGAGTGGGACTAGCCATGGGAGTTCCTATCGAGACTGGGTCGGGATCAGGCCGCTCAGAAAAGCCAAAACCGCCGTCCAGTTCTCTTCGGCGCCCTGGGGATTGCGCGACGCAATGAGCGTGGACGAGCCATGGACGCCGGCGATTTTCGGGACGAACTGGTTTTTGGTAGGACCTTGAACGGCCTCGAAGATAGCGCGGGCGGCTTCGAGCTCTTCCGCTTCGTTCGCGGATGTTATGAACACGGGGACGCGGACTTTGGAGGCGGCTCGGCGCACCGAGTCGCCGGTGCCGAGGTATTCCCCCGGCGAAAACGCCAAGATCGCCGTGATCCCGCTCGGGTGCTCCGCAGCGACTTCGAAGACGAGCGCCGCGGAATAACTACTGCCCCACAGGATGATGGGCCACTTTTCGGCGCGTGCGAATTCGACAGCGGCTTCCAAATCGAGTTTCGCTTGGGAATACGATGCGGGGGTGGCGAACCGACTCGCCGTAGTATTGGTACCGAACATATCGCCCCCGGCCCGTTGGTCGATGGCGAGTGTGCTGTAGCCGGCCTGCAGAAGCCGGGGGACGATGGTGTCGTATTCCCCGCGCCCCGACCCCGCTTGATGGAAAAGAAGGATAAAAGCCTTCGGATCGCCGGCTTTCGAATAGGCTCCGGTGACCATCACGCCATCGGCGGCGCGGAGTTCGATGGGGTTTCCCATCGTCGCGGTGGGTGCGACGCCAGCGCTGCAGCCCGAGAGCCGTGGGACGGCCGCCAGCGGAGCAGCTTTCAGGACATCGCGGCGCGTGATTGCGGGCATGAAATAACCTGACTATGCGTTCGGATCTTGAATGACTCGCTCGATATTGATGATCAATTCCGGCAAATCATCATGGACGGTTCTCCACACGACCTCCAAATCGACACTGATGTAGTCGTGGATCAGCTTATTGCAAATGGCGGCCATCGAACGCCAGGGGATCGCGCTGTGTTTCTGCCGAATATCTTGAGGTATCCGCTGGGTGGCTTCGCCGATGATCTCTAGGGCACGCACCACAGCGAATGCCGTTTTTTCGTCGCTCGCGAACGTCTCGAAGTCCATTCCGCCCACAAACTGTTGCGCTTTGATGGCCGCGGATCGAATGTCGTTCAGAAAGTCGTTGATCGCACGGCGAGCTTTCATACTGCGACCAGTTCTTGCAACGCGCGCTCTCCGATGTGCGGTTTGAGTACGCGGCGCAAAACCAAGTCGACTCGGACACCCAACGTGTCGGTCAAGTGATGTTCCAAATCGATCAACCGGAACAAACTCGGCGTCACCGAAAAACTGACGAGCACATCGAGATCGCTATCGGGTCGCTCGGAGCCTTTCACGTAGGATCCGAATAGACCGAGCGATTCGACGCCGTACTTTCGCGGAGCACGGGGAGCATCTCGTGGAGTCGGGTGCGGAATTCTTGGAGTGCGGCACCCATCGTTAGAACCCCAAGCCTTTGGTCTTCGTCTTCACGCGCACCAGATTCTTATCGGCGGTGATGTACAGCGTGCTGCCGTCGTCGCCGAAGCCGCAGTTCGCCGTGGGGACGCCGGTGGCCAAGGTGCCGAGATGTTTGCCGGTCTTGTCGAAGACGAAAACGCCGCCCGGCCCGGTGGCGAACACATTCCCAGCTTGATCGACCTTCATACCATCGGGCAGGCCCGGCTTCTTGTCCTTCACCAGTTGCGTCGTGTCGAAGAAGACTTTGCCTTCGCCGAGAGTGCCATCGTCCTTGACCGGGAAGGCTTTCCAGATGGCGAGGTCCGGATCGGAGTTGGCGACGTAGAGCGTCTTTTCATCTGGCGAGAACGCAATGCCGTTGGGCCGCGTCATTTCTTTCGTCAGCAGCGTGAGTTTGCCTTTGGTATCGAGCCGATAGACGCCTTGGAAATCGAGTTCCTTGGCTTTGTCTTTCATGATCTCCGGCAGACCGTAGGGCGGGTCGGTGAAATAGATGTCGCCGTTCTTTTTGAAGGTCAGGTCGTTCGGGCTGTTCAGCCGTTTGCCTTCGAATTTGTCGACGAGCGTGACGAACTTGCCATCGACGAGGCGGGACACGCGGCGGTCGCCGTGTTGGCACAGGATCAGTTTGCCGTCTTTGTCGAGGGCCAAGCCGTTGGAGCCCGGTTCTTTGCCGGTGAATTTGTCCTTGCCGGTGTAGCCGCTCGGCTTGAGGTATTCCTTGAGGCCGCCCTTCTCGCTCCACTTCCAGATCATGTTTTTGGGGATATCCGAGAACAGCAAGTGGCCGCCTTCTTTGTCCGCGACCCAGACAGGCCCTTCGGACCAATCGAATCCGCCGGCGAGGATTTCGATGACGGCGTCCTTCGGAATGATGGCATCGAAGGCGGGATCTTTGCGCTCGATGACGCCGAGGATCATCGGCTTTTTGTCGTCGGCGAGGGCGGGCAAGGCCATCGCCAACGCGAGCAGGGGGAGAGTGAACCGGGCGAACATGGGGGGCTCCGAAACGGCGCGGCGGGGGAGGTTGGCGGAGGGGAATCGGGCGATTCTGCTGATACTGTACCGTAGCCGCCGCGCCGAACAAGCGGATTCGTCGCCTTCGATATGCGGAAAAAGCGCAACTTTCCCTTGGGCCGTAGTCTGCAAGTCGTGTAGGATTTCCGAATTCGAAAGCGGCCGGATTCGGGGAACTGTCGATGCGCGATGAATATCTGATCATGCTCGGGGCGTGGGGCGTGGTCGCGTTTTGGATCGCCTTGGTCATCTTCCTCAACCGCAAGGTCCACCCGAAGGCGCTCTTCTTTCTCTTTATGGTCGAGCTTTGGGAACGCTTCAGCTACTACGGGATGCGGGCGTTCCTGATGTTGTACCTCACGGCCGAAATCGTGAAGAACGGCTTCGGCTTGGAAAAGAAAGTCGCCCTCGGCATCTACGCCGCGTACGGTGCACTCGTTTATCTGACGCCGCTCGCCGGTGGGATGCTCGCGGACAAAATCCTCGGCTTCCGCAAAGCGATCATTTGGGGTGCCATTCTCATGGCGGCGGGCCAGTTCACGCTCTCGATGAGCATCGGCCAAGAGGTGATTCTCTTCCTCGGCTTGGCCATGCTCACCATCGGCAACGGTTTCTTCAAACCGAATATCACGTCGACGATCGGGCGGTTTTACGGCCAAGGCGACCCGCGCCGGGACGGGGCCTTCACGATCTTCTACATGGGCATCAACATGGGCGCGTTTCTCGCGCCGCTCACCTGCGGGGCCATCGGCGAAATCGAAGGCTGGCAATACGGCTTCCTCACCGCGGGCTGCGGTATGGTGCTCGGCCTGTGCATCTTCCTCTACACGTCCTACGCAGGCTATTTGGAGAATCACGCCAACCCTCCGGCCGGGGCCGAAACCAAGAAAGTCTTCGGCTTGCCCGCGGCGTGGGTTGTTTACGCCGGGACGTTGCTCGCGGTTCCCGTGGCGGCGCTCATGGTCTACAAAAATGAAGTGATGGACGTGTTATTGGGCGTGGTCGGTATCGGGGCCATCGGCGGGATGATTTACCTCTCGTTCCAGTACCCGGTCGCCGAGCGGCAACGGATCTGGGTGATCGTCGTCCTGCTATTCTTCACCACCGTTTTCTGGGCGTTCTTCGAACTCGCCGGGAGCGCGCTCACGCTCTTCACCGATGCGAACGTCGAGAAGTCTTTGGCCGGAATGAAATTGACGACCAGTATGTTCCAAGGGGCGAACGCGCTGTTCATCATGCTATTCGCACCGGTTTTCTCGGTTCTTTGGGTACTGCTCGCCAAGCGGAACATCGAGCCGAACGCCCCCGTCAAGTTCGCCTTCGGTTTGCTTTTGCTCGGCGCGGGTTTTCTCGCTTTGAATCTCGGGCGCGGCGCCGTCGTCGCCGGGATCATGCCGGCGATCTTCTTGATTCTCTTGTACCTGCTCCACACTTGGGGCGAACTCGCGCTCTCGCCGGTCGGGTTGTCCCTCGTCACCAAACTCGCCCCGGCCAAGTTCGTCGGCTTCATGATGGGCTTCTGGTTCCTCTCCTCGGCCATCGCCCACCAATCGGGAAAATGGATTGCCAGCGAAGCGGTGGCCGACAAGAATGCCACGCCGGAAGAGACACTCGCGCTCTCCCTCGAAGTCTTCAATAACGTCGGCTTGTTCGCAATCGGTTCTGGGGCATTCCTGATTCTTCTATCGCCAATCTTGAAGAAGTGGATGCACGGCATCAAGTGAAGTGCTCTCGTTGGAACAGCCTTTGCTCATGGCATCATTTCGGATGCCGATTTGCACTTCATAGTCTATCTTGCTGGTTTTGTTGGCGTCGCCGCCTGAGGCTTAGGCAATGTCCGTTACTTCTCCCGGTCTGTTCAGCGCTTACACTCCGCACTCGACAGCTTGGGACGAACTTTTTTCCCGCGACTCGGCTCCGCACGCCCACTGCAAGACCCTGCACGACCGACTTGGTCAACTATTGGTGCCCGATTTTCTGGCGAAACGGGCCGGGGCCGACATGGCCTTCGTCAATCAAGGCATCACCTTCTCCGTCTATTCCGACATGCGCGGCGTCGAGAAAATCTTCCCCTTCGACCTCATCCCGCGACCGGTGCCGGGGGCCGAATGGGATCGTATCGAGCAAGGTTTGGAACAGCGGATCGCCGCTTTGAATGCGTTCCTGCTCGATGTCTACCACGATCAGCGCATCTTGAAGGAAGGCCGCATCCCGGCCGACCTCGTGCTCGGTTCCAAAGGCTTTCGCAAGGAGATGATCGGCTTCACGCCGCCGGGCAAACAGTACGTCCACATCTGCGGCACCGATTTGATCCGCGATCACCACGGGCAGTTTTTGGTGCTCGAAGACAACGGCCGGACGCCTTCGGGCGTGAGTTATGTCCTCGAAAACCGAGCCGTGATGAAGAAGGTCTTCCCGCACCTATTTCAAGATTGCCATGTCCGCCGCGTTGAAGATTATCCGCAGCAATTGCGCGAAGCATTGATGAGCGTCGCCCCCGACGGTGCCGAGAGCCCGCCGACGGTCGTGTTGCTGTCGCCGGGGCCGTACAACTCGGCCTATTTCGAGCACAGCTTCCTCGCCCGGCATATGGGTATCGAGCTAGTACTCGGCCAAGATTTGTTCGTGGATCACGAGACGGTCTATCTGAAAACGACCCGCGGGCCGGAAAAAGTCGATGTCATTTACCGGCGCCTCGATGACGATTTCTTGGATCCCGAGGCGTTTCGACCCGATAGCCTGTTGGGGGTGCCCGGATTATTCCGCGCATACCGCGCGGGCAACGTCACTTTGGCCAACGCGGTGGGTACGGGGGTCGCCGACGATAAGGCCGTGTATCCGTACGTTGAAGAGATGATCCGATTCTATCTCGATGCCGAGCCGATATTGCGAAATGTGCCGACGTACATTTGCGCGCGGCCGGACGATTTGAATTACACGGTGAATCACTTGGCCGAGCTGGTCGTAAAAGCCGTGAACGAATCGGGCGGCTACGGAATGCTGATGGGGCCGTGGAGCACCGTGGCTCAACAGAATGAATTCCGGACGAAGATTCTCGACAATCCGCGCAATTACATCGCCCAACCGGTGGTGTCGCTGTCGACCTGCCCGACTTGGACGGAAGAAGGCTTGGCCCCGCGGCACGTCGATTTGCGGCCGTACATCGTCAGCGGTCGGAGCACTTGGGTTCTGCCGGGCGGCTTGACGCGGACGGCCTTGGTGAAGGGGTCGCTCGTTGTGAATTCGAGCCAAGGCGGCGGAAGCAAAGATACGTGGGTGTTGGAGAACGGGCTGTGATCTCCCGCGTCGCGGAGCATTGCTTTTGGTTGGCCCGTTATTTGGAACGGGCCGAGAACACCGCGCGCATCTTGGAAGTGAATCAAACGCTGTTGCTCGATTTCCACGTCCCCCTCCAACAGCAATGGCTGCCCCTGTTGATTATTTCGGGCATCCACGAATATAAAGGCGATCCGAATTCGGAAGCCGTTCAGAATTTTATGACGTGGGATTTGGACAACCCGTTCAGCATTTTGTCGAGTTTGCATTGGGCTAGGGAAAATGCCCGCATTATCCGCGAGACGATTTCCGCCGAGATGTGGGAGCGGACGAATTATTACCACCTTTGGCTGCAATCCCAAGTTTGTCGGGATATGTACAACTACAACCGGGGCGAATTCTACGCCCAAATCCGGCGTATCAATCAATTGATCCACGGCATTTGCGACGCCACGATGTCGCACGGGGAAGCTTGGGAATTCTTTCAGCTGGGCCGCTACTTAGAACGCGCCAGCCAAACGGCCCGCATCCTCGATGTGAAGTACCATATTTTATTGCCGACGCTCGACGACGTTGGCACGCCCGTGGACAACGCCCATTGGGTCGCCATCTTAATGAGCTGCTCCGGGTATGAGCCGTTCCATAAAACCCAGCGGATCATAGCCGACCCGGCCATCGCGGTAGCCGAGTTCCTGATCTTCGACCCGCTTTTTCCGCGTTCGATCCACCACTGCCTCACCGATTGCCAACGGGCGCTGCGCTGCTTGGGGACGGAAAATTTCACCGAGGCGGAGCGCAAGCTCGGGGCGCTCGTCGCTTGGCTCGACGGGCAAACGATCGCGAACGTGATCAGTTCGGGATTGCACGAAACCTTGACGCACGCCGTCGATAGCATCCACGCCATCGGGCATTCGATCCACAACAGTTATTTCGACGTCGAATACGCCGCGCCGCTCGACGATCACTGGCAATGGCAATGGCAGATATAAAAACATTTTCACCGCAGAGATGCAGAGGACGCAGAGAGATCGGAATTGATGAAGACATTCTGACATTTGGTTCTTGCTCCTCTGCGATCTCTGCTTCTCTGCGGTGAAAAAATCCTGTTATCGACCGCATCCGAGGTTTCAGATGGGCATCAAAGTCGCCTTGCGTCACGTAACGACATACAAGTACGACCGGCCGATCACGCTGTCGCCGCACACGATCCGCCTGCGCCCGGCCGCGCATGCGCGGACTCCAATCCTCAGTTATTCCCTATCGGTGAAGCCCGCGCACCAGTATCTCAATTGGCAGCAGGATCCCTACGGCAACTACCTCGCACGGTTGGTCTTCCCGAAGCCGACGCGGGAGTTCCAAGTCGTCGTCGATTTGCACGCCGATCTCGCGCCGATCAACCCGTTCGATTTCTTCATCGAAGACTACGCCCAGAATTATCCGTTTCAATACGACGCGGAAGTGTTTAAAGAACTGACGCCGTATTTGGAAACGCTCCCCGTCGGCCCGAAACTGCAAGCGATCATCGACGAATTGAAACCGATGCGGAAGTTGATGGTCGATTATTTCCCACTGATGAACCGCGCGATCCAAAGCCGGGTGAACTACACCATCCGCATGGAACCGGGCGTTCAAGAACCGGAAGAAACGCTCGAGCTCGCATCGGGGTCGTGCCGGGATTCGGCGTGGTTGCTCGTGCAATTGTGCCGCAACCTCGGCCTCGCGGCGCGGTTCGTGTCCGGGTATTTGATTCAACTCGTCGCCGACGAAAAACCGCTCGAAGGCCCCGAAGGTCCGGTGAAGGACTTCACCGACTTGCACGCATGGTGCGAGGTCTACGTACCCGGCGCCGGCTGGGTCGGGCTCGATTCCACCTCCGGATTGATGGCGGCCGAAGGGCACATTCCTTTGGCCTGCACGGCGTCACCGCAATCGGCCGCGGCCATCTCGGGGACGATCGGCGCCGAGCCCGATCCGAACTCTCCGGAAGCAGACATCACTTCGGAATTCCACGTCGAAATGACCGTGACGCGGATCGTCGATGCGCCGCGCGTCACGAAGCCGTACACCGATGACCAATGGCAGGCCATCGACCGCCTCGGCGACCGCATCGACTCTGAGTTGCGCGAGTTCGACGTGCGCTTGACGATGGGCGGCGAGCCGACCTTCGTGAGCATCGAGAACCGCGATGCAGAAGAGTGGAACACGGCCGCGCTCGGCGTACACAAACGCGACCGCGCCATGGATCTGCTGAAACGCCTGCGCGACCGCTGGGCACCGGGCGGCCTGTTGCACTTCGGCGAAGGCAAGTGGTACCCCGGCGAGTCGCTGCCGCGCTGGGCCTTCAACTGCTACTGGCGAACCGACGGCGAACCGATCTGGAACGACTCGGCCCTCGTGGCGAACGAGTCGACCCCCTACGGCTTCGACGCCGGGGACGCGAAGCGGTTCATCGACCTGCTGAGCGAAACGCTCGGCCTGAACGCGAAGTACGCCATCCCCGGATACGAAGATGTCTGGCATTACCTCTGGAAGGAACGCCGGTTGCCGGTGAACGCCGATCCGCTGACGAACAAACTCGGCGACCCGGAGGAGCGCAAACGGCTCGCGAAAATCTTCGAGCAACAACTCGGCAGCGTCGTCGGGTACGCCCTGCCCTTGCGTCGCGCCGCCGGAGAATCGGCTTGGGAAACCGGCCGCTGGTTCCTCCGGCAGGAACACCTCTATCTGGTACCCGGCGATTCGCCCATGGGCCTGCGCTTGCCGCTCGATTCCCTGCCGTGGGAAAAGGAAAGCGACAAGCAGTTCCTCGGCGAGCGCGACCCCTTCGCCCCGCGCGAAGAGCTGCTCAGTCGGGTCGAACCGCGAATTCAGATGGCGGCGAAGCCGTCGCCCCACGGCTCGCTGAACGGCGTCCACGCGAAGCCCGAGGTCGATACTTCGGTCGTACGGACATCGCTCTGCGTCGAAGCGCGCGATGGCAAACTCTACCTGTTCCTACCGCCGTTGAAGAAGCTCGAAAACTTCCTCGAACTGATCGATGCCATTGAACGCACGGCGCTGACGCTGCAAATGCCAGTGTTGATCGAAGGTTACAAACCGCCGTCGGATCATCGGCTGGCAAACTTCAGCGTGACCCCCGATCCGGGTGTCGTCGAGGTCAACATTCACCCGGCGAAGACGTGGAGCGAGTTGAAAACTCGGACGACGAGTCTTTATGAAGAAGCCCGGCTCACGCGTTTGTGTACCGAAAAGTTCATGCTCGACGGCAAGCATACCGGCACCGGCGGCGGCAACCACATGGTGCTCGGCGGGGCCAGTCCGGCCGACAGCCCGTTCCTCCGCCGGCCCGATCTGCTCCGCAGCCTCGTCGGCTTTTGGAACAATCACCCGTCGC
>Ga0105045_10003138_pt1 | contig 14100 bp, 13 predicted proteins | sample MAT02_FD_78089 | JGI IMG/M metagenome (GOLD analysis project Ga0105045, IMG submission 78089) | Freshwater microbial communities from Lake Fryxell liftoff mats and glacier meltwater in Antarctica - MAT-02 (megahit assembly) | ecosystem: Environmental > Aquatic > Freshwater > Ice > Liftoff...
GGGGTTCGAGTCGGTGGTGAAGTCGGTCTTTGGACCAAAGCCTCCGCTACCGTTTCCGAGCAGGACCGAGACGGTGTTGGAGGCTCGGTTGGCCACCGCCAGGTCGGGGTTGCCATCACCGTTGAAGTCGTTGCTGGTCACCGAGTAGGGGTTCGTGCCGGTGGGGAAGTCGGTCTTGGCGTTAAACAGCGGCGCCGCGGAAGCGGTCTGGGTGGACACCGCGAAAGCGGCCAGGAGGACGGGCAGGGCCAAAAGGCCTGAGCGGCAGATGAGACTGCGGTGGATTTTGATGATCCCCTTTCCCTACAACGAATCTGTGCGAAGGACCTTCACCTCAGCTTTCGTTCCAAACATAGCAACCTGCCCGGGACACCCGAGCGGTTTGCCCCTGAATCGCCTTCAACAAGACGGTTCATGTCCGTCCCATGCTGTCCCCGGGACGTCGGGACGATTAGAGACGACGATTCCAGGCGATCTCGCGCGGATCGTCGCCGATATCGTCCCGGAGACCGCCTCAAAAAGCGGTGGTACCGAGATCGAATACCCGACACGATTCGGACCTGCGACCTTCAGATTGTGAGATCACCACGGGCCAATTCGCGAGCTGCGCATGTTTCCACCGACATCGGATAAACCAGACGGAGTGATCCTCCCCCAGAAGAGTTGACTCGGGTTTCTGGAATCCTTCGCCAGCTCTTCCGTGGGCTTCTTTGAGCGATTGTCCTGTATGGCTTGGGAGAGCGAAACGCGGATCCCGCCCGATTGAGGCAGGTTCGGCTTCGCCGGAGAACTCCTCACCGTTGAGCGGAATCCACCGCATTTGCTGGATGCGCCCGACAGGATTCGAACTTGCGACCTTTGGTCTCGTAGACCGGTCTGAACCGGATCGAGTTCCGCACCTCGGGGGTAGACTCAATCAATGGGGTGGCGCGACTACGCCGAGAAAGCGCTCGGAAAGCTCGACGAATTGAATGAGAGAGAACACCAGCGCGAACTGGCCAAACTCACCCCGGCCGAGCGCGAGCGGTATGAGCTCTGGGAAGAACAGACCAAAAAGGCGCAGGAAGCGTTCGCAGCAAACCCGAATGCCGATCCGAGCGAAAAGCTCGGCGACCCTCGACTGACCGCGACCGTCATGCAGGGCCCAGCCGGCGAGGCCCTGGCCGGGATCACGAAGTTCCCGAAGCTGAAAGACACGATCGAGGATCCGGGCGCCTGGGAAGCGCAGATGCTGGCCGAGAGAGCCGAGCGGAACCGGGCCAGGGAGCCGTATCTGGCCCCCGATCGCTCAACGGTCAGGTTCACGCGGATTGCCACCGGAGGCCGCAGCCAGGTCGAGGAGGTTGCCGACTACCTCGGCTCCAGTGGTCTGGCGGCTCGCCCGGACCTCGTCTACGGGGTTTACCGGGTCCCCGATCTGATCAGCCCCGGCAAGCTCTTCGGCGAGAAGAACGGGATCGTCGAGTGGGACATCGTTCACGCGTCCAAGGCCGACCCTTCACCGGCTGGGCATCCGGCCCATCAGGTGATCGCAGCCGACGAAGTTTTCATCCGCAGGGCACCCGGCGAGCCTTCGCCGCTCGACGAGCAGGTCGGCATCGACCTTTTGATGCGGGCCGGCTTCTCGCCAAAGCAGACCCTGGGCGTGGCGCGGATCCTCTCAACCAGTACGACCGGCGGTCCCGACTCCAGTGACAAGAACCGGGTCCTGATCCGGGCCACCGGAGTGGTCGCGTTTGCCGGCGACGCGGCCGAACAGGCGATGCTCGACGATGCCAGGAGCGGGGCACCGCATATCCTTTCGCACGGGGTTCCGCGGGGTACCGTGGTCGACGTGCTCCACTGGGACCAGATCGCCTGTGCGATTCATCCGGTACGCCAGCAGCGGGCCCCGATGCCGTCGCCGTTCCCCTATCTGCCGGTGACTCCACAGGAGCTGATCCGCTCATACATCGAGATCGTCGGCCTCTCTCCGACCGACTGCTGGTCGGTCCAGGCAACCCATGACCGCTATTTCGACCTGATGGGCCGGACCAGCATGAAATGGGGTGTGCGCCGGACAGGTGGCGGCCCGGACCTGCCCTGCGCCGACGGTAAGGCCCGCAAAAGAATGGCTGGTGGCCACCATGTTGTCATCGCCTATCAGGACAGTCCGGCCTACGAAGCCGGCCGGGAGCGCTTCGAGCAGTGGATGAGGACCGAGCTGAAGGCCGAGCTGCGCCGCACCCTCGGCATCATGGAACCCGTGCCGAAGCCAGCCGGGAAGCTGATGAAATCGATTGATCGGGCCGGCGACATACACGAATTTTTCAGTATGGAACCGACCACCGAGAACATCGAGGATCACCCCCGCTACTGCTGGCCACCGACCGGCTGATGGTCGACCCTGACATCGAGCTGGCCGGGGATGCGGTCGGGCATACCGGTTCCACTTTCGATCGACGCCGTAGCCCGCTGTTGTTAACGCTCGGGGTCCTGCTGCTGGCCGGCGGTCTGCTCGCAACCGGATTCGGGACCTATCAGCTGGCCACCGAGGCCGGACCCAGCGACTCACGGACAGTGGTCCGGGGAACAGCGGCCGCACTCGGAGCCTCGCCAACGGTGGAGACCTTCGATCATTCCGGCAAGGTCACGATCTGGCTTGAAGTCGACAACAACGAGGTAGTGGCCGACACCGAGGTGGCCGGCACGATCTGCCGCCTGTCCTCCGCCGGCGAAGATACCCAGACCATCCGGGGCAACCGCCAGGGTTCCTCTCTGGAGATCGAAAGTCAGGCGACGGTTGGCGAAGCCATCGCCACGGGCCGGACCATGGTCGGCTGCGGACGATTCCCTTACGGCCCGCGTTCGGTCCAGAGCCGCCTCGAAAAGGAGGACCCTTTCCTGGTCGAAGCGGGAACCCCGGGCGACGGCCTGCGCGGGCTCTGGCTGCTGCTGCCTGGAACGGCCGCCGCCATCGCGGCGATCCCAGTGCTCGTGCGCGCCAACAGCGGTTCGCTGAAGCGTCGCCGCCCCTGAACCGGCTCGATTTTCCCCCGGCAGGAGGTCTCTTGACCAAAAGCTCCCGGCTTGCCTCAGTGCGCCCGACAGGATTCGAACCTGCGTGCTTCGGTTTCGTAGGTGATCCTGGGTTGTTTCTTTCCCAGCGTCAGCGCGATCCTCAGCTTCGGAATTTGTTTCTGACTGTTTGGCTGACTGCCTAGGCGAGAGGGAACCTCGGACAGCCCGACTTCTCGACAGCCAGCCTCCGCCTGCGGCCGACATCGCCCAGCCGCAGGTTCTGTGAGAGCGAACTGCTTCTTGACCGTGATCGTCTTCCTGGCGCTCTTGACACTGGCGTTTGAGGATCAGTTCCATGGCCGCCGTTTATGGCGCGTCGCTCTCACACTCTCAAGACTTCGACGACGGGCCACCGCTGACCGCATGCCGCGGGATCGCTCCAAGCGTGCCGCCGCGGCGGGCCGGGGGTAGTCTGAGGGGCATTGAGGTACTGAGACGTCCGGCCGGCAGCCCCACTCGGACCAATGAAGTCGGATCCCTTCGAAGAAATACTCGACCGGCACTGGGGCACGAGCTAAGCTGCGCTTACACGTCGACGTAGCGAAGGAGGTGACGGAGTGACCAGCACCGATTACCTCGTTATCGGAGCAGGAGCAAGCGGCCTCGCCTTCGCCGACGCTCTGGTCGAGGGGGATGAGGATGTTGAAGTCATCCTGGTCGACCGCCGACATGCCCCGGGAGGTCACTGGCTGCACGCATACCCGTTCGTAAGACTGCATTCGCCCTCCTCCTACTACGGGGTCAACTCGCGGCCGCTCGGAGATGATCGGATCGACCGGGCCGGCGAGAACGCGGGCTACTACGAACGGGCCACGGGCTCAGAAGTCCGTGACTACTTTGCGGGGGCGGCCTCGAACCTCGTGCGGAAAGGGCGCGTCCGGATCCTGACCCGGCATGAGCATCTCGGGAACGGGTCGGACGGTGAGCAGATCCGCAATCTGGACACCGGAGAACTTCAGGAGGTCAAGGTTCGCCGCAGACTGGTCAACGCCCGTTATCTCGAGGCCTCGGTCCCCGCCACACACACCCCGCCTTTCGAGGTTGCCCCGGGGGCCCGGGTCGTGCCGGTCGGCGATCTGCCGGCCGCCGCACAATCGGGGGCGCTCTATACGGTGCTCGGTTCTGGAAAGACCGCGGTTGACGCGTGTACGTGGCTCTTGGACAACGATGTCGAGCCCGACCGGATCCGGTGGGTAAGGCCCCGGGATGCCTGGTTTCACGATCGGGGCCATTTCCAGCCGCTGAACATGGTCGGCGGAGTCATGGAGGGGATCTCCCTGGATGCCGAAGCGGGTGCGCAGGCGGCGGACCTCGACGATCTGTTCGATCGGCTCGAAGGGTCAGGGCGTCTGGTCCGGATCGACCCGTCGTCGCGGGCAACTATGTACCGCGGCACGATGCTCAGCGCCGGGGAACTGCGCGCCCTGCGGCAGATTGAAGACATCGTCCGGCTCGGCCGCGTGCGAAGGATCGAGGCCGACCGAATCGTGCTCGATGTGGGTGAGATCGAGACGGACCGAGACATGGTGCATGTCGACTGCACGGCACTGGGCCTGTGCAACGCTCCGGCGACTCCCGTCTTCCAGCCCGATCGAATCGTACTCCAGGAGGTCCGGCAGAACTCGCCTACCTTCAACTCGGCGCTGATCGGCTTTGTCGAGGCCGCGCGGGACAACGATGCCGATAAAAACCGGCTCTGCCCGCCCAACCCCCACGCCAGCAGCATCGAAGACTGGCCACGTATGACGCGTCGAACGTGGGAGGTGGAGCGGCGATGGCCGGGCGAACCCGACGTCTGGGGCTGGGTGTCCAAGAGCCGGCTAAACCTGCTCCGCGCTCTGCCTGATCACGCGGCCGAATCGTCGGTCAAGCAGGCACTGGAGCGATTCGTTGCCCATGTCGGGGAAGCCGACTCACAGCTGAGTCTGTTCGAAACCCCCTATTCATCCGGGGAGTGAACTTCGAAGCCGGGCCTCGAGGACCTGATCAGCAAGAAAGCGAGGGGCGGGCAGCTGCGAAACCCCAGGGACACAGTGCTTTGACCCCCGGTCAACGTCAGACTGTGCGCGCCATCGCTGAACGTCACGGCGGTGGGAACATTCGGATCTTCGGTTCCCGCAGCCGAGGAGAGGCCAGCCCCTCCAGTGATCTGGATCTCTTGGTGGATATGAGAAAGGGAAGCAGCCTCCTGGATCTCATTGGGCCGAAGTACGACATCGAGGAAGCCCTGGGACTCGAAATCAATGTGGTGACCGAAGCAGGCCTTTCCCGTCACCTGAAAGACCAGGTTTTGCGTGAGGCGGTCCCGCTCTGAAAGACCAGCGCGTCTACCTGGAGCACATGCTTGACGCGATCAACCGGGCCTTGGAATAGACGCAACCCGGCGAGGCGCAGTTCCGTAGTGACCTGAAGACACAGGATGCGCTTCTCCGCAATCTGGAGACCCTTGGCGAAGCGGCGAAGAAACTCAACAGCCAAACCCGCGCGCTCTCGGCCGCTACACCCTGGCGAGAAATCGCCGGTTTCAGAGATGTCATCGCTCACGCCTATCTCAAAGTCGACCTCGACCTGGTCTGGAACGTAATCGAGTCGGATCTGCCAGGACTCCGCGAGACCGTGATGGACCTGCTGGACCGGGTCGACACCTGACTCCGATAGCCGCTTGCCCACGTTCGGGGGCGAGCCGAGCTTCGTGGGAAGATTTCATGGCGCCGGCCCCCGGCTAACGCTCGGTGGGGTCGACCGGGTTCTCGCGGTCGACGATAAGCGGATCCTCGCGCGTTTCGGGCAGGTCGGGCAGGTCGGCTTCCTCCAAGCCGAGCGCCGCGGCGAGGACCGGCCTTGAAGTAAGCGAGCCGGAGGCGCGATAGCCGATATCTGCGGGCATCGGCTGGTCAAAGAAGACTAGAAAGTGGAAATCGCCCTCCCCGATGTCTTCGATGTGGTGTGGGAATGCAGCAGGGATGAAGTAGAGATCTCCCGGACCGAGCTCGTAGGTGTCGGTTGAACCGTTCGGATCGAGCACGGTCATCCGGGCATGACCCCTTGCGACGTAGCCCATCTCGGCGGTGCCCGGGTGCCAGTGAGGCTCGCGCATGCCCTGGTCGGCCAACCTCAGCGAGTACATCGAAAGATCGCTCAGCACCGGCCAGACCTGACTCCTCGCGACCCGGGCGGAACCGGCCGACGAGTTGATCGGCGGCGACTCGGCTTCGACGTCGAACTTGTACGGGTTGTTGAAGTCTGCCGTGGAAGGCACCACGGCCTCGCCTTCGCGAGCCACGATCCAGGCCGGGTCGGTCGAGTGTTCGAGTCGGTCGAAGGTCGAGCTCGGCAGGCTCCAGGTATTGCCCAGAACCGCGTCGCTCATCGCTCCGATCGACGCCCGCAGCGAAAAGTCCTGCGGCTCTTCGTCGGAAAAGGCGACGACCAGCTCTGCCGTTGAGTCGCCCAGGTTCTCGATGTAGTGGAGCGCACCTGAAGGGGCGTAGAACATCTGGCCAGTGACGATCCTGAACCAGTTGAAGTCGCTGCCGTCCCCCAGAATCCCGACCAGGAGCTCGCCACTGAGGCAGTAAGAAAGCTCACTTGCGTTTGAGTGCCAGTGAGGTTCCCGGATCGCACCGGGCTCGAGTAACAGGCGCTTCGCAGAAAGCCCGCGAAGAATCGGCAGGGAAGAGCCGGCCACCTCGGTGATCGACCCGTGCTCGTCGCTGAAGAGCATCGCTCCATCGTTCAACGACACGAAATGCGGGGATCCGGCTGCCATCGCGGCCTGAGCCTACAGCCCTGATCCGGATTGGAACCCCCGGCTTCGACGGCACTGTTGATCTTCCCCCGGAAAAAGGACTTCCAGACAGCTATCGCTACGGAAGACTCAATCGAGGCCGGCATCCTCGGAATTGGTCCGCCAAGACTCAACCCATCAGCACGGCCACTTCCAATCTTCGATGCGCCCGACAAGATTCGAACTTGTGACCTCCGGTTTCGTAGACCGGCGCTCTATCCAGCTGAGCTACGGGCGCGGGATGCTGCGGGCCGAAGCCCGGATGGGCGATTGTATGGGTCCGGCGCGGAGTTCGTCTGCAGACCGATCGGCCCGTCTCATAATCAAGGTTCTTCGACATCCTTGATTTTGGAAGGTCCCCGATCAAGCTTGGGCTTCCGGTTGCTTTCGGCCCCGGGCATCACCGCAACTTCCAGCCGGCGATAGGGTTCAAATTCACATGACCCTTCCTTCGAAGCACCTCAGACTGTCCGTCGTCTTTCTCTCCGCGCTCGGCGTTCTCGCCGCGATGCTGCTGGGAGGGGGAGTCCGCCAGGCGGAGGCCGCGCCGGTCAACTGCCCGACCTTCCGGGTGCTCCACAACGACCGGATCGGCAAGCTGAACCTGCCCAAGGGCAATTACAGCGTGACCGTGCTGAACGGCGCCAAGCTGAGCTGCGCGCAGAGCTCGGTCTGGTTCGCCCGCTTTCTGCAGGACTGGGACGGCGTGCTGCCGAAGCCCTGGGTGCTGAACGTCAAGACCGCGACCTTCACCCGCGGCCTCGGCTCCGACACCGGCTTCCGGGTTAGTAAGGGCGGCAGCGGTGGCGGTGGCGGTGGCGGTGCGACCCGCAAGAGCTGCCCCGGATACTTCACCGTCCTTAACAACGACTCGATCGGCTCCTTCAGGGTTCCGGCGGGCCGCTACCGCCTGACTCTGCTCAGCCCGGACCAGATCACCTGTGCCTCTGCCTCCAACAAATTCGGCAAGTTCCTCCAGGACTTTGACGGTGTGCTGCCGAAGCCGTGGGTGCTCAACCCGCAGACGGCGACCTTCACCCGCGGTCGCAACAGCAAGGTCGGTTTCAACATCAACGAGTTCATCGGACCGGTACCGACGCCGAAGCCGAGCGGACGGGCCGTACGTTGCCCCGCCACCTTCAGCGTCCTCAACAACGACCGGATCGGTGCCCTCAGGCTGCCGCGCGGTCCCTACTACGTGACCGTCGGCCGCAACCTCGGCTGCCCGGCATCCACCGTCCTGTTCCGCCAGTTCCTGAGCCGGCCCGACGGTAACCTGCCGCAGCCGTGGAAGCTGAACGCTTCGCAGGCGCAGTTCTGGAAGGCCGGTAGTCAGGGTGTGTGGTTCCGGGTCCAGAAGGCCAACTGACAGAGTGGCTCGGCCTGACCTGGCTCAGCTCTGCTTGACCACCGAGTAGATCACGCGCTCGGCGACATCGACCGCGGTGTCGCCGATCCGTGAACAGCGCCGGTAGAGCTCGCGGCGGGCGATCCGCTCGCCGCGGTTGTCGAGTTCGAGAGTGATCGCCATGCCGCGGTAGTAGTAGCCGCGCAGTTCCCTCACCCGCTCGATCGCGCGATCCGCCTCGACTGTTGCCCGGGTACCCGACGAGTCGAGTCCGCCGACCGCGGCGTCGATGTTCTCGACCGACGTTGCGATCAGCGCCGCCATCCCGGCGAGTTCCTCGTCAGGCCCGCATTTCAGGACCGCTGCCTCTCCAACCAGACCGGCCGCGGCGCCGAGGATCCGGCTCGTGCCCTGCGAGATCGTGAACAGGTCCTCGGGCTCGATCGGAATGACGAAAGCGATCCGCAGCGCGTTCAGCAGCTCGCGCTGAGCGAGCTCTCCCCGGCGCTGTATCTCCCGCATCTCTGTCAGCTCCACGTCCTCGCCACCGGCCCAGCTCGCGAACCTCCCGGTGCCTTCGATCGCGACCCCGAGTTGGCTTCGGAGCAGGCCGAGCACGTCCGGGGTCTCCGGCAAAAACCACCGTCTTGGATTCATCCGAGCCATTGCGTCACCCCGTAGATTGCCACGGCCACCAGACCCGCGGCGGGCAGAGTGATCAGCCAGGCCAGCAGGATCTCCCTGACGACTGCCCACTGAACGTGGTGCCAACGCCGCCGTCCGCCGCCAATTCCGACCACCGAGGAGGCGACGATCTGACTGGTCGAAGTCGGGGCGCCGCCGATCGAGGCGCCCAGGATCACCGCCGCCGAAGCGCTCTGGCTGACCATGCCCTCGGTCCGGCCGACCCGGTAGATGCCCCGCCCGAGGGTGCGGATGATCCGCCAGCCCCCGAGCGCGGTACCGACCGTCAGCGCGATTGCGCAGGCGGGGACGACCCAGTACGGGGTCTGAAGCGAGTCGATCCGACCCTCGGCCAGGAGCAGCGCTGCGATCACGCCGACCGACTTCTGAGCGTCGTTGGCACCGTGGCTGAAGGCGAGCGCGGCCGAGGTGAACCACTGGCCGTTGGCGGCGACCGTGTTCCAGCGCCGGGTTGCCCGCCGGCCAACCACGGCGAGCGCCCGGATCAGGCCCAGGGCCGCAAAGAACCCAAGCACCGGCGATATTGCCAGCGCGATCAGCGCACCGAATACGCCGACCGGATGCAGGCCGTCGAGCCCTCCCCACTGCACAGCGTTGAGCCCGCCCTCTGCCAGCGCCGCCCCGACCAGGCCCCCGACCAGGGCGTGACTGGAGCTCGAAGGCAGACCGCGACGCCAGGTGATCAGGTTCCAGATCACCGCGCCGGCCAGTCCGGCACCGATCACCGAGACCGCCTGATCCGGAGCGACGGTGACGATGCCGGCGATCGTATTCGCCACCGCCGCGCCGACCAGGAGAGGACCCAGCATGTTAAAGAACGAGGCCAGGAGGATCGCCTGGAGCGGTGTCGCCACCCGGGTGGCAACGAGCGTCGCGATCGCGTTCGACGCGTCGTGAATCCCGTTGGTTGCGGCGAAGGCAAGCGCCAGCGCCAGGGCGATGACCAGTCCCGGATCCATCCTCGAACAGTAGAGCGCCCCGGCCGCGTTAGGTTGATCCAATCGCCGATGACGGGAGCGAATGCAAGGCGCCGCCGGAGGCGCTGTGGGCGCTGGTCGCCAGACCGGACCGATGGCACGAGTGGTCGCCGTATGTCCGCGGGGCCGAGGGACTCGGCTCACCCGAGGTCCAAGCCGGTGCCAGGGGTGAGGTGGCACTGCGCAGGGGGATCAAACTACCGGCCGACGTGACCGAGGTAGTGTCCGGCCGCTCTTGGGCCCGGCGGGTCGACGGGATCATGGTCGAGCACACGGTCACCCCGACCGAAGCGGGCTCCCGGCTGGCGATGACGGTCGATTCGACCGGTGGACCGTGGAGTGTCGCGGCAAGGCTCTACGCCCCGGTGGTCGGCCTGATCGCCCGCCGCATCGTCGCCGTCGCCGAACGAGCCGACCATGCCCGTTAACGGCGAGTGCGAGCGCGTCCGGCGCAGCGGGTTGCGCTAGCTTGGATTGATGCGCGCTTCGAACTCAGGCGAGCTGCCCCCCGGCCCGCGCCTCCCGAGGGCGCTCCAGACCGCCGGCTGGTGGGCCCGGCCGACCGGCTTCCTCGAGCGTTGCCGCCGGATCTACGGCGGCCGGTTCACGATCCGCCTGATGGCGCAGGATCCGTTCGTGATGATCTCTGATCCGGAAGAGATCAAACAGGTCTTCACGGCCCCGCCCGACGTGCTCTACCCGGGAGAAGGTGCCCGGATCCTCGAGCCGATCGTTGGACCCAACTCGATCCTGCTGCTGGACGAAGGCGCCCACATGAGCCAGAAGAAGCTGGTCCTCCCCGCCTTTCACGGCGAGCGCATGAAGGGGCTCGAAGACACGGTCACCCGGGTCACCCGGGACCAGCTGGCAACCTGGCCTCGCGGCCAACGCGTGCCGATGCACCCCCGGATGCAGGCCCTGACCATGGAGGTGATCCTTGCCGCGGTCTTCGGACTGCGTTCGGGCGAGCGTCTGGACCGGTTGAGGGTCGCCCTGACCGAGATGCTCGAGTTCGGGATGAGTCCGCTCAGCCTGCTGCCGACCGCGCAGCGGGCTCCTCTCGGCCTCGGTCCGTGGGCGAAGTTCGTGAAGGTTCGTGCGCGCGCCGACGAGTTGATCTACGCGGAGATCCACGACCGTCGTCACAGCGATGCCAACGGGGGAAGCGCGATCATCGATTCGTTCACCGACGCCCGTCACGAAGACGGCTCGCCGATGTCAGAGGTCGAGATCCATGACGAACTGCTGACCCTGCTGGTTGCCGGACACGAAACCACTGCGACCCAGCTCACCTGGGCGCTGGAGCGGCTGAGCCGCGAGCCGGAAGTTCTGGCCCGCCTGGTCGAGGCGATCGACGACGGGGACGGCGAGCCGTACCTGACCGCGACGATTCGCGAGATCCTTCGCCTCCGGCCGGTCCTGCTGAACGCTTCGCCACGGACCGTGAAGAAGCCGATCGAAGTGGGCGGCATCACTTACCGGGACCGGGTCCACCTGGTGGTCAGCGCCTGGCTGGTCCAGCACGACGAGAAGATCTACACGGAGCCCTACGCATTTCGCCCCGAGCGCTTCCTTGAATCCGACCCCGGCACCTACACCTGGATCCCCTTCGGAGGGGGAAGGCGCCGGTGCATCGGCGCCAGCTTCGCCCAGATGGAGATGGCGGTCGTCCTGCGCGAGCTGCTTCGCGCGGTCCGGCTCGAACCGGGAACAGGCCCGGCCGAAGCGACGGTTCGCCGGGCGATCACCGCCGTCCCGGGTCGCGGCGGCGAAAGTCTGCTCGCCGAACGATAGGCAGTGCCGCCGGCTTCAGCCTGGGGAACCGGATGCGAAGTCGGCCAGAAACAGAGCGAGCAGATCACTCGTCCGCAAGCCCGCCGCGGCCGCCATTACCGAGAGCACACTCTGGCGGGCGAACGAGCAGTAGAGGCTCGCCTCGATGAACCAGGGCTCCCCGTCGGGATCGATGCGAAAGTCGAACAGGCTGTAATCCCGGCAGTCGAGCGCGAGATGACTGCGACGAGCCGCGTCGTGGACAACAGCGGTCGCCGGGTCAGCCGGATCGACGATCCAGACCGAGGGGTTGTCCTTGGCGACAAGCTCGAGGTCGCCGGCGCCGTTTCGCAGGATCTTGTCCCCGTGATCGCGGATGTCGGCGATCCGGTACTCCTCCAGCGGCAGGCAGAGGAGCTCGCCGTCACGGACGACGATCCCGCATCTGACCTCCCGGCCTGGTTCGACGTAGCTTTCTACCAGGGTCCTGTCGGCGTGCTCGAAGCTCCGCTCCAGCGCCTCTGGGTACTGACCGGCCTCACGGACCAGCGATACGCCGAGCGAGTTGTCGGCGTCGGCCGGCTTGACCACCGTCGGGGGAGGGACCGAAGCCGGCTGACCGGGCCGAAGCAGCTCCCCGTCCGGGACCCTCACGCCGGCCGCGGCGACCACGGCCTTGGTTTTCGCCTTGTCGGCGGTCAGGGCCATGACCCCGGGTCGGTTGCCTACGTACTCGATGCCGAGCAGCTCCAGCAGGGAGCGGTAAGTAGTCATTCCGGCAAGGCAGAACATCTGGGGAATCGCCATTCCGATCTTCAGCCCCGACAACCGGGCGAGCGCTTCTGCCAGACCGATCGACTCGGCGCGCTCGATCGCCTCCGCGGTCAGGTCGGCGGGGAAGCGCCAGCGCCCGTCCGGAGTGACGTAGGCGATTACGTCCTCGTGACCGGCGAGCTCTCGGCTGACCTCGAGACAGTCCCGGGCATAAACCAGGGAAAGGTCGCGGTAAAACTCACTGGTCGGCGACCCGACGAGGTGGAGCAGCCGGAAGCCCCGCACTCAGTCGCCACCCGCCTCGACCAGTTTGCCGATGTTGAAGTCGAGCTTGATCCAGTCGGTGCCCTGGCGCAGGCTTTCGATCAGCAGCGAGGGAATCTGCAGGTGGTGAACCATCAGGAATGGCAGCGGATCGTCCCACTGGAAGATCGCGTCCTTTCCCCGGGCGATCGTTCTGATCCTGCGCGACGCCGAAGAGGGCTCTCTGGCCAGCCGCCAGAGTTCGTGGTAGAGCCAGTAGGTCGGTCGGCTCGAGTCCGTCGGCCGGATCTCGTCCACGCCGTCCTCCAGGTATGACGCCGCGACTCCGGGATGGTCGTAAAACATTGTGATCGCCGAGTGCGTGCGCGGGTTGCACTCGATCGCGTAGACCGAATCTCCGTTGGCGATGAAGTCCAGTGAAACCTGACCGGTCAGATCGAGGCCCTCGACGAATCGTTTGACCCAGTCCTCGATGTCGGGCCGGTCGACCATCTCGTAGTTGATCTGAAAGGCCGAAGATTCACAGCAGCAGTGAAGCTGAACCCGCCCACGCCGCACCGTGCTGTGGGTGCAGTACTCCTGGCCTTCGATGAACTCCTGCAGGACCCACGGTTTCTCCTCGGAGATCGGCAGCGACTGTACGAACGCTTCGGTCTCAGCCGGCGACTCACGCGGCAGCCTGGTCAGATCGAGCCGGTACAGCGGGTCGTACGGAATGCTCTTGAGGATGTAGGGATTTTTCGACCTCGAAAAGTCGAAATTGAGCACCTGTCGGGGGTCGGTGATGCGAACGGCGTCCGGGGTCGAGAGCCCGAGCGCCTCCGCCTCCTCGGCGAACCTGCCCTTGTCGTCGAGCCTGGCGATCGTCGCTGGGTCAAAGTGCAGTACCTCGCAATGCTCCTCCAGCGCCGCCATCGCCTCGGAGTCGTAGACGCTCGCAGCCGGTGCGCAGACCGGTACGTAGACATCGACTCCCTCCTTGATCACGATCTCCACCAGAGCGTCCGCATAGCCGCCGCGGTCCGGTTTGGGCACGGTGTAGAAGCGGTCGACGGCGCGAGAGAAACGGTGGCCGGTCAGGCGGTACTTCTCGGCCTCGACCATGATCACGCGGTGGCCGGCCATGTGGAAAGACCGGGCGAGCTGCAGCGACTTGGTCATCTTGCCGCCGCTGACCAGGATCGTCTTCGGGTCCGGGGCCCGGGCCGGATCTGAACCGGAAACCTTCTGCCGCAGCAGGGCGACCGCAGTGAGCGTGGCGTTCAGCGGAAGGACCGAGGTCAGGAGCGCCAGCATCACCGTCGACTTGAGACGGGCCGGCAGCGTCAAGCCTGCGGCCCCGCCCGACGGATCAGGGTTACGCCGTCGCGCAGCGGTACCAGCACCTGCTCGACCCGCGGGTCCTCGGCGAC
>Ga0105045_10003139_pt1 | contig 14099 bp, 13 predicted proteins | sample MAT02_FD_78089 | JGI IMG/M metagenome (GOLD analysis project Ga0105045, IMG submission 78089) | Freshwater microbial communities from Lake Fryxell liftoff mats and glacier meltwater in Antarctica - MAT-02 (megahit assembly) | ecosystem: Environmental > Aquatic > Freshwater > Ice > Liftoff...
CACGCCAGCAAACGTGATCAAAGTTCGATTTTACGACAACTTCTCCTTCGCCACTTTGCGTGGAAACGCCAATGGGTGTCCGTACCAGGGGGGAACGAAGCCTTTGCGCACCGCCAACAGGACCGCCTTGCCATGGTGGTGCTCGTCGCCATGCCTGTAATCCCACTCCTCGCGTTCTTCGTACCGCAAGACCCTCATTTCGCCCGAGCGAGTCGCCATTTCCAGCAATTCCCCGGGTCCAAAGTAGTGGACGACGCCACCGGCGGTCTCACTGACCGGGTACGGATTGGCGTTGCCCGGCGCCCGGTCGCAGCCGGGATCCTCGGTCGTGTGGACTTCGGCATACACGACCCCGTCGCGCGCGAGCACTCGCTCGATGCTCGTCCACAGTTGATTCGCGCTATCGATCGGAATGTGATCCAGCACCGTCGTCGCAACGATCACGCCGACTTTGTCATCGGGCCAAACGAAATCTCGAACGTCGGCGACCTCGGTCTGGATCAGGTGACCCAATCTACGCTCCGCCGCCATCTCGTCTAACAACTGCATCCCACGGCGGGAAACGTCGATCGCGCGAACCCGCATTCCGGCTCGCGCTAGCGCGAGCGAATTTCGTCCGGGCCCAGCGCCCAGATCGATCGCCAAGCCACGGGGCGAAGCCTGTTGCACATAGCTGGCGATTTCCGCCGAGGGTTTTAATCCGTACGTTAAATCGTCGCGATCATAAAATTCGTAAAACGGATCTTCGGTCATCGGCTCGCGGTTGGTTGCTGGAAAAGAAGTTTGGGGGGATAGCGACAAGCAAACGGTCTCATGCGCCGGTCTTCGTGTCGGACGCTTCCAGCGCCTCCTCATAAAGCCGCTGCATTTCTTCTAAATCGACGGTCACTTTTGGCATTTGCGGGTTCATTTTTTCAAGCGTCTGCGTGACGATGCCCGCCACCGCTGCATCGCGATACCATTTATTGTCCGCCGGAATCACATACCATGGCGCGTGATCCACGGAGCATTTGCGAAAAACATCCTCATAAGCTTTTTGGTAATCGCCCCATTTATCGCGTGCCGAGTAATCACCTGGATTTAATTTCCAGTGTTTGTCCGGTTGATGCAAACGCTTACCAAAACGAATCAATTGTTCTCTGGGGGAAATGTGCAAGTAAATCTTGATAATCACCGTCCCGCGATCGGCAAGCAACGATTCAAATGCGTTGATAAAATCAAACCGCTTTTGCCAAATTTTCGTTGGCGCAAGCTTTTCCACCCGAACGACCAAAACATCCTCATAATGAGAACGGTTGAAGATGCTGACTTGGCCGGTGCCCGGAACACAGGGGTGAATACGGTGTAAGAAATCATGGGCCAATTCGAATTCCGATGGCGCTTTGAACGGATACGTTCGGCACCCCTGAGGATTCATCTTGCCTAATACTTTTCGGATCAACCCATCTTTACCCGCCGCGTCGGGGGCCTGCAGGACGATTAATAAGGACTGCTTCCCTTCGACAAATAAACGGTATTGCAAATCGATGATCCGATCGATTGCGTCGGACGTAAACACTTTCGCGTGATCTTTGTTTTCAAATGGTGATTGCTCATCAGTTTTGATGTCGTGCAAATGAATTTTTTTGCGTGAATCGACTCGATGTTTGCTGATAAAGTCCGTCATGTCGAAACCACTTGATGGGGCGGATGAGGGTGCGTTGTGCCGGCCAGTTGCGACTGGAGTTCATGTCGCAGAAACGAGAGTGCTGCTTTTGCGATGCGGGAATGCACGATACTCGGATGCCCACCCAAGCGGAAGGTTTTGCGGTGATAGCTCGCCGTCCTGTTCGCTCCGTAGGCCCCGTAAATGGCAATCGTTACCTCCTCTGGCGCGTCCGTCATGCAGCCCAGGTCGGGATACGCGTCGACTACCAGGACCAAATCCGCGCCAAAGGTTTCCCTTACGGTTTGCTCCGAAATTGACGGTCCTTTGCCAACGCCCGTCGACACGCCACCGACGTAAATCGACGCGGTGGTGGGCGTTAATGGCGACGCGACCGGGAGTGCTGAGAACCAGCCAGCAAGCGGTGCGGCGCGACCTTTTTCCAATGTGGCGAGTGTCAGATGGTGCGCGGCCAATATCTCCGCGACCGCGTGTTGCAGCTCGAAATGCTCGCCTTCGCCAAAGACAAAATCGCCGGCGCAGCGATGGATTTCTTGGCGAACGGAATCGATCGCGCGATCACACTCCGCCGCGGAATTCCCCATCGCGGTGATCCGCAAAGAAATCGTCGCCGCGCTGACGGTGATGCCGACACGCGGATAGGAGAGGCGAGAGATCATCTCTCCCAACCTCGACTCCATTTCGCTCTCTCCCAAGCCAAAGCATTTGATCACGGCGTTGCGAATCAGGGGCTGGCCCGGTCCCATCATCACAGTAATACGCGGAGAAACATCGTTTGCAAACATCTCCTTCATCTCTGCTGGCACGCCGGGCAGGGCAAAGATGCGACTTGTGGTGGCATCAAAACGCGGCACGATTACATCGATTCCCGGTGCCGTCCCACGTGGGTTGAAAACCACTTGCGAGCCTTCGGGAAACATTGCCTGAACAATGTTTTTCGGTGGCATCTCGCGATCGCGACTGGCGAACAGCGACTCGATGTGGGCAAGCGAAGCTTCGTCAATCGCGAGCGGTTTGTTCGCGACGATCGACAAACACTCCCGCGTCAAATCATCGGCGGTGGGTCCCAGCCCTCCGGTGGAGACAATCACATCGGAGCGGCGGACTGCTTGGCGAAAAACGTCGACGTTGGCGTCGATGTCGTCGCCCACCATTGCGGTACACCGCACGACCAGCCCCAAGTCACCTAAACGCTGACAAAGCCACTGGGTGTTCGTATCCAGCTTCGCACCGCTGGTCATTTCGTCGCCGATCGCGATCACTTCCGCAAATCTCGCCATGCCCGGCATGATTGGGTTGGACAAATGATGGCCCGCGGGAGGCGACTCGGGTTCGTTCATGTTTGAAGCTTCGACGGTGCGATCGGTTCAACGGTGACGAGGAAGCATTGCGTACTTAAGGATGCACCCAATCGCCGCGATCCCATCTCGCCAAGTAATTTTCTTGCCCTCGCCGTACCAGCGGTGATGATACCGAATCGGCCGCTCGGCGAATCGCTTTCTTGATTTTGCCCAGCGCGCGGTCATTTCGATCTCGATGCCAAATCGATCCTCTCGCAAATCGTCCGCGATGCTCAGAAACGCATCACGAGACGCCATTTTGTAACAGGTCTCGATGTCGGTGAGTGCGAGCCCGAAGGTATAACTGGCAAGCGCGGTGATAAACGCATTGGCTTGCTGGTGCCACATTGGCGACACGTCACGATCGGCTTGACCGTAGCGTGTCCCATAAACGACATCCGCGTGACCTTCGAGAATCGGTTGCAACAGGTAGCGGAAATCATCCGGATCGTATTCTTGATCGGCATCCTGGATCACGATGACATCGCCGGTGGTTTGAGATAACGCCGTGCGAATGGCGGCGCCTTTACCACGATTCATCGGATGGGAAAGGACGGTCAAATCCGGCTGATCCCGCATCGCCGCGAGGGTTGCTGACGTGCCGTCGTTGCTGCCGTCATCGACCAAAATGATCTGCATCGGCAATCCGGTTCTTCGGAGCCTGGCAACGATCCCTTCGACCGTCTGGACTTCATTGAACACCGGCACGATGACGGATAACAGAAAACGCTCGGGCAACGAATAAATCGCCAGACGCCGCGTGAGTGCGGGGCCGAGAGTTCTGACACACTGGGCGACGTAAGCGGGTGACCAATTCGATGCCGGATCGGCGAAGTCGTCGGAGATGCTGGTAATGACAAGCGCCCTCTTGAAATGATCCCGCGACCATCAACGTTACGACGATCAACGTTACGAATGGGGTCGGCGTGAATGTCGAACCGATATTACGACAGCGATAAGGCGTTCGCAAGTCAAGGACAACGAATGGTTGCGCGGGTGACCGAGATCGTGTCAAGCAACAATGATGTCATTCATCACGCGAGGCAACCGGCGGAACAACGGGCCTGAGCGCGTTGCCGACGAGTGGCCTGTTAAGTGCTTTGCCCGCTGGGACCGGCGGGCGATTGCCAGCCCGATCTTTCGCTATCTTTGCACCGCTGGATTGGATCCCGTGTCGTCGCGAACACGCACCCACTGGGCTTTCTGCGTCGTCGCGTCGACGACGATAAAGATTTTTTCTGCACACGAAAACTTCGTAAACTTGGCATTAAACCGGTTAATCAAGTTTACGAATCCGTTGGTTTTAAAAAACATTGCTTGACAACGCGTGACGCGATCGCCACCATTCGCACCATCGAGTTCGCGGACCAAACGATCGCCAATACGGGATCGATTTAGTGCGATATGAACGTCCCATGGATACGTCTTTTTCGTGACATTTCTTTCAAGCAATGTTGCTCTATTTTGGATGTAAACAATGGGAAAAAAAGATTGTTTGATAGAAATCTCAAACCGGAGCTTCCTGGATGCTTGATCGCCAAAACGCACAACGTTTCGGAATCTCTAAATGGCACCAGGCCGCGCCACCACCGCTGCCCATCGCGAAGCAGACATAACCGCGGTTGGTGCTTTCTATACGGATAGTCCACTTGAAAGATTTGAGTGGTTTTAATTGGTCGCAGGGATCGCGATGCTTGGCATACGGAGGCGTAACTGATGGACCGAATTCGACGATGCTAACCCATTGTGTTTACGGATAGCCCTCCTGTTTTTTGATCGGTCCCCAATGCCGCTCGCGACGTCGTCTGGATTCCACGCGTCGTCGCCGCTCATTTGTCCAACGCAGGATCGCTTCGGCACGATGCGTGGGCATTGGTGGACCAATCTTGCCGTCGGCGCAGCGGGATGCCGCGCCGACGGCCTTTTTTTGCCTTCAGGCAAGGAAGGCTGTCGTCACCCGCCCAAGAATCTTGACGCGTCCGCTGATTGTCGTTTGCCGGCCAAACGGATAGACTCCACGTGGCAATTCTGAACCCTGTCCGGTATGGTTCAGATTGCCATGCGAACACTTGAATCGCATCCACGACGCGGCATCCCCAAGCGGAAATAGGTTGATGAGCTCCATGCAATCGACGGTCGAAACGGCAAAGTTAAGCATCCAGGGCAAAGAATTCGAAATGCCGTTGGTGATCGGCTCTGAAGGCGAAGTCGGAATCGACATCTCCAAACTGCGAGCCCTGTCGGGCGCGATCACACTCGACGAGGGCTTCGTCAACACGGGATCGACCACCAGCGCGATTTGCTTTCTTGATGGCGAAGAGGGCATCCTGCGGTATCGCGGCTACCCGATCGAAACGCTGGCAAAGAATTGTGACTTTTTAGAAATCGCTTTCCTGCTGATTTACGGCGAATTGCCGACGTTTGAACAAGCGGAAACATTTCGCGAAGGTATCCGCCATCACACGATGATCCACGAGGACATGCGGGCGTTCTACAACGGCTTCCCGCGAGAAGCGCATCCGATGGCGATCCTCAGCAGCGTCGTCGGAGCCCTGTCGACGTTTTACCAGGATTCGATGAACGTTCACGATCCCGCGCAGGTCGAAATTTCAATCTACCGCTTGCTTGCCAAACTGCCCACGATCGCCGCGTACAGCTACAAGAAATCGGTCGGCCAACCGTTCATCTATCCGCTGAACAAGCTTAACTACTGCGAAAATTTTCTGCACATGATGTTCGCCACCCCGGCGGCGGACTACGACGTGGATCCTGATTTTGTCGAAGCGCTGAATTTGCTTCTGATCGTTCACGCCGACCATGAACAAAATTGCAGCACATCGACCGTGCGGATGGTCGGAAGCAGCAACGCCAACCTGTTCGCATCGATCAGCGCCGGCATCGGGGCGTTGTGGGGACCGCTGCACGGCGGTGCGAACGAAGCCTGCGTCAACATGCTCCAACAGATCGCTGACGACGGCGTCAACGTCGAAAAATACGTCAACATGGCGAAGGACAAGCAGAACAATTACCGGCTGATGGGCTTCGGTCACCGCGTTTACAAAAACCGTGACCCGCGAGCGACCATCATCAAGGCAAGCTGTGACAAATTGCTCAAAAAGCTCGCCGTTCGCGACCCGCTGTTCGAAGTCGCGCAGCGGTTGGAAGAGGTGGCGTTGAAGGACGAATACTTCGTCGAGCGAAAGCTTTACCCCAACGTCGATTTCTATTCCGGCGTGATCTACCGAGCGCTCGGTATCCCCGTGCAAATGTTTACCGTCTTGTTCGCGATCGGACGGCTGCCCGGATGGATCGCACACTGGAAAGAGATGCACGCCGATGGCAGCCGCATCAATCGTCCACGCCAAATCTACACCGGCGAGACGCTTCGTGACTTCGTACCGATCGACAAGCGTTAATCGTTCATGCCGCTGCTAACTCTCAATGATATCTCGATCCGTTATCGCGGACCGATCCTGCTGGACTCGATCTCGTCGACCATTGAACCGGGCCAAAAAATTGGACTCCTGGGTCGCAATGGCGCGGGCAAAAGCACCCTGATGAAAATCATCAGCGGCTCGGTCCAACCCGATGCCGGCTCGATCACATTAACGCCATCGGCGGTCGTGCGTGAATTGCGTCAAGACGTCCCGACCGGCATGAGCGGAATCGTTCACGACATCGTGTTGGCGGGCGCCGGCGCTGATACCGATTCGGCGGACCAGTGGAAAATCGACATGCACGTCGAGGACACCCTGGAAAAAATGAAACTGGATGGTTCGGCTCGGTTTGAGACGCTTTCCAGTGGGATGAAACGTCGTGTTCTGTTGGCTCAAGCGATCGCCGCAAAACCCGATCTGCTGCTGCTGGACGAACCGACGAATCACCTTGACCTCGATTCCATTTTATGGCTCGAGGACTTTTTGGTTCGGTTCCCCGCAACGTTGATTTTCGTCACGCACGATCGTTCGTTCCTGCAACGGATCGCCACGCGGATCTGGGAAATTGAACTGGGGAAACTTTATGACTGGGCCTGCGATTACGAAACGTTTCGCAAGCGAAAAGCAGACCTGATCGCTGGCGAAGCGAAACAGAATGCGCTGTTCGATAAAAAGCTTGCCGAGGAAGAAGTCTGGATTCGGCAAGGCATCAAGGCACGACGCACCCGCAACGAGGGCCGCGTCCGGGCGCTCGAATCCATGCGGTTCCAAAGACAGGAACGCCAAGATCGCGTCGGCACGGCAAAACTGAAAATCCAAGAAGCCGAGCGCAGCGGGATGTTGGTCGTCGAAGCCAAGGACATCTCGTTCGCTCACGCCGAAAAACCGATCGTCCAGGATTTTTCGACCACCATCATGCGTGGCGACAAGGTCGGCATCATCGGCCCCAACGGTGCCGGCAAGACGACTCTGCTGCGTTTGTTACTCGGCGAGCTCGAACCTCAGACCGGGTCGATCCGTTTGGGGACGAAGCTGGAAATCGCCTACTTCGATCAATTGCGTGATTCGCTCGACGAAGAAAAAACGGTCCAGGACAACGTCGCCTACGGAACCGATACCGTGCAAATCGGCGACAAGAAAAAACACATCATCGGGTACCTGCAAGATTTCCTATTCACACCCGAAAGAGCGCGGACGCAGGTCAAATTCCTGTCCGGTGGCGAGCGAAATCGAGTGCTGCTGGCGCGGTTGATGACCCAGCCCGCCAACGTCATCGTCCTGGACGAACCGACAAACGATTTAGACAGCGAAACGTTGGACCTGCTCGAAGAACAGATCGTCGACTTCGCCGGCACCGTCCTGGTGGTCAGCCACGATCGAACATTCTTGAATAACGTGGTCACCAGCACGATCGTCTATGAAGCCGACGGATTGAACGAATACGTCGGCGGTTACGACGATTGGAAACGGATCGCGTCACGTCGCTCGGCAACCGCGGCGTCCTCAAACAAAAACGTCGACGCTCCCGCAAAAAAATCGCCGACTGCGGGGAAATCGAGCCCCGCGTCAACGCTGCTGGTCAAAGAAAAAAAGCGGACCTTCAAAGACAAACACGAACTGGATACCCTGCCCAAACGGATCGAGAAGGTCGAGTCCGACATCAGGGTGATGCACCACAAAATGGGCGATCCGGAGTTCTTTAAGAAGCCGGGCGACAAGATCGCCCAGGAGCAATCAAAATTGCTGTCGCTCGAAAAAGAGCTTGCCGATTGTTACCGGCGCTGGGAAGAGCTGGAGGAGTAGGTCGGACGTCGGTCCGGGGAGGGCCTAGCATTCGAAGCCGTGAAATAAACCATAATACGCGTGAGTACGAAAATAACTGCCGGTCGCCTAATAACGCGGCACTTGGGGATTGATCGATAGGCTCCAGTCGTCGATGCCCCCGGCCATGCTTTGAGCGTTTTGGTAGCCCAGGTTTCGCAGGTTCATGGCGGCGTTGAGGCTGCGTCCACCATGGTGGCACATGACGACGATTCGTTTGTCGCGATACGCATCCAGCTGCGAAAGACTGGTGCGTAGTTGAGCCATCGGGATCAACACGGCACCCCCGATCGACGCGGCTTGAAACTCGAATGGTTCGCGGACATCGACGAGCATAAATTCTTCGCCTGATTGCATGAGCGAGTTAACGTCTTGAACGCTGATTTCGATGGGCGTCATGGTTGGTTCCGTTAAAGTCGGCAATTATTGAGAGACGTTTCCAGGATTGCGGAGGCACCCATTTGTTCCAATTGCTCCATCGCGTTGATCACTTCGCCGCGGCGGACCATGACACGAACGCTGCAAAACGTCGGATCTTCGAGCGACGAGACGGTCGGCGAAGTGAATCCGGGCGTGATGGCTTCGGCTTGTACCAAATGCTTACGCAGCACGTTGTATTCAAGGATCGAGTAATCTCGCGCGATCGTGACCCCTTCGAGACGACGCACGACGCGATCAGCGGTCGCGGAATCGTATCGCTGCGAATTTTGAATCAGCACGGTTTCGTAATGTCCGATTTCGTCGAGAATCCGCAACCGGTTTGCGGCCAATGTGCTGCCGGTTTCGACAAGGTCTACGATCGCATCGGCGACGCCCAGTTGGATCATGACCTCAACGGATCCGGAAAGCGTCACCATTCGCGCGGTCGCCCCGTGAGCGGCGAGGTAAGTTTTCGTGACCCTGGGAAAGCTGGTCGCGATGCGCAGCCCGTCCAAGCCTTTGGCCGACTCGATGTCGCTGTCGTCAGGAACGCAAACGGCAAGTCGGCATTTGCCGACGTTCAATTTTAAACGCATGTCCACCGCCGCGCCCGATTCCTCCATCAGGTCACTGCCGGTGATCCCCATGTCGATCGCCCCCTCGGCGCACAGCGTCGGGATATCATCGGTACGCAAAAAGGTCAGGTCGATCGGCAGGCCGCTGACTTTTGCAAACAAGCCGCGGTCTTGTCGCCGAAAGTTAAGCCCGGCCTGACGAAGCAATTCACCTGCCAGTTCGCTCAGCCGCCCTTTACTGGGCAAACCGATCCTCAAATTTCGCGGTTCGTTTCGCGTCGTCATCTTGGGTGGTATTTCCGTTCGGGATATTTATAGGGAGGGGTTGAAGTTGGTGTCATCGCCCACGCGGTTCGCTTTTTCGGCCAAGCCGGACGTTCCTTCTCGGCGAGCCAACTCGGCGGCGACTTCGTCGATCGAAACACCTTTCCAGGCCAGCAGAACGAACGTGTGATAAATCAAATCACCCGCTTCATAGACAAAATGCTGGCGACCCTCCTCGCCCAATTCGTCCGCGGCCTCGATCAGCTCGGTGGCCTCTTCGAGGATCTTGGGGCCGATTTTTTGCGGTCCGCCATCGAGCAGTTTTGTCGTGTACGATCCCGCCGGTCGCGTCGCGGCCCGTTCGGCGAGCGTTTGCATCAAGCGAGCGAGCGGTTGCAGGGATTGCGACATGAGTAATTGTGAAGTCGATTTTTTGCTTCGGTTTGGCGCGATATCGTAAGCGGAAGCGGCGGGCGTGCCAACCGAGATTGGCGATGGTTTGTTTACAAAGGATGTTCGGATTGAATGGATTTTCCCATCGTTCATCGCCGATTCGTAGGGGATGGATGCCGTCGATGACGCTGGCGGGTACCCAAAATTCAATTTTGAGAGTCCGAGATGTCATTGTTGCCCGTGGGGTTGTCGCGTATCAGCGAACCGCTGAAGAACCAGCGATTGTTAGGGCAATTGAACACTGATCAGTTGGCCATCCAAAGGCTGAGCGACCAATTAAGCACCGGCAAACGCATCAATCGCATCAGCGATGATCCGGCAGCGGCGGGTCGGGCCTTCATATTGCAACGCGGCATCAATCGAACCGAACAATTTAGCCGCAACGCGGGAGTGACCGCCAGTTTTTACAACGCGACGGACAGCTCGCTTGCCCGAATGAGCGATGCGCTGATCGATTCTCGTGGTGCAACGGTCGAAGCCGCTCAAAACACCCTCTCCCCGGAGGAACGCGGAGCTCACGCATTGACGATTCAACGTGCGATCGAGTCGGCCGTCGCGTCGGGCAATGCGATTTTCCGCGACCATCAATTGCTTGGCGGCATCCTTCAAAACCAGGAAGCACTGCGATTTGATGGCAACGATGTCGTCTTCAGCGGGACCGATGCGGTCGCAAAAACCAATGTGGGCGGCGGCGATTTGATCCCTACGGGCGTGACCGGCAATGACGCGTTAGGATTGAGCAAAGTGATTTTCGATGGCGCACCGCTGGGGGCATCGATCGACCGGACCACGCGGTTGAGCGACCTGCGCAAAGGCGAGGGTGTCAATCCGGGAATATTGCGGATCTCGGATAGCGGCAATTTTGTCAGCGTCGACCTGCGAAAAGCGTCAACGGTCGGTGACCTCGTCGACGTCGTCGGCGCCATCAAGCTCGACGGACGGCAACTTCAAGTCACACTGCAACCCGACGGGATCACCGTGGGGTTTGCCGACGGATTGCCCGGAACGCTTGCGATCGACGACGCGGCCGGAGACTCTTTGGCCAAAGACCTATCGATCATCAATCCCACTGGCTTGAGGCCACCCCCATTGGTTGCCAACGGATTAACGCCGCGGGTCACCGGGGCGACGCCGCTGAGTCGATTGGCGGGTGGCGGTGGGATTGATGTCGGTGCGGGCATCCAGATCAAAAGCGGCTCGCGAACCACCATCGTTGATCTTTCAGACGCAAGAAATGTCGGCGACGTTTTGATCGCAATCAATCGCAGCGGGGCCGATGTCAAAGCGGAGTTAAACGAACAAACGGGCGGCATTTCGATTCGTGCGCTGCGAAGCGGCATCAATTATTCGGTCGGCGAAAACGGCGGATCGGCGGCACAGGCCCTGGGCATTCGCACCGCTTCGGGCAACACAAAACTGGCCGATCTGGACAATCAACGTGGCATCGCGTTGGACCCTCTGGGGGCAGAGTTTTCGATCACACGACCCGATGGGACGCTGATGGAGTTCAACCTGGAAGGCGTCAAGACCGTCGAAGACGTGTTGGACCTGATCCGCGATCATCCGTTAAACCAGGACGCCCAAAGAGTAATCCCCTCGATGAATCCGAGAGGCAACGGCATTCAATTGCTCGCCCCGCCGGGTCCCAATCCGATTACGGTTTGGCGTGGCGAAATCAGCAATGCGGCGGAGTTATTGGGCTTTGTAAAACCAGGACAAAATTCATCCAATGGCGTCACGTTGGGTCCCTTCGCGGTTTTTAATAGCAATGAATTCAACACGCTCGAAGCCGGCGGCACGATCGATACGCTGATTCGGTTGCAGCAGGCCGTTCGGGGCGGCGACGTTCGCGAGATCGGCCGCTTGCAGGGGCTATTGGACATCGGCATCGACAAGATGAATAACATTCGTGGCCGTGTCGGGGTCTGGTCACAAAACGTGGACCAGATGAAAGACGCCGCCGAGGGACAAAAGATCGCGTTGACCGCTGAATTGTCGACCGAAGTCGATACGGATTTTGCGGCCGTGGTGAGCGAGATGACCCAGCGTCAAGCCTCGTTGGAAGCATCGATGAGGTTGATCGGTCAAACGGCTCGGCTGTCGCTTATCGATTTTCTGTAACGATTTTGTCGACTGATCCGATTGTGATGCCGATGTCAGTAATGTTGGGGTGTTCATCTGGGCGCCCTCGACGTTGGTGACCACCCTCCCGCAGGCCGTACTGGGTAAAGAAAATGCGAATCGATACCGAACGATTCGGCTCGCTCGAGATTGACGAGCGCGAGCTGTTTTTATTTCCGCAAGGACTGATCGGCCTCGAAACGCTTCGCCAGTGGGCATTGTTGCCGGATCCCGAGAACGACTCGGTCGCCTGGTTGCAATCGGCTTCGCGGGGCGATCGGTCTTTGGCCGTCATTTCGCCACGCGTGTTCGTGCCGGAGTATCGGATCCATGTCAGCCAGCGATCGATCCAATCCCTTCAACTTCGCAGCGACCACCGCACCTACATCTTGTCGACGATTGCGGGCAACGTGGGTCGGGTGACGACCAACCTGCGGGCACCGATCATCGTCAATCTGGACCGGCGATTGGGTTGCCAAGTCGTCACCGGTGATGACCAGCCGATGCAATTCGTACTGCCGACCGCAGCACGTAGCGTTGGGCGCGTTGCTGCCTAGACAGCTAATGTCGGGACGATGCATGTCGACGTCGCTCGGCGAATCGGCACGACCGGTCGAAGCGTTACTTGTTTGGTTCGGCGTCAGTCGTGACGGGTTTCGTCCGATACAAACATCGTTGAGAGGGATTGTGCCGGAGTGCATACGTCAACGAAATGTTGACCGCCACACCGCCACAAACGCTCCTTCACCAAACTAAACCTAGGCCGCGTAAGAGAAACGAAGAGGGTACCATGCTGGTCCTTTCGCGACACCGTGACGAAAGTATTATGATCGGCGACGATGTCGTCGTGACCATCGTGGACATCCGCGGTGATAAGGTTCGATTAGGTATCGAAGCGCCCCAATCGATTCCGGTACACCGCCAAGAGGTGTATGAGGCCATCCAGCGAGAGAACCGCCGGGCGTCACAAACCGAACCCGAGGCAACCCGCGATGTGAGGCCGACTGACTCGCGATCGACTGACTCGCGATCGGCCGACTCGCGACCGTCGTCTGACAACCGTCCGCCGCGCGATTCGCGTCCGACACGTCGGGATTGATCAAACAAAGCCGCGTTCTCGGGATTCTCGATTTCTTAAACGACAGGGCTGGCATTGACTTGAGGCGATTCAAGTCTTTGCCAGCCTTGTCCGTTTTAAAGATATTCCGTTCGTAACGATTTTGATCGTTAAGTAATCCCTTGACTTAAAACTTGGTTACTTTCCCATGGCATTGCATGACATGGCATGGATTAAAAGCCGATAGTTTGTCGGACGCGATGCGAATAGCCGAGTACTTCGTCGGTTCGATGCTCCGTCCCGGATCTGAGTCATCCACGTTTTGTGGGTGACACAGGTTTGCGACAAAGTTAATAGCCCGCCACGTAGGCGAGTCATTCCAATAGATCGACCGGCCAACGGATCTGGCTTGGTGCTCCAACCAGTAAGAAATCACCGTTAAGGTTAATTCAATATGACACGTATCAATACCAACGTTCCTTCGCTCGTCGCCCAAAACCGTTTGCAAAGCAGTCAGAAAGACTTGCAATCCGCATTGACCCGTTTGTCAACCGGTTTGCGAATCAACAAGGGCTCCGATGACCCGGCAGGTTTGATCGCCAGTGAATCGCTCCGCAGCGAAATTACGAGCATCAACAAGTCGATTAGCAATACCAAACGCGCCAGTCAAATCATTAGTACCGCCGACAGCGCCCTGGGCCAAGTCAGCAGCTTGCTCAATGACGTTCGCGGTCTGGTCGTCGAAGCCGCCAATGCCGGTGGTCTCAGCCCTGACGAAATCGCTGCGAATCAGTTGCAAGTCGATAGCTCGCTCGAAGCGATCAATCGAATCGCTCAAACGACAACCTTCCAAGGTCGTAAGCTGCTTGACGGTTCGCTCGACTTCATCACCACCAGGGGTGCTGGCGCCGCGAACATCAGAAACCTGCAAATCGACCAAGCCAA
>Ga0105045_10003140_pt1 | contig 14098 bp, 11 predicted proteins | sample MAT02_FD_78089 | JGI IMG/M metagenome (GOLD analysis project Ga0105045, IMG submission 78089) | Freshwater microbial communities from Lake Fryxell liftoff mats and glacier meltwater in Antarctica - MAT-02 (megahit assembly) | ecosystem: Environmental > Aquatic > Freshwater > Ice > Liftoff...
GCCCAGGCCGTAGTGCCGCGTGTCGAGCGCTGCGGAGACCTTGTCGAGTGAGATGTCGCGGTCACCCGACTTCTTGTTCCACGGCAGCGACAGCACCCAGTCGAGATAGGTGCGCAGGACCTGATATTCGCTGCTGGCCGGTGACAGCATGCGCAGGCGCTCGCACTCGCGGCGCGCCTCGATCGTCACCTTCTCCGGCAGCAGTGCCTCGTCGATGCGGCGGAGCAACTCGGTGCTTTCGCGTTCGCCGGGGTCGGTCTCGCCGAGCTCCGTCTGGATGGCGCGGAGCTGCTGCTTGAGGAAGAACTCGCGCTGGTGCTGCTCGATCTTCACTTCGGTGGTCTTCTTCACGTCGTCCATGACGCGGGCGCGGGCGACTTCGCGCTCGAGCCGGCCGAGGATGAAGCGGAGCCGGTCACCGACGTCGAGCTTCTGCAGGACGTCGTCCTTGTCGGCGATCTTGAAGTTGAGGTTCGTCGCGGCGAGGTCGGCGAAGCGGCCCGGGTCCGAGACGTTCATGCGCAGGATCGCGGGGATCTCGCCGGGGATGCGATCGACGAGACTGGCGAGGGTCTCGGTGGCGCTGACGATCCGCGTGACCAGTTCCTCCACCTCGAACGCAGGCGGCAGCACGTCGTACGCCGCGCCGATGGCCGCGACGACGAACGGTGTGGTCTGGTCGATCCGCTGAATCGTGATGCGGCGCAGGCCCTGGAGCGTGATCTGCACCGTGTCGCCGGGGAGATTGATGCGCTCGTGCACGCGGGCCGCGACGCCGATCTTGCCGACGAATTCACCGGCGTCAGGGGAATCATCGAGTTCACCGCCGGCGACCACGAGCGCGACCACCACGCCGGGTTCGTCGAAGGCGCGCAGCAGGGCCAGATTCTCCGGGCTGCCCATCTGCACCGCAATCGTCCCGAGCGGATAGACCATCGTCGACCGCAGCGCCATCAGCGGCAGCGTCGGCGGAAGCTCCGCGCGAAGGATCTCGTCCCGACGTTGGGAGTGAGTCATCGATTCCCTGCAGAAAGGAGGCGTGCTACGTCTGCCAAGTTCCGGCAGACGGGAAGAATCGCGGGCACCGGGCGCCTGCGCCACTCAGCAGGTGCGCGCGGTGTGCTGCGGCGGAGGTGAGTATCGGCTGAGGAACCGGGAGACTGGATGCTGGCGTCGGCGTGGTGCGCGCCGTGGGAGTCGCCGTCCAGCGCCGTGCGAGGCGGACGTCTCGGGGATGCCTCGGGCACGTGCCGGCGCTGCCTCGGGGACGTGATGGAGACGGCAGACTCGGCCGTATTTTCGACGCGGGACGATGGGGCACATCGTGCGCGTCGGCCCGTGGGACTTCGCCACGGTGCAGGGACATCCCCGATGCGAACGCGAGCGTGCGTTTGCCACGGATCGTCGCTTGCTCGGCGACGGACAGCGGCTAACTTCCACGGCTATGTTTGACGAGCTCAGCGAAAAAATCGGTGCCGCCTTCTCGAAGTTGCGCGGGAAAGGTGTGCTCACGGATGCCGACATCAAGGACGGCCTCCGTGAGGTGCGTCGCGTGCTGCTGGAGGCCGACGTCAGCTTCGGGCTGACGCGCGAATTTCTCGAACGGGTCGAGAAGAAGGCGGTCGGGATCACGGCGCTCAAGACCGTCCGCCCTGAGCAACAGCTGGTCAGGATCGTGCACGAGGAACTCACCGCGATGCTCGGCGAGCAGCGTGAGGGGCTCAAGCTCGGCACCGTGCCGCCGACCGTGGTGCTCATGGTCGGCCTGCAGGGCTCGGGGAAGACGACGACGACCGCAAAGCTCGCGCTGCGCATGCAGAAGGAGCAGCGACAGGTCCGCCTGATTGCGGCCGACGTCTACCGCCCCGCCGCCATCGACCAGCTCGAGACCCTCGGGGCGCAGCTCAAGGTGCCGGTGTATGCGGAGCGTGGGCACACCGACGTCCTGAAGATCGTGCGCAACGGCCTCGAGGAGGCGCGCCGCGAGCGAGACCGCATCGTCTTCATCGACACCGCCGGTCGCTTGCAGATCGACGACGCGCTGATGGACGAGCTGCGCCGCGTGAAGGAGCTCGCCAGGCCGGACGAGATCCTGCTCGTCGCCGACGGCATGACGGGCCAGGATGCAGTGCGGATCGCCCAGGGGTTCGACAACGCGCTCGGCATCACCGGCATCATCCTCACCAAGATGGATGGCGATGCCCGCGGTGGTGCCGCCCTCTCGGTCTACGGCGCCACGAAGAAGCCGATCAAGTACATCGGCGTCGGCGAAAAGGTGGACGCCCTCGAGGAGTTCCATCCCGACCGGATGGCGGGGCGGATCCTCCAGCTCGGCGACGTGCTCTCGCTGGTGGAGAAGGCGCAGGAGTCGTTCGACGCCGACGAGGCGAAAAAGCTCGAGAAGAAGGTTCGCCGCGAGGGGATGGACCTGAACGACTTTCTCGGCGCGATGAAGCAGATCGAGAAGCTGGGTCCGCTCGAGGGCATCCTCAAGATGATCCCCGGGGTGAACACGAAGGCCCTGAAGCAGGCCAAGATGGACCCGAAACGGTTGAAGCACGTCGAGGCGATCGTGCTCTCCATGACGATGGCGGAGCGGAAGAAGCCCGACCTGATCAACGGCTCGCGTCGGCTGCGGATTGCCCGCGGCTCGGGGCGGACGGTGGCCGAGGTGAACCGGCTGCTGGACCAGTTCCGGGACATGCAGAAGATGATGAAGAAGGTCACCGCCAGCGGTGGGCGGAATCCATTTGGAAACCAGTTCGGACGGGGTTAAGCTTCAAGGCTGAGCCTGAAATGGCCGAGCCTGGCAATATGGCAGGCCGTAGGGCAGGACCTCGGGTGCACCGGTCGACTCTCCGACCGGCGCGAGGAGCCCGGGCCGGCGGTGTCGGGAACGAGCACGCTGCACACTCGCTCCACACACGCGCCGTGCACGTCGATCCGGACCGGATCGGTCGTGCGATTTCACGTCCCCTCAGAGGATGCCCAGATGGTTCGTATTCGTCTCCGCCGCGTCGGCCGCAAGAAGGCACCGGTCTATCGTATCGTCGTCGCCGACAGCAAGAGCCCGCGTGACGGCAAGTTCATCGAGATCATCGGCACCTACTCGCCGCGTCTGACCGAGGGTGCCGTGACGATCAAGGTCGATCGTGCCAATCACTGGCTGGACGTCGGCGCGCAGGCGTCGGACACGGTCCGCTCGCTGCTCCGCAAGGGTGGCGTGCTGAAGGCCCGCCACGAAGCGCGTCTCGCGAAGAAGCTGCAGGCCGCTGCGGTGCCGCTGAGCGAAGGCGCGAAGGCCGAGTGAGCGACAGGGGCGCGCCCGCGCTCATCATCGTCGGGCGCGTCCGCAAGGCACATGGCATCCGCGGCGAACTGCTCGTGGAGCCGATCACCGACGCGCCCGATACGGTCTTCGTATCGGGCCGTCGGCTGTATGCGGGGACTGCCACCGGTGATCCGTCACCCGATGGGCAGCAGGTGCACATCACCGCCGTGCGGCAGCACATGGAGTCGGTGCGCCTGACGCTCACCGAAGTGCCGGACCGCAGCGCCGCCGAGCTCTGGCGTGGCCGATTTTTGCTCGTGCCGCAGGACGAGCTGCCGGCTCCCGCCGACGATGAGGTCTACATCCACGACCTGCTCGGCATGCAGGTAGTGCACGTCGACGGCCGCCCGCTGGGGACGGTCGCCGACACGTACGAATTGCCGCAGGGGTTGATGCTCGACGTCCGTCCGGTGAACGGCGGTTCGACGTACTTCATCCCGTGGAGCGAGGAAATCCTGGTGGCCGTGGACGAGACGGCGCGTGTGATCACCGTCGATCCGCCGGAAGGGCTGCTGCCGGACGAGTTGCCGCTCGCGGAAGGACACCCGTCGGACGACGCGTGAGCACCGCGCCCGACGCCACCGGCGACGACGCGCCGCTGCACGACGGGGACGCACCGCTGCCGGTCGCACCATTGCGTGCCCCGGTGCAGGCACCGATGCACGTACCGCTGGTGATCAACATCGTCACCATCTTCCCCGAGTTCTTCGCGGTGCCGCTGTCGATCAGCATTCCGTCGAAGGCGGCGGCGGCGGGCAGTGTGCGCTACAACGTGGTCGATCTCCGTCGCTTCACGCACGACCGGCACCGCACGGTGGACGACTATCCGTACGGCGGCGGGCCCGGCATGGTGATGAAGCCGACGCCGTTCTTCGAGGCCATCGAGCATCTCGGCGCGACGGCGCCGATCGTGCTGCTCTCACCGCGCGGCCGAACCTTCGCGCAGTCCGACGCCCATCGCTTTGCCGCGGGCAGCGAACTCACGCTGCTCTGCGGGCACTACAAGGATGTGGACCAGCGCGTGGCCGATCATCTCGCGACCGAGGAGCTGTCGCTGGGCGACTTCGTGCTGAGTGGTGGCGAGCCGGCAGCGCTCGCGATCGTGGATGCGGTGGCGCGGCTGCTGCCCGGCGCCATGAGCGACCACGACTCGGCAGCCACCGATTCCTTTTACGGCGGTGCCGGCGTGAGTGCGCCGAGCTACACGCGACCGGAGGAGTATCGCGGGCACCGCGTGCCGGACGTGCTGCTCTCGGGGCACCACGCCAGGATCGCCGAGTGGCGCCACGCCGAGGGGGCGCGGCGCACCCGGGACCGGGCCTAGTGTGATGTCCCAGCAATTCATCAGGGAAGTCCCGGTTCTCTCGACGCCTGCCGGCGTTGCAAATGCTCGCAGTCCCGCTGGTCTTGCTGCGGTGTTCGCCTTGCCACGCGGGCGCCTCATCCGGCGTGGTGTCATGCGAACTTCGAGTGCACGACACTCGTGCGGCCGGCGCAGCGCGTGAGGCCGGTGGTATCGGTGCTGCTCACGCTGCTGGTCACACTGGTGCTGGTGGCAGGTTGCGGCCGGCGTGACCGGGTGCGTGCCGATTCCACTGCGGCCGACAGCGCGACGCGTGCCCGTCGGGACAGTGTGATGGCGGCGCCGGTCGCTCCCGCTCCGCCCGAAGACTTCGTCGTGGATACCGGGGGCACGTCGGTGCTCGAGTTCTGGCCGCTGGCCGTTGCACCCGGGCGGCAGCTCGAGGAGACGCGGCGGATCGTGGAGCATCTGCAGGCGGATGTGGCGATTCTGCGCGGGTTTGGCGGGGCGACGCTGCTGGCGACTGGCGACGGGAGCGCGCTGCTGGTGGTGCTGGCGTGGGACGATACGAGCGCAGCCGAGAGCGCCACGACGGCGATCGTCGGCTGGCTGCGCACCGAGACCGACAGTGCGGCGCGGCGGAAGCGGCTGGGGACGGCGACGTCGCGGGTGGTGGTCCGACGGACGGCCGGCGCGCCTCCGATGCTCAGCGAGGCGGCGATGGTGCAGGTGACCCGGTATGCGCTGAAGGCGGGGCACTCGTTCGGGGCGCTGGCGAGGCTGGCTGACAGCAATCTCGCGATGCGCGTGCTGCAGGATACGGCGGCGCAAGGCGGCGCGACCCTGGCCGCGACCGACAGCGGGGCCATCTACATGGTCATGCAGGCGCGTAATGCGACCGCACTCGGCCCCGACCTGCGGCTGACGGGGCCGCTGCCGTTCTGGGCCCCCTTCGCGAAGCGGAGCGAGGAGCTCATGGCGGTGGTGGCCTCCATTCCACGCCGCTGAGCCAGCCGCGACGGGAGCGGGCCAGACTGCCGGACCATGCGCCCCCAGCCGGCGCATCGAACTGCCACTACCATCCTGCACCGGGCCTGGTTAACCTTCTCGGCTCACCGTGACAACCCCAGCCGGCGCCAAGCATGCGGGCGCCCCGCAGAGCGTGATATGCACCCGTTCATCGAAACCCAGAAAGAGTGGATGCGCGAGATTCCCCCGTTCCGCGCAGGTGACACGGTTCGTGTCAGCGTGCGTGTGAAGGAAGGGGAAAAGGAGCGCCTCCAGGCTTTCGAAGGCACGGTCATCGCCCGTCGTGGCAGTGGCGTCAGCGCGACCTTCACCGTCCGGAAGATCTCCAACGGCGTGGGCGTCGAGCGCATCTTCCCCGACCACAGCCCGATGCTCGGCAGCATCCTCGTGGTGCGCCGTGGACGTGTGCGCCGTGCGAAGCTGTACTACCTGCGCGGCGTGACGGGCAAGGCGGCCCGCATCAAGGAGCGGAAGGTCCGCGTCGTCCCCGGCAACGCCTGATCCGGCGCCGCCCGTCCCATGCCTGCACGGACGCAGAGCTGGGGCCGGCTCGAACGCGCTGCACGGAAGAATGGCCAGACCCGCATCGTCGGGGTGGATGAAGTCGGACGGGGCCCTCTCGCGGGCCCCGTCGTCGCATGCGCCATCCTGCTCCCGCCCACCTGCCGCAACATCGACGGTGTCGGCGATTCGAAGGCCATCAGGGCCGACGAGCGCGAACGCCTCGCCGTCGAGATCCGTCGCACGGCGCTGGCGATCGGTCTCGGAGCCGCCAGCGTCTGCGTCATCGACCGCGTGAACATCCTTCAGGCGACGGCCATCGCGATGCGTCGTGCCATCGCCCGCATCCCGGCGCCGTATGACCTGCTGCTGATCGACGGCAGCCCGTTCGGCGCACTCGGTCTGCCGCACCAGGCGATCGTGAAGGGAGATGCCTGCTGCCTGAGCATCGCCTGCGCCTCGATCATCGCGAAGGTGACGCGCGACCGGTTGCTCCGTGCGCTGCATCGCCGCTATCCGGGCTACGGGTGGGAGACCAACGCCGGCTACGGAACCGCCGGGCACCTGTCGGCCCTGACGGAACGTGGTCCCACGCCGCATCATCGTCGCAGTTTCCGACCGCTCCGGATCGAGCCGGACCTCTTCACCCCATTCGAGCCCACTGCATGAGCCAGCACCCTGTATTCCGCGACGGACTCCTCGATGGTCAGGTGGCCATCATCACCGGTGGCGCCACCGGTATCGGCCTTGGCATCAGCACCACGCTGGCGCAGCTGGGCTGTCACGTCGTACTGGCGAGCCGCAAGCCGGAGCACTTGCACCCGGCCGTCGAGGCGATCACGGCTGCGGGTGGCCGGGCGAGCGCGGTGCAGGTGGATGTGCGCGACCAGGAGCGGGTGCAGGCGATGGCGAAGGAGGTGCACGAGACGCATGGCCGCATCGACCTGCTGGTGAACAACGCCGCAGGCAATTTTTACTCCCCGTCGGCGACACTCAGCCCGAACGCCTGGAAGACGGTGATCGAGATCGATCTCTATGGCACCTTCTACTGCACGCAGGCCGTGTATCCGTACATGAAGGCGCAGGGTGGGGGCCGGATCGTGAGCACGTCCATGACGCTCCACTACCGCGGCTGGCCGCTGATGGCACATGCCACGGCGGCCAAGGCCGGCGTCGATGCGCTGACCCGCACACTGGCCATGGAGTGGGCCGGTGACGGGATCCGGATCAACGCGATCGCTCCGGGGCCGATCCCGACCGAAGGGGTACGGAAGGCGTTCACGCCGCCACCCGGGGCGCCCGTGCCCGACGTTTTCAGCATCGACAAGGCGATGGACGCCTATGCGCAAAGCGCGATTCCGCTCAAGCGCTGGGGCAAGCCCGAAGACATCGGCCAGATGGTGGCATACCTGGCGAGCCCCGCCGGCGACTGGATCACCGGCGCCATTTTTGTCGTGGACGGTGGAGAGTGGCTCGCTAAGCCCAAGCCTGCCAATGGTTTGTAATTCGTGGCACGAAACTGGCAAGGCAGTCTGATGCGTGGCGAGACCACCCTACCTCGCCCCTGTCTCTTTCTGGAGTTTCCCGTCATGAACACCTCCGTTCGCTCAGCCCGGGTCATGCGTGCCTCGGCACTCCTGCTGACCGCAGTGTCGATGTCCGCCTGCGTCACGAGCAAGACGTTCAAGCGCGAGATGACCGCCACGCGCGGCGAGATCGCCACGGAGCGCGCTGAGCGTCTGCGCGCCGACAGCATTCTCGGCTCCGATCTGGCCGGCCTGCGCACGGAACTGAAGAAGGAACTCGCCGATCTGCGCACCGAGTTCGACGCGAAGATCGTGGCGGCGGGCAACGGCATGAAGGTGATGATGCCGGTGTCGTTCGCATTCGACGATGCGATGGTGAAGGATGCCGATCGTGCGGCGCTCGAGCGGTTCGCCCAGATCGCGAACAAGTACTACCCTGGGGCCGTCGTGACGGTGGAAGGCTTCGCCGATGCGGCTGGCGGGGCTGCGTACAACCAGCGCCTGTCGCTGGCCCGCGCGGAGAATGTGAAGCGTGAGCTGGCCACCCGCGGCATGGATGCGTCGCTGATCCGCACGCAGGGCTTCGGCTCGATGCGTCAGGTCGTACCGGGCGCGCAGAAGGATGATCCGGGCGCCGATCGCAACCGCCGCGTCGTCTTCGTGATCGAGAGCGCCGATGCCCGCGCCACCGAGTCGGTGGGCGTGCTGCAGAACGACGACCAGTAAGGAACAGGGACGTCGCCAGAGGGCGCCGTCCCAGGTGAGCATCGCCGGCATTCCGGCGGCGAGGAAAGCGACGAAGGCCGACACCCCATGGTGTCGGCCTTCGTCGTCGTGGGCAACCGCCGCCACAGGCCGATACCTCAACGGGCAGCGACGACGCACGGAAGGGCACGGCGACTCACTTTCCGGGTATGTTCAGCAGAATCCTGAGCACACGCTCCCGGCCGCCTGTACTGCCGCAGCGGCGTGCTCCCAGGGTACGCGCTCGGCGCCTCGTATGTGAATTTTCTGACCTCAGTGTGACTGCCGTGTCGAAGTCTGTCTCCGTCCTGCGCGCGCCGTGGTTCCGGGCCCTGCTGCTTGGCAGCGGCCTGGTGACCTTGATCGTGGCCGGCATCGGGTTCACGGACCGGGCGGATGCGCGTCGGGACGTGCGGAGAGCGTTGGCGGATGGTCGGCACCTCGATGATTCCCTTGCGGCTCTGATCCGGGCGCGACCCGACGCACGGGTGCCCTTCCACGCAGCGCTCGCCCTCGACTATCTGGCCCGAGCGCAGGTGGGCCTTGGCAGCCCGTTCCGACTCGTCGACCTGGCGCGAACCGAACCTCGCCTGCCGCCTGCGTGGCGACCGCGCGTCGCGCATGCGATTTTGTCACGGCTCTCTCGCGACACGCTCATCATGCGCCCCCAGCCGGGGGCACTCGATCTCGTCATGTACCGCGACGGCGCCACGGGCGCGGCCGTGTTGCGGACCGTGGACAGCCTCGTCACCGCCGACGGCGAGTCGCCGTTGATGGTCGAGGCCCTGCGGATTGCGGCAGGGCAGGCCAGTGCGCGCGGTCGGCTGCACTCCGGCGCCGTGCCACTGCTCGATGCGGCGGCGCTGATGGCGTACGACCGACAGCGTGCCCAGCGTGATGTGGAGCGCGCCATCACCGCCGCGTCGCGCGGCGACGGCGACCTGCTGCACGTGATCGCGCTCTGGCGCGCCGAGCGGCGTCTGACCGCGGAGCGTCCGTTGCTGGCATCCGCGACGATTGCGCCACGGAAGGTCGCTTCGCGGATTCCTGCAGTCCGCGATGCGATCGAGGCGGCGCTCCGTACTGCGGACACGACGGCGCACGTCGCTGCCCCGTCGCCGCTTCCTCGTGGTGCGGCGTCGGCGTTGCGCATGCTCATCAGCGTGCAGACGCGGCCTCCGCAGCCCCAGGTGCGGCTGAGCGCCCTCGACGCGCGCATGGTCGCCGCCGACCGACGCGTCGCGGCGCAGCCGAGGGTGTTGCGCATGCTGCAGCGCGCGTCCAACGAAGAAACGCTCGTCATGACGCTCGCCGAGGCAGAGGCCGACACGGTGCTGCGTCCGGTGGCTGACGCTGCGGCGCTGCTGGCATCGATGGGGATGCGGACGCTGGCACAGGAGGCGCCGTTCCATCCGGGCATGCCGGCGCCGCGAGCCGAACAGGTCGTGGCGCGCCTCGGCCTGGGGTCGTTCACGTTCGATGCTGACGTGCCGGTGGCATGGCACCCGTTCTATGCGCGTGAGTTCGCGTCGGCGGTGGACGCGATGCGCGAGGTGTTTCCGCTGGCGAGTTTCCGCGGTCTGAACGTGCGCATCGGGGGCGGTGTGATGGAGGGCGCGCTGGCGGTGCATGATCCCCGCACCCGGACGCTGACCCTTCCGCTCGCGACGGGGTTCGGAGCGGTGGGCCACGAGCTCATGCATGACATTGACTGGCAGGCGTCCCGTGACCTGAGCGGCCGGCGCGGCAGCTATGCCACCGACAACGCCTCGCGCGGCGCGCGCATGCAGCCGCTGGCGGCCCCGATCGCGCGTCTCGCGGAGTTCATCCCGACGGGTCCCAGCGACAACGCGTACCTGAAGGAGGCCCGACGGCCTGCCGAGTTGCTGGCGCGTGGTGCCGACTGGTATCTGTCGGCGGCGCTGGCGCGGCATGGTCGGATGAATGGCGTGTTGAGCGCCGTGCAGGACAGTTGGGTTCGCGGCTACGCATCGGCAGCGGGGCCCGCGGCATTCGGCGATCATGCGGCGGCGCTGTCATCGTTGTTCGACGAAATGCCGATGCTTGCGGTGCGTGCGCCGCTGACGCCGCGGAACGATGCCGAGCGACAGCCGGACCTCGGCATGATCGCGCGGGCGGCCTGGATCACGCGCGTGCCGCGTGGCGATTCGGCGCTGGCGTCGCGTGGCGAGGGGCTGGAGTTGATCCCGTCCGCCTCCGGGCCGCGCTGCTCGCCGTTGGCGAGGCTCCGCCTCGACCCCATCCGCGAGACGGCACGCGAGGTGGCGGCAGGCTTCATCGATCCGCACGTGACCCGATCCATGCGTTTCTGGGCACGCACGACCGGCACGGATGGCTTGTCGCCATCGGCAGCGCTGCTTCGGCTGGGGATTCTGGGCGCCCCGGTCAATCCTGACCTCGTCGAGACCGCGCGTGCCTTCTGGGCCGCCGCGGCCTGGCGCGAGCTCCCCTGTCTCGGCGCCTGATCCCTTAGTTTCTGATGATGCCACGGCTTCTGATCGCGCTCGCCACGATCCTGACACTCATCCCGGTCACGTTGCTCGTGCCGGGGCTGCGCGAGCTGGTCCAGGTGGCGCACGGCGGGAGCGCCTCTGCGGCGCACGCCTTCATGACGGTGAACATGATGACGGGGATCATCGCCGTTCCATTGGTCATGCGCTGGCAACGGCAGGCAGGTTCGGTGCGCGTGTGGGTGGCGGCGCTGCTGGCCCTCGATGCCATCGTGTTCCTGGGCATGCGAGCGGCTCCCGATTTGACGTGGTTGATGGTGCTGCGCGGGATCGATGGGGCGTTGCACCTGCCTGCCATCACGTTGCTGATGGTCGCGGCGAACCGGCTGGCCGGACCGCGCCGCGGCGGCTCGCTGGGCCTGCTGGGATCGAGTCTGATGATCGGTGTGGCGATCGGCTCGCCGCTCGGTGGGCGCCTGGTGGATCAGTCGCCGGGGCTCGTGTACCTCACCGGTGCGGCGATTTTTCTTCTGGCCGCAGTGATCGCACTCGGGATCGCGCTGCCCCACACCGAGCAGGTACGCACGCCCAGCCGGCGCTACGAGTGGAACACGCAGATCAAGCTGGCGTGGGTGCCGCTGAGCTACGCGTTCATGGATCGCTTCGTGATCGGGGTGTTCGTGAGCACGTTCACGTTGTTCCTCGGTGATGTGCACCGGGCGACGGGGGCACAGCGCGGCATGCTGATGGCGTTGTTTCTGGTGCCGTTCGCGCTGCTCTGCTGGCCGGCGGGTCGGCTGGCCGATCGCATCGGGTGGTACCGACCACTCGTGATCAGCAACGTGCTGTTCGGGGCGGTGTTTGCGATGTACGCCCGGGTGCCGCTGGCGATGCTGCCGCTGCTGATGGTGTTGAGCGGGGTGCTGAGCGCGCTCATGTTCGCGCCCAATCTGCTGCTGACGAGCGAGGTCGCGCGGCGCGCGGGTGACGGGATCTTCGGCGCGTTCCAGATCGCCGGTTCGGTGGGCTTTCTGCTCGGCCCCGCGCTCGGTGGCGTGCTGGTGTCGGCGTTGCGGAGCGAGACCGGCGCGGTGGACTACGACCGCATCTTCATGCTGGTCGGTGCACTGGAAATGGTGCTGGCACTGGTTGCGGCGATCGCGCTGGGCCGCCTGTTGCGAGCGAAGGCGTTGTTGCTGAAGGTGGGGACGGAGCGCGCGACGCGAGGCGTGACCGTCGCCGGCTGAGGCGATCGGTCGCGGCCGCACCCGTCACACGAATGCGCCCCGCGAGCGGTCTGTGCTCACGGGGCGCGGTGCGTGGATGGGGGCAGCGCGCTGGAAGCGCCGTGGGCTGAGCCGATGGGTCAGGTGATCACCGCGGCTTGGGTCGCGGTCTGCGCCTGGGGGTGGTCTTGCGCGTGGGTGACTTCGCCGCAGACCTGGTCGCGGACGACGTCTTCGCTGATGATTTCTTTGCGGACGTCTTCGTCACCGCCGCCTTCTTCACCGCCGACTTCCTGGCTGGCGCCTGCTTCACCGCCGCCTTCCTCATAGCCGCCTTCTTCGCCTGCGCCTGCTTCACCGCCGCCTTCTTCATTGTCGCCTTCTTCGCCTGCGCCTGCTTCACCGTCGCCTTCGTCGCCGACGATTTCTTCACCTTCGCGTTCCTGGAAGCTGCGCTTTCGGGAGCCACCTTGCTGGAAGCCACCGTCTTTCGGGACGCCGTTTTCGCCGCGGCGCGCGGTGGCGCTGCGGTCGACGTGTGGTCAGCGTCCGCCGTGGCGCGGTCGTTCGACCGGTCGGGCGCGCCACCGGGTGCGAGGCGATCCGACACCTGATGGAGCGCGTCGGCCGTGGCAAGGAGCGTGGAGCGCGTGGCATCACCGATCGTTGGGATGAGGGCGCGTGCCTCGAGGAAGAGCGCGATGAAGCCGAGCTGTCGCACGGTGGAGTCGCGTTGCATGCCCGCGACGCGCACGCCGGCGAGCGCGTGCAGGAATCGATCGGTGATGCGCTGCACCCACGCCGCGACATCGTCGCCGAGTGAGCCGTCGAGCAGCGCCTCGGCGAGCGTGGCATCGGCTCCGATCATCGACCGCCAGTACGGGGCCTTGAGCGTGCCCGAGGCCAGGCTCGCGCCACTGCAGGCGCGAGCGAGCGCGATCGCCGGCCCGGCCTCTTCGTCTCGCGTTTCGTCCTGCAGCACTGCGGTGAGGTAGAGCCGATTGATCGCGTTGCGGAAGTCGGGCTCGGTCCACTCGGCCGGCACGCCGTCCTTCGGGAGCAGGGCGGTGCCACCATACCAGCGCCGGCTGCCATCGAGCGCCTCGTGCATCGCTGCAAGTGCGGCAGCCTGCTCGTCCGGCGCGCCGGCGGCGACACCGTTGCGGGCGTGCACCGCGGCGAGCCGCTTCAACGCGCTCGCCACCAAGCCGCGCCGCTCGGCGTTGAGGTCGTCGGGGCCGAGTGGTTTCGCCTCCGTTGTTTCGCGCGTGGCCGTGAGGGTTCCCAGCTGCTCGAGCCGCCTGATGGCACCCTTGATCAATGCGACATCGCCCGTCACCTCGCCGTGGCGTGCCTCGAGGTTGGCGAGCTGCTCGATCGCGAATACCGGCGCGCGCCCCGGCGCGTCGCTCTCGGTGACGACGCGCTTGTAGTGCTCGATGGCGGTGAGGTAAAACGCGGGACCGAGATCGGCATGCATCGCCGCCAGTTCCGCGAGCACGTCCAGGCGGTCGCGCCACGCCTGCGGCCGTCCGCGCAGCTTCTCCGCTGCGGCGTCGGCGTAGTGGCGCGCCTCGGCGGCGGTGAGCGGGCTGCCCTCCTTGCGGATGTGAGCGCGCTGCTGCTCGATCCAGGCGAGCAGCTCCTCGACCGCCACCATCGACGACTTTGCATCGGACGGGCGCTGGTCTCCGCCGTCACGGCGGGGTTCCATGCGCCAGCTCGGGTCACCGTACGCCTGATAGGCTCCCCACGTGACGCTGGAGGGATGCTGCGCGTGCACCTTCTTGCGTGCGGCGAAGACTGCGTCACCGAAGGCGGCATTCGACGCGAGAATCTCGTCGTAAAAGGTCTCGGCGAAGGCCGCCGCCGCCTCGTCATCCACGGCCCAGCCCGCGGCGACGACCGCGCGCACACCCATCTCGATCAGCTCCCGCGAGATGCTGTACGCAAGGCGGTTGAATGCA
>Ga0105045_10003142_pt1 | contig 14097 bp, 9 predicted proteins | sample MAT02_FD_78089 | JGI IMG/M metagenome (GOLD analysis project Ga0105045, IMG submission 78089) | Freshwater microbial communities from Lake Fryxell liftoff mats and glacier meltwater in Antarctica - MAT-02 (megahit assembly) | ecosystem: Environmental > Aquatic > Freshwater > Ice > Liftoff...
AGCCTCTAGCCTCTAGCCTCTAGCCTCTAGCCTCTCAAAATGCTTGAAAACGAAAAATTGAATCGCATTTGGTCGGACTTTCAGAACGGCCAGTTATCTTCCATCGAACTGGGGCAGCGGATTCTTGAAGCTGCCGTTCAGTCCCATGGATCAACGACCCCGGACTTGGATCGAAAACGACGTTGCGGATACCCAGAAGTCATTTATGGTTCTGGTAAGTCGCCGGATTCTATTCGAACGGTCGCTAACGCGCTGCTCGTCGATAACGCAGAGGTTCTCGTGACTCGAGTTACGCCCGAACAAGTTCGAACGTTAACCGAAATGTTCACGTTCACTCGATGGAACCACGTCGGGCGCACGCTTCGCATCGGCCAGCAATCAACTCCTGTCGCGCCGGAGGCGGTCATGCAACCTGCGGACGGGAAACCAAAGAGTGTTGCGGTTGTTAGTGCCGGCACGACCGATGAGCCCGTTGCCCTAGAAGCCCTGGAAACGCTAGCTTGGATGGGAGTACCGACCCGACTTATTCAGGATGTTGGGGTGGCTGGGCCATATCGATTGATGTCACAGGTTCCGCTGCTGCAAACCATGAACGCTATCGTTTGCGTAGCGGGAATGGAGGGAGCGTTGCCTAGCGTCTTAGGTGGCCACGTTCGCTGTCCCGTGATAGCGGTGCCAACTAGTGTCGGATACGGTGCGAACTTTGCAGGCCTATCGGCGTTGCTTAGCATGCTAAACTGTTGCGCCTCGAATGTCGCAGTGGTCAATATCGATGCAGGCTTCAAGGGTGGGTACATGGCGGGGTTGATTGCGAATGGTTGACGACGACTAGCTGTTTACCTTAGACCTCGGTAACTAGCTTTTTACCATAGACCTCGGTAGGTGTGCGGGGCACGAATTAACTTTGCGTTGCAAACGCCGGTTGCTATTGATTTTTGTGGCCGTTTCCTTCTATGTTGCTGTTTGGCGGAGTTCGCGCGCAATATAACATCCGCCTGAAAAACAAATCCGTGCAAGTTCGTTCAAGCGAACATCGCTCCTTTTCCAAGGATGGAAAACGACAATGAACCAGAAATTAGCTAAAGACAAACTTAGAACTCGCGTCCTATTCCTAAATGGATGGATCGTTGTACCGCTACTTTCCGCTGCGATGCTAAGTGCACCGGTCGAGTTATATGCACAGGCCAAAACCAACAACAAAACTGCCGTCCCGCCATCATTAACTGCGAAAACGGAACGGGAGTGGATTTGGTTTGCAGGTTCTTCGAATGAATCGCGAAGTGGTGACGCTTATTTTCGTAGGATAATGGATCTGCCGGAAACGGAAAAGGCGTTCATCGAGTTCGAGGCGGACGAAACTTGTGAGGTATTCGTCAATGGGCGGAGAGTTGGAACAAGCAAATCGTCGCGCACGGTCGAGCGCGTCGATGTCTCTACTGCAATTCGGCCAGGTAAGAATGTGATCGCCGTTCGAGCCAGCAACCGTCAAAGCGATGGTGCAGGTCTCAAGGTAGGTTTTATGTTCAAACCGAAAGACTCAAAGTGGCGCATCGTTGTCAGCGATAGCGAATGGATGTCCAGCAAGACGGCTCAGCAGAACTGGCAATTGCTTCGGTTTGATGATGCGAGATGGACTCCTGCGGTATCGATCGACAAAGACAATAAAGCAGTCGTGAAGACCGAAGTGTCGAAGCCGAAAACAACTCCAGTTGTCGCTTCGTTAGGTGACTACGACTCGGAAAAAGGACCGCCACCGCCAGAGCGATTTAAGACGAAGCCGGGTTTTGTAGTCGACGAAGTGATCGATCACGCTTCGATTGGCTCTGTGATCGCGATGGCGTTCAATGAGTTCGGGCATATCGTCGCTTCCCAAGAGGGCGGCCCTTTGTTGCTTATCTACGATGCCGATAAAGATGGTACGCCGGAGAAGTCCCGAATCTACTGCGAGTTAGTTAAGAACATCCAAGGGATTTTGCCTCTCAACGGCGATGTCTATGTCACGGGGGACGGTCCTGAGGGCTCTGGTTTATACAAACTCGTGGACGAAGATCGAAATGGAGAGCTCGAAGCCTCTGAACTTCTTCTTAAGTTTCAGGGTGTTCCTGGTGAGCATGGTCCGCACCAAATCGCGTTTGGACCGGACGGTTGTATCTACGTCGTGGTTGGCAATCATTCGAGACTTAATAAACCTATCGATGATAGCAGCTCTTATCGTCTGACCTACGAAGGGGATCTCATTCAGCCTCGTTTCGAAGATCCGGGTGGGCACGCCGAAGGGGTTAAAGCACCTGGTGGAACTATCGTGCGATTGGAACTAGCTACTAAGAAGGTTCAAGTTGTTGCAGGTGGCCTTCGCAATGCTTACGACCTAGCGTTCCATCCAAGCGGATCGCTGTATGTCCATGATAGTGACATGGAAGCGGATATCGGTGCGATTTGGCACCGAGCAACTGGATTGTTTCGCATCGCCGAGGGTGGAGAGTACGGATGGCGAAGCGGCTGGGCGAACTGGCCTGAGTACTATTTAGATCGGCTTCCGTCGATGGCGACATCTGGTCGGGGGTCGCCTACAGGAATGACGGTCTACTCCCATCTCAAATTCCCTGCCAAGTACCACCGGAATCTGTTTATGGCGGACTGGTCCGAAGGACGTATTTTGTCGATGAATGTGGAGTCGGCAGACAAAGCAGACAAAATGGAAGAGTTCGTCTCTGGCACTCCGATGAATGTCACGGATCTTGAAGTGGGACCTGATGGTTGGCTTTATTTCAGCACGGGCGGCCGAGGAACCGACGGCGGGATCTACCGTGTTCGCTGGGTTGGCGAAATTCCAGCGCAAGCGACTGACTTGGGGACTGGAATTGCTAAGGTAATCCGACAGCCTCAAATTTACTCTGCCTATGGTCGCCAAGCGGCTGCCGTTTCAAAGAAAGAACTTGGTTCTGAATGGGCTGAGCAAATTGCGGGTGTCGCTTATAGCAATGAAAATCCGGCCCGCTATCGCATGCAAGCGCTCGACTTGATGCAACTGCTTGGGCCGATACCGACGACCGAAATGTTGGTCGAGTTGAGCAACAGTTCCAGCGAGCAAGTTCAAATCAAATGCGCTCGGATGCTTGCTTTGCATAGCGATGACAAAGAAGCGGTCATCCAGTTGCGAAAACTTTTGCGCGATGATGATGTTGCAGTTCGAATCGCTGCCTGCGAGTCGATCCTGAGGCTTGGTGTCGCTTGCGAGCCATTCGAACTCAAGGCCCTTCTCGAAGGAAATTCTCGCGAAGAACGTTTCGCAGCAAGACGAGCTCTGGCGTTGGTGCCTGCCGCTGAATGGCGGGAAAGTTTCCTCAACGACTTATCAAATCGTTTGGTAATTAATGCCGGTTTGACGCTAATCGCCACAGAACCGAACCTCCCCAATGCAGAACTGGTTATCGAAAACCTCCTGCGATTGTCGCAGGGCTTTGTTACCGATGCGGACTTCGTCGATCTACTTCGAGTGCTTCAAATTTCTCTTCATTTGAACGCCATCGAGCCCACTAGCTTGCCGAGGCTCAAGGCTTTGGTGGAAAAAGAGTTTCCGGCTGGCAATTCCGCGATCAACTGCGAGCTCGTTCGGCTTGGTACCTATCTGCAGTGCGACATCGTTCCACAAGCGATCAAGTTCCTGCAGTCCGATGTCGCAATGCCGGAGCGAATGTTGATTTCGATGCACCTGCCATTGATACGTCACGACTGGACTTCTGTTGAGCGAATGACCGTTTTGCAGTTCTTGGAGACCGCGCAGAAAGCGAAGAGCGGTAGCTCCTATCAACTTTACGTCATGAAGACTTCGCAAGCCTTAGCCGGCTTCTTGACCGAATCGGAAGCAATTCGTATCCTGGAATTGGGCGAGCAGTATCCAAACGCAGCGTTGACGGCACTCTTTAAGGCTCCAGAACAAATGACTGCGGAGCAAATTCAGATCCTTTTGCGGTTGGACAATGCAATCGACAGGGGCGGTTTGGAAGAGGACGTGTTCAAGCGTCTTAAAACTGGGATTACAGCCGTCTTGGCCAACCAGCACGATGAATCAGCTATCGAGCACTTACGAGAGCGTTGGCGAAAGAGTCCAGACCGCAGAGCGACGATCGCTTTAGCTTTCGCTCAACGGCCCGATGACGCCAATTGGGATTATTTAGTACGCTCTATCGCCTTGCTAGATTCGTTTGCGGTTGCAGATGTTTGCGACTGCTTGAGAAAGATCGATATTGCAACGGAAGATCCGGAAGCGCTTAGGCAGACGATTTTGCAAGGTTGCAAACTGTTTGAAGCTGGTCAGGATCCAAAATCAACGATTCAACTCATGGAATATTGGACAGGCGAAAAGATGGACGAGCCGGCAGACAAGAAGGAGTCCCCAATGGTCGCCTGGCAAAAATGGTATGAAGTGCGATTTCCTGATCTTCCACCCGCTGTTCTCGCGACTGCAACTGAGCAACCTCGATGGTCACTGGGCTTTTTGGAGCAGTTCCTTTCGGGCGATCAAGGGAAGTATGGTGAGATTGACAACGGTGCGAGGATCTTCACCAAGGCTCAATGCAGTTCTTGCCACAAAATGGACGCGGTAGGAAACGGCTTTGGTCCTGATTTGACAAGTGTCACACGACGTTTCACCAGATCGGAATTTCTCGAGTCCGTCCTGTTCCCATCGCACGTAATCAGCGACCAATATGCGTCGAAACGAGTTTTAACGACCAACGGTCAAGTGTTCACGGGGATTACGGTCAAGACGAAGCAGGGACTGACAATACGAACGCAAGAGAACAAAGAAGTTCGGATTCCAAAAGAGGAAATCGACGATGTTCTTCCAAGTAAAAAATCGGCGATGCCGGCTGGCCTCATGGACACACTGACCCCATCCGAGATAAGAGACTTGCTTTGCTTCATCGGCTATTTGCCGCAAGAGAATCTTGCCGAGGAAAAACCAGCGACGATTCGCCGATGATTTGCGATCAAACGGGTCTGTGATCTGATTTTTGTAGCACGATACGCAAGCCAGTGAGTAAGCCGGTTTTTTTCACTAGCTTGCGCGTCGTGCTACAAACTTGCTGCCCCTATTTCTGCTAGCGTAAGCTTCATGCTTTATTGGAATCTTGTACAATCGCTCTGCGAGCATCTAAACGTTTCGCTGACTCGATTTGAATTTGCAAAAGACTTTGAGGTATGCAGATGCGATTTTTTTTGCGACATGCGATTGCGGTTGTCGTTTCCATTTCCTTGGCTGTCACTGGTCCTATCTCGGCGGATGATTGGACACAATGGCGCGGTATGAACCGCGATGGCCGTTGGAGCGAAACCGGGATTCGTGATGATCTTCCAGATGGTCAATTGCCGCTCGATTGGTCGGTCGAGATTGGCCCAGGCTACTCCGGACCGACGGTCGCAAATGGTCGAGTCTATGTGATGGATCGTCAGGCGGATGGTCAAGTAGCAATCGAAAGAATCCTCTGCTTTGATTCAGCCAATGGGAAGCCGATCTGGGCTCATCCTTATCCAGCGGACTATCGAATCAGCTATACGGCTGGCCCACGAGGGAGTGTCACGATTCATGACGGCAGAGCCTATGCCGTAGGCGCGATGGGGCATTTCCATTGCTTGGACGCGAAGTCAGGAAAAGTCCTTTGGAGTCACGATTTGCAGTCTGTATACCAAATCAAGATGCCGATTTGGGGAATTGCAGGCTCACCCTTGATCTACGGTGATTTGGTCATTCAGCAGGTGTCCGGCGAAGGAGCCTGTATGGTTGCTTTCAATCGATTGGACGGCAAGGAGGCTTGGCGTTCGCTGTCGGATCGCGCCGGATACGCGTCACCCATCCTCATCAAGCAGGCAGGCAAAGATGTTCTCGTTTGCTGGACGGGTGATAGTCTGTCTGGGCTCGACCCACTGACCGGCAAAGTTTACTGGGGGCATCCGTTTCCACCTAAGAACATGCCCATTGGCGTTGGCGACCCGATCATCGACGGTGAGCAACTTTTTGTATCTTCGTTTTACGATGGCTCGCTAATGGTGAGTGTCCCGAAAGATAAGTTAGAGTCGAAACTGATTTGGAAGAAAGTAGGTAAAGACGAGCAGCACACGCAAGCTTTGCACGCAATGATTGGAACATGTTTGATGCAGGATGGACTTGTTTACGGAGCGGATAGTTATGGCGAAATGCGTTGTCTGGATGCAGGAACCGGCGAACGCCTTTGGGAGGATTTGACCGCGGTACCCAAAGCGCGTTGGGCGACAATCCACATGGTCCGACAAGCGGATCGAGTTTGGATGTTCAACGAACGTGGGGAGTTGCTGATTGCAAAGCTGTCTCGACAGGGCTTAAGTATTGTGGATCGTTGCCAATTGATCGAGCCCACGAAAGTTCAATTAGGACAGCGAGGTGGCGTCTGCTGGTCGCATCCTGCTTATGCTGAGAAAAGTGTCTTTGCTCGCAACGACCGGAAGCTCGTTCGCGCTTCGTTGGCGAAATAGGCAAAGCGACAGTCATGGCCTGCCTGGCTCGTCGCATTAGATTCGGTTTGCTTCTGGATAGCAGTCCGGCGTTTGGCCAACGAGCATTGTGCCGGTAGAATGACGATGCAGTTTCGGCGTGGCCGGTTGCGACATCCCTTGAGGTCGTCCATTTTCTTCAACCGCAGAACAACTTTTGACCACAGAGGTACAGGGAACGCAGAGAATCCTTGTGTTCAAGTAGCGGGACCCACCTGGTTTCGGCCTTAGTAAATAAGTCACCGAAAGTCTTGGGGACATCCTGCTTGGAGTTCAATTTGCGATGGACAACCAGTTCACCAGCTTGCGCGTCGTGCTATGAAATCTAGTACCTTCTTTGCGCACTCTGCGCCTCTGCTGTTTCAATGTTCACCTACAGCTTCAATTCCAACTGTACTTTTTGACAGGCGGACCGCCAATTCAAAACAAATGCAAATCGCAAACCACACCCACGTATAGACTTAAGAAAATATTTTTGCTCATGGCACGCCGGTTGCTCTCGCACTGGGACACCGTTAATGGACTGCCAAATATGGCTTGGTTCGTTTTTTGGTGGGATTTGACTTTCAAATCATTGGGTGTGGGGAGCCTGCACTTCGTAATACAAATTAATGTTCGTTGGTTGGTACCGACTCATCGCAAGGAGTTCACCGTGGCAAAGCAAATGGTTTTTGATGACGAAGCGCGACAGCCGCTTTTGGCTGGCGTATCCAAACTCGCTCGAGCAGTTCGCAGCACCCTTGGCCCACGAGGGCGAAACGCCGTTCTCGACAAAGGCTGGGGCTCTCCGAAAATCACCAAGGACGGTGTCACGGTCGCTGAAGAAATCGAATTGGACGACCCATTTGAAAACTTGGGAGCACAACTCGTCAAGGAAGCTGCCAGCAAGACCAACGACGTCGCTGGTGACGGAACGACCACAGCAACCGTTCTCGCCGAAGCCATCTTCCGAGAAGGCCTGAAGATGATCGCTGCCGGAGCCGATCCTATGGCTCTTTCGCGAGGAATCGCTAAGGCTGTTGAGTGCGTTAAGGCTGAAATCGATAAGGTTGCGATTCCAATCGATGCCAAGAACAAAAAAGAAATCAAGCAAGTTGCGACCATCGCAGGCAATAACGACCCTGCTATCGGCGACGTCCTCGCTGAAGCGTTCTTGAAGGTCGGCAAAGATGGCGTTATCTCGGTCGAAGAAGGCCGCGGCAACGAAACAACCGTCGAAGTTGTCGAGGGTATGCAGTTCGATCGCGGTTTCTTGTCCCCTCACTTCGTTACCAACCAAGACGAAGTATCGGTCGAACTCGAAGACTGCTACATTCTGATTCACGAAGAAAAGATCAGCAACAACAAGAAGCTGATTCCATTGCTCGAAGCCATTAGCAAGGCCAAGAAGCCTTTGCTCATTATTGCCGAAGATATTGACGGCGATGCGTTGGCGACCCTCGTAATCAACAAGATGCGTGGAATCCTCAACGTTGCAGCGGTCAAGGCTCCAGGATACGGCGATCGCCGAAAAGCTATCCTTGGCGATATCGCTTCGCTAACCAACGCCAAGGCGATTTTCAAGGACCTCGGTATCGATCTTGAGTCGGTTAAGCTGAGCGATCTTGGACGCGCCAAGAAGATTCACATCACCAGTGAAAACACAGTCGTTATTGGTGGTGCAGGCAAGAAGGACATCATCGAAGCTCGCGTTGTTCAACTTCGCCGAGAAATCGAAAATACCGATAGCGACTACGACCGTGAGAAGCTCCAAGAGCGACTTGCTAAGCTCGCTGGTGGCGTTGCTCAAATCAATGTCGGTGCGGCGACCGAAACCGAAATGAAAGAGCGTAAAGCTCTGATCGATGACGCCAAGGCAGCCACCCAAGCTGCACTTGCAGAAGGCATTGTTCCTGGCGGCGGTGTCGCTTTGATCCGTTGCGAAGCAGCTTTGAGCAAGCTCAAACTCGAAGGTGACGAGAAGTTCGGCGCCAAGATCATCTCCAACGTTCTTGACTATCCGCTTCGATCCATTGCCAACAATGCTGGCGTAGACGGTGCTGTGGTTGTGAATCGTGTTCGTCAGCAAAAAGAACGAACCGAAGGCTACGATGCAAACACAGATAAGTATGTCGACATGATCAAAGCTGGGATCATCGATCCGGCCAAGGTTGTAAAGACAGCTTTGGGCAACGCAGCCTCTGTAGCGTCCCTCCTTTTGACAACCGAATCCCTCATCGCTGAGATTCCAAAGGAAGAGGAAGAAGCAGCCGGCGGACACCATGACCACGACGGTGGAATGGGTGGCGGAATGGGCGGCATGGGTGGTATGGGCGGCATGGGAGGAATGGGTGGCGGCATGGGCGGGATGATGTAATCGTCTCCGGTCCAAGTGCTTTATCCAATTCAATTTCAATTCAACAAATCAAATCAAACTACTTTTAGTAAAAAGGGATATTTCAAATGGCAAAGGTAAACATTCGTCCTCTTGATGACCGTGTCGTTGTGCAGCCGCTCGAAGCGGAAGAAACCACCGCTGGTGGGATCGTTCTGCCGGACTCGGCCAAGGAAAAGCCACAACGAGGTAAGGTTGTTGCTGTTGGGCCAGGCAAGTTGCTCGATAGCGGTGTTCGCGGTGCCTTGAGCGTTACCGTTGGCGACGAAGTTATCTTCGGCAAGTACGGCGGAAGCGAAGTAGAAATCGATGGCGTTGAATACAAGATTCTTCGCGAGAGCGATGTTCTTGCTAAGCTTGCTTAGTTTGCCGCATCGTTTAGATTAAATCCCGTCCATCGCTTCATCGAAGCGATGGCCCCACAATCGACTTCACCCAAAATTCCATAAGGACTGCTAAGCGTGGCTAAGCAACTATTATTTGACGACCAAGCCCGAGCGAGAATGCTCCAGGGCGTAGATAAACTAGCGAATGCGGTAGCCGTGACCATGGGTCCGACAGGTCGCAACGTGATCATCGATAAGAGCTTCGGTGGCCCAACCGTTACGAAAGACGGCGTTACCGTTGCCAAGGAAATCGAACTCGAAGACCGTTTCGAAAACATGGGCGCTAAGCTCGTGGTCGAAGTGGCTCAAAAGACGAGCGACTTGGCTGGTGACGGCACGACCACTGCAACCGTTCTTGCACGAGCCATCTTTAAAGAAGGTCTCCGAAACGTCGCAGCTGGTAGCAACCCATCCGCCATTCGGCGCGGCATCGACAAAGCTGTAGAAGCAACTGTTGCGAAATTGCAAGAGATGGCCAAGCCTGTCAGCAATCGACAAGAAGTCGCTGCAGTCGGAGCGATCTCTGCCAACAACGATATGTCGATCGGAAATCTTTTAGCCGAAGCTCTCGAGCGAGTTGGCAAAGACGGCGTTATCACTGTCGAAGAAGGCAAAACAGCCGACACGACTGTTGAATACGTCGACGGAATGCAATTTGATAAGGGATTCGTTTCGCCGTACTTCATCAATACGCCAGCGACCATGAGCTGTACTTACGAGAACGCCTTAGTTCTCTTGTACGACAAGAAGATCAGCAATATCCGCGACTTGGTGCCCCTCCTCGAAAAGATCAGTGCCGCTGCTCAGCCGTTCTTGATCATTTGCGAAGACGTTGATGCCGAAGCGTTGACTCTCTTGGTAGTAAACAAGCTGCGAGGCACGCTCAATGTTTGTGCCGTTAAGGCTCCTGGTTTCGGCGATCGACGCAAAGCCATGCTAGGCGATATTGCTGTGTTAACGGGTGGAACGTTCATCAGCGAAGACCTCGGCATCCAGCTCGAAAAAGTTTCGCTTGAGCACCTTGGTCGCGTCAAGAAAGTTGTCGTCGATAAGAACAACACAACCCTCGTCGAAGGTGGCGGAGATCGCAAGGCAGTTGACCAACGCGTCGCTCAAATCCGAGCTCAAATCGAGCAAACGGACAGCGAATATGACAAGGAAAAGTTCCAAGAACGACTCGCTAAGCTTGCTGGCGGTGTTGCAGTGATCAGCGTTGGATCCGAGACCGAAGCTGACATGAAGCAAAAGAAGGCACGCGTGGAAGATGCTTTGCATGCTACACGTGCTGCTGTCGAAGAAGGAATTCTTCCTGGTGGTGGTGTTGCTTTGTTGCGTTGCCGTGAAACAGTAACAGCACTTGCAAAGGGTTTGAGCGGCGACGAAAAGACTGGCGCTGAAATTATTTTGCGAGCCTTGGAAGCACCGCTTCGTCAAATCGCGGACAACGCGGGTATCGACGGTAGCGTTGTTGCAGACGAAGTTGCTCAGAAGCCGCTCAACATGGGCTACGATGCGAACAAGGGAGTCTATGTAGACATGCTCAAGTCCGGGATCATCGACCCTGTTAAGGTGGTACGAACGGCATTGGCGAACGCAGCTAGTATCTCGGGTTTGCTGCTCACGACCGATTCCCTCGTGACAACTTACGATAAAGACGATAAGAAGAAGCGAAAGGTCGAAGGCTCGATCAACTAATGGTTGGTTGGAATCCTTATTCGATCGCTTGAAGTTCAGGGGTCACTTGCGATAGTGTTCGACACTCCGCGAGTGCCCCTTTTTTTCTGACCGAATCCTATTTTGGAGCCCGTACGGCTCCGACCCTTTTCTTACGAGCTTGACCTTGGCAACGAAACGATGTTACTACGAGGTACTTTGCGTTCAGCAGTCGTCTACGCAAGACGAAATCGCGAAAGCCTACCGCAAGCTCGCGCTCAAGTATCACCCTGACTCCAATCAGGGCGATACCGATGCAATTCACAAGTTCAAAGAGGCAGCCGAGGCTTACGAAGTTCTCAGCGATCAGCAAAAGCGAGGCCGTTACGACCAACATGGTCATGCTGGAGTGGAGGCTGGGGGGGGCGGCGGAGGATTCCGCGACGTCGGAGATATTTTTGAAGCGTTTGGCGATGTTTTCGGCGGAACGATCTTCGAGGACTTTTTTGGCGGCGGCGGAGGTGGTCGATCGCGCGGTCGAGTTCGCCGTGGTGCTGACTTGCGCTGCGATGTAACGCTGGACCTCGAGGAGGCCGCCAAAGGGGTTGCTAAGACGGTTTCCTTGACACGCCATGCCGCTTGCGAGACTTGCTCTGGTTCCGGTGCAGCCGTTGGTTCACAACCGGAGACCTGTCGCAAATGCCAAGGCCGGGGCCAAGTTGTTCAGGCCTCAGGAATCCTACGTGTCCAGACTACCTGTCCGATTTGCCGAGGCAGTGGCAAAACGATTAGCAAGCCTTGCAAGACCTGCGATGGCCAGGGGCTTAAACCGCATGAGGTCAAGCTCGAGGTCAAGATTCCTGCGGGGGTCGATGATGGGATGCGAGTTCGATTGCCAGGCGAGGGTCAACCGAGTCCAGATGGTGGCCCACGAGGGGACGCTTACTGCTTTATTCATTTGAAGCAGCATTCGATTTTCCACCGCGACGGTCATAACTTGGTCTTCCAACTGCCGATCGCCTTTAGCCAAGCAGCCCTTGGAGCAACAGTTGCTGTACCAACGCTTGATGGCAAAAAGTCGCTCGATCTTTCGGCGGGAACTCAAAGCGGTACTGTCTTCCGATTGAGAGGCTTGGGGATGCCTGACCCGCACACGGGTGCGCGAGGTGATTTGCTTGTGGAAACGATTATCGAAGTGCCAAAGAAATTGAACAAACGCCAGCAGGAACTCCTGCGAGAGCTTGCAGAGTTGGACGAAAAAGAGATCACACCAGAACGCAAGGGATTCATGGACCGTATCGTTGCCTACTTCCAAGGGGATGCTCCCGAAGTCGCGGCGAAGTCAAAAAACTAAGGAAACTTCGCAACGGATCGTTTTCGTTCCCCGGCTCCGCCTTGGAACGCACTGCCCCCGAGGCTCTGCCTCGTTCTGCATTGATAACCGAGAGCGAACGCAAACCAGAACGGCAGGCGGAGCCTGCACGGCAGTGGATTTCAAGGCAGAGTCTTGGAACCAGTAAGTGGCGAACAACGAGAAGTATCAAATGAAGTTCGATAAACCCATTACCCTTCAGTAGTACTAAAGATGTCATCAGAACCAATCAACGAAGTTGACCGAAACGCCAACGCAGGCGGCAAGAACGCCAGCGACTCCATTTTCGAGTCGATGGAAAACGATTCGCTCAATGCGGAATCGCCAGAGCAAATTGTCGATCTGCTCGAACAGCAGGTTGTGGAATTTCGCGATCGTGAGCTAAAGGCCCAAGCTGAGCTTGAGAACTTTAGAAAGAGACTACAGCGTGATACCGAGCAGCAAATCAAATACGCTTTGGTGCCGTTCGTAAAAGACCTTCTGGATGTTGTCGACAACTTGAACCGAGCAACGGACGCGGCGACAGCCAGTGGCAGCACCGATAGCTTGGTCGCAGGAGTCAAATTGGTGCAGAGTCAATTGAATACCGCACTGGGCAAACACGATTGCAGACCGATTATTTCGGTCGGACAGACGTTCAATCCCTATCATCATCAAGCGATTTCACAAATGCCGAGCGCCGAATATGCTGCCGGCATTGTGATGCACGAGACGTCGGTCGGTTATATACTGCACGACCGAGTGATTCGCCCGAGCATGGTGATTGTCTCAACAGGTCCAGCTACTTAATCTAGGGAACAATAGGGAACTCACGATGCCAACCTACGACTACGAATGCGATGCATGCAATCATAAGTTTGAATTGTTTCAATCGATCATGGCAGAGGTCGAGAAAAAGTGCCCCAAGTGCAAGAAGATGAAATTGCGACGGCTAATTGGAACGGGTGCGGCGGTGGTGTTCAAGGGCTCCGGATTCTATCAAACGGACTACCGCAGCGATTCGTACAAAAAATCTGCTGCTTCGGATAAAAGTGGCTCGGAGTCGAAATCAGATACCAAATCCGAATCGAAGTCATCTGAGTCCAAGCCCGATAGCAAATCGGAGAGCAGTTCCCCGGAATCGAAGTCATCTGAAGCGCCAGCAGCCAAGGCTGTAGAACCAAAGGCAAAGCCAAGCACAGATTCCAAGCCCAAGGGCAAACGAAAAGAGTAAAGTTTGTGAGGCGGAATGGGATTTACCCTAGCACGACGCGCAAGCTAGTGAATTGTGACCTGTTTCAGCCTTGCGTAGGTTGCACCTGCCGAGCGTGACTTTGATGGCTCGTATCTCCATTTTGGTAGATAAACCAAGTTTTCGTTCATCAAATTGAAACTTGCAGTCTAGAATTGGGGCCGGCAATCGTGATTGTTTTTTATGATACAGAATATAGGCAGACACTCTGAGACTTCGATTTTCACAACCCGAAGCGTGAGCGATGGATTTAGTCGGCCCCTCGCTCATGCTTCGGGTTACGAAATTTTGCCTAGTGTCATGGTCGACTCGCCGCATTTGTCGAGACGAATTTGGTTCCACTGGATAGCAAAGCAAGATGGCGAAACAGCAAGTCAAGAAATTCAGAAAGAGCGCTCCCGGCAAACATCAACTCAATTGGCTTTGGGGTACTTCGTCGGTGTTCGAGACTTTGAGCATTGGTCGCTGGCGAGTTTACGAACTCTATGTAACCGCGGAAATTTTCGACTCGAACGCCGAGCTTTTGAAATCCAAACAAAAGGAAGGGGTCGAA
>Ga0105045_10003144_pt1 | contig 14096 bp, 12 predicted proteins | sample MAT02_FD_78089 | JGI IMG/M metagenome (GOLD analysis project Ga0105045, IMG submission 78089) | Freshwater microbial communities from Lake Fryxell liftoff mats and glacier meltwater in Antarctica - MAT-02 (megahit assembly) | ecosystem: Environmental > Aquatic > Freshwater > Ice > Liftoff...
ATCGTAAATCCAATTTCGGTAAGCCCAGTTCGCCCCGAGGACGAGGCCTGTTAGTAGAAGCACCATGCCGATGCGGACAAGCCAAATTTGCCCGAATTTCTGCTCGAATGATGCATCGGCGATCGCAGGCTCGACCGGAGTCGTGAATGCGGCAGGAAGTGGCGGCGGCAATTCATTTACGGGTTCGTTTTCTATTGCGGTCCGCACTTCGGCAATGGGTGCCTCAACCGCAAGCACCTCGGGAATGGATTCGACTTCGGGCGCAGTGGGCGGAATCTGTTTTTCAAGAATCGAGAGCTCAAATCTCAAGTCATCCATTACCAAGCGCTGGCGGATTTCAGCTTGGTCGAGCCGTTCGTGCAGCCGTTTGATCGCGGCGAGCCATTCAGAATCTTCCGGCTTATTCATCACACCGCGAGAAGGTAGCGAAACCTTCCAAAGTGGCAAGGACCATCACCGGTGACATGATGGAACAGTATTCCTTTAAATCGTTAAGACATCGTTTTCACAATCACCAAAGGCTGGCCAGCTCTGACACTAGAACCTTCAGTGACCAGGATCTCGATAATTTCCACATCTTCATCAGATTCGAGCGGGACTTCCATTTTCATGGCCTCCAGGATGAGGGCGGTTCCTCCAGCGGCGAGAATGGCTCCTTTCGAAGTTTCAATCTTCCAAATGCTCCCGGTTACCGGGCTATCGAGAGTGGTGCAACCTTCAGGAATGAGAATCACATCTTCTGTCACGACCGCCTCCATCGGGGAATCCATGTTGAGGCCGGCTTCCTCCCAGCGCTTCCGCTCTGCCTCGAAGGCGGCGCGTTGTTTACTTTGGAAGTTATCGATTTCCTCAGCATGTTCAGCGAGAAATTCTTCATAGTCAGCAAAGCGGAATACCTGTTCCTCTATCTCCAACTGATGCCTGCCAAGCGGCACTTCCTCACGCAAGCGCAGCAACTCCTCCGCACTCACCGGATAAAAACGCAGTTGATCGAAGAAACGTAACAACCATGGATTTTGGAAATCCTTGGTCTTACGCCAGCGGTTCCAAACCGGGATGGTTCTTCCTGTGAATTGATAGCCGCCAGGACCCTCCATGCCATAGATACATAAATAAGCTCCACCGATGCCCACGGCATTTTCCGGTGTCCACGTCCTTGCCGGATTATACTTTGTGGTGACCATCCGGTGGCGCGGATCCAATGGAGTGGCCACGGGTGCGCCGAGATAAACATCCCCAAGCCCCATCACCAGATAAGAGGCGTTGAAAAACAATTGATAGACTTCATCAATAGAATCCAAGCCATTGATGCGCCGGATGAACTCCAGATTGCTCGGGCACCATGGCGCATCGGGATTGACGCCTTGCACGTAGCGGCGGATGGCTTCCTGTGTGCTTGGGTCGTCCCAACTCAGGGGTAAGTGGACAATCCGCGTGGGCACTTCGATCTGATCGAGCGGTGGCAACGAGACGATTCCCTCGCGGATTTTCCCCCACAGGTCGCAGCGCCCGACCACCGATGGATCAAAATGAATCTGGAGCGAGCGAATGCCGGGTGTTAGATCGATGATTCCCTCAATGGCCTGTTCCTTCAGCCATTCGTGGACGACGTGGACCTTGAAACGCAGTTTTAAATCCAGATGGTGCGGACCGAACTCGATGAGGAAATAGCGGTCGCCTGCGCGTCGGACGACGATGCTGTCATCACCTTCGCCGAAGGTGTCGATGAAACAGGAGCCGCGTTCGGTGGCCAGTGGATCGGACAGTTCGGGAAGTTTTCCTGATAGAAATTGTGAGACTTCGATCTGGCGGTCGCGCGCCCATGCTTCATCGACAGGCACAAACTCGATGCGATCCCCCGGGCGAAGTTGGCCGAGTTTCCATAACTCCGCATCCACCACGACGACCGGGCAAACGAAACCGCCGAGGCTCGGACCATCCGGGCCGAGGATTACCGGCATGTCACCCGTGAAATCCACCGCGCCGATGGCGTAGGCGTTGTCGTGCAGGTTGGATGGATGGAGACCTGCTTCGCCACCGTCGGTGCGCGCCCATTTCGGCTTCGGGCCGATCAGGCGAACGCCGGTTCTAGCAGAGTTGTAGTGAACTTCCCATTTCGTGGCAAAGAAAGTGTCGATGTCCTCATCGAGAAAGAAATCGGGAGCGCCGTGAGGGCCGTAAAGCACAGCGATTTTCCATTCGTGGGTGAGGGGGATTTGAAATTTGAAATTTGAAATTTGAGATGCATCCGCAGCACGGATGCCGAGCACATCTCCGGGCAACAACGCCCTTCCGAACGGCCCGCCGAATTTTCCCAACGTAAACGTCGAGCAACTCCCCAGATACTCCGGTGAATCGATCCCGCCCGCCACTGCGAAATAAGCGCGGGCGCCGGCACCTTCGAATCGCCCTATTTTTAAAACATCACCCGCTTCAATCGCGATTGCCTCATTCATCGCCACTGGCACGCCGTTCTTCAGCATCAAAGCCGACGCGCCGACCACCGCGAGGGTCGTCGCTGTATTGAAGCGCAGGGTCGGCCCTGTCATCGTGATCTCTAGTCCGGCGGTGCCCTCGGGATTTCCAACGAGCGTATTGGCCAGACGAAGTGACAAGGAATCAAAAGGCCCGCATGGAGGCACGCCCACTTCCCAATAGCCCACCCGCCCCGGCCAATCCTGCACGGTGGTCATGGTGCCGGAGGCCATCACGTCGATGGTGTTAGGTTTGTAAATGAAATCCGCCATGTCCCTCATTGCGACGCCTCCATTTAGAAAAGGTGCCCAGCGGGTGATGTCGCGCAAATAGCGCAGGTTCGTCTCGATGCCGGATATCTTCGTTTCCTCCAGCGCCTTTTCGATCTTTGCGACAGCGGCTTCGCGGTTCTCCGCGTGCACCATCACTTTCGCCATCAAAGGATCGTAAAACGGGCTGACTTCGGTTCCTGGTTCAATCCAGCCGTCACAGCGGGTCCACTCAGGAAACGTTGCTTCCGTGAGGAGTCCGCAACTCGGACGGAAGTTGTGATTCGGATCCTCCGCGTAAACCCGCGCCTGGATCGCGCAGCCTTGTGGCGTCGGCGCACTGGTAGGCATAACCCAGTTATTATCCAAAGCAAGACGCACCATCCACTCGACGATATCGATGCCAGTGACCATTTCCGTGATCCCATGCTCGACTTGCAGCCGTGTGTTCACCTCAAGAAAGAAGAAATCATCGCGCTCCGCATCATAGATGAATTCGACGGTGCCAGCAGACCTATAGTTCACGCTTTGGCATAACTGCACGGCAGCGAGATGAAGGGCTGCGCGGGTGCTGTCCGATAGACCGGGTGCGGGGGTTTCTTCGAAGACTTTCTGGTTGCGGCGTTGCACGGAACAATCGCGCTCACCGAGTGCCAGCACGCGGCCTTTTCCGTCACCGAAGATTTGCACTTCCACATGCCGCCCCCGCTGGATGAAGCGCTCGATAAAAACACTGCCAGAGCCGAAACTACGCTCACTGAGTCGGACCACGCTTTCATACTCACGGGCCAGCTCCGCTTCATCGCGGCAGACTTTCATGCCGATGCCCCCTCCGCCTGCCGTGCTTTTAAGCATGACTGGGTAGCCGATTTCCCTCGCCGCGATGATGGCAGCATCGGCATCCTCCAACAATCCGGTGCCTGGCACCAGCGGCACACCCGCATCCCCTGCCAGGCGGCGGGCCTCGTGCTTGAGCCCAAAGGCGATGATCTGCTCCGGAGTGGGGCCCATCCATTTCACTCCGGCTTCTTCACACATGGCAGCAAAACCGGTGTTTTCACTCAGCAGGCCGTAGCCAGGGAAGACGGCGTTTGCGCCGGAGGATTTTGCGATTGCGATGAGTTTTTCCTTGAGTAGATAACTTTCCGAAACAGGCCCCGGCCCGAGGCGGTGAGCTTCATCCGCCAGATCCACATGCGGCGAGGCTGCGTCTGGATCGGAATAGACCGCAATGCTCTGATAGCCGAGTTTTTTAAAGGTTCGGATGGCGCGGGCGGCGATTTCGCCACGGTTTGCGATGAGTATTTTCATTCTAATAATTGGAGCGCGGAATTCATTCCACAAGTGTCGTGGCGGTTGGAAGGGCTTGCGGAACGAGCTCCGCGCTCCATATCAAAACCTCCACCGGCGTGGGGTTCCAGCCATTGCAGGGATTGTTTAATTGAGGGCAATTCGAGATCAGACAAATAACATCCATCTCCGCGATCATTTCCACATATCTTCCGGGGGCGGAAATCCCATCGGCAAAGGTGAGTCCTCCTTCAGGGGAAACGGGGACGTTCATGAAAAAGTTGATATTAGGCGGCAGGTCGCGTTTGGTTAGTTCTATATTCCATTCCTGCGCACCACGGATGAAACTATCACGACAGGCATGCATGCATTCCTTGTCGTGGGAGTAGCGCATGGTGTTGGATTCGCGGGAGCAAGCGCCGCCAAGGGTATCGTGACGCCCGCAGGTGTCTGCCGTGAGGGTGAGCAGAGCGTTGCCTTCGTTGCTCATCAATTGGGTGCCGGTGGTGAGATAGAGTGCGGCCTGCTTTTGAATGGTGCGATCCGCGCTATACCGTTCGGTAGGATACGCAGCGTTGAAGAAAAGAGTATCCGCAGCTTGGTTTCCTTCGAGGTCGAGGATGCGCAGGGTTTGGCCCTTTCTAATTTCATGGACCCACCAATCACCCGCAGGGATGACTTCGCGGAAGAGGGCGGACTCTGGAGTGAATTTACTTTCAATCATGGGATTTAAAAGCGAAGGGAATGATAGGTTTGGTTATTTTCCCAGGCACGGAGGTTCTCCGGGCGGATGGAGAATGAGGGATCATCCAGGGCCGGTGGGTCTCCAGCGAGAACTTCAAGCTTCACAGGGCGATGCTGATAGATCGGATCTGGATCGAGCGGGTGCTGGCAGAGGTTCAGCACGACGAGGGTGTCCATCTCGAAGCGGAGTTCGATGGAGTCTCCGGGGTTTGAGTTTCCGGAAATATAAGTTAGTTTGCCTTCTTCATCCGAGACCACTTTGCTGAAGAGATTGAGGTTCGGGACGAGATCCTTTTTGCCGAGGCCCCATTTTGCGAGTTCGATGAGGAAACAATCACGGCCATTGCGGTTCCAATCGTTCCGGGCTGTCTGATAGGTTTTTTCACCATACTTTGCGAGCACTCCTGCCGCATCCGAGTGACCACAGACGCTGTCATGCCAGCCGACAGAATCCGCAGTGATCGAGGCTAACAGACGGCCCATATCAGAGTGGAGGCAATAGGGAGCGCGAAGATAGAAGATATGCTGGCCCTTGAGGGTGTCTGGCATGTTGTAGCGTTCCTGGCGCTCGTGCGCATTGTAAAGCAACATGGAGACATTGGCTCCGCCCTCCAAATCGGTGAGGCGGAGGTGCTTGCCCCGCGAGATGACGGCGGACCACATGCCAGCGCCGTGGAGTGTCTTTTCGAATATCAACTTCATGGCTTTTTTCCGTTCGTCTTGGCGTGGAGAGGCGGGATGAGATGGGGGGTGAGGGTGAGATGGGCGGTCTTCACTCCCTTGCAGGTGGCAAGTTTGTTGGCGATTTCCCGCAAGGTCCGGGCGGGGCCTTGCATGAGGATCACTTCGAGAACATGGTCGTCCTCCAACAAAATATGTTGGGAGGAAATGACCTCCGCAATGTGATCGCGGAAGATGCGCGAGAGATCACGCAGAAGGGTGTTTTTCGACTCGTCATAGACGAGAGTGAGGGTACCAGCCATCAACTCGATGCCGATTTTCCCAAGGTGCTGGGCGGCGTGCTGGTGGATCATTTCAGAGACGGCCTGGGAGCGACTGTCGAAACCCCGTTCCGCGATCAGCCGTTCAAAGGCCTGAAAGGTTTCCTCCGGCATCGAGACGGTCACCCGCCTGAGTCCCTCGCTGCTGTCGTTCTCCGCCATGCATGAGACTAAGCAGGGACGGGGCCAGTATGAAGAAAAAAGATTTTTGTAATACTTTTCACGAAGCAGTGGCGTTCTTGATCACTTCTGCGAGATATTTTTCGAACTGCCAGATCGGTTCCTCGAGGTGGCTGAGGCGTCCCACCGCGTGGCCTTTTGATTTCATGCCACGCTGGGTGGCGACGCAGACCTCCATGTCTTCCATGTGGAAATCGATACCGCCTTGGATTTCCTTCTTGAGGATTTCCTCGTAGTTGGGCAGTCCCTTGGCCCCTTTGGGAAGGATCATCGTGGTCATCAGTGTGCAGGTTTCGGGGCCGGTAGGAAGCAGGCGATACCAGTAAACACGGTCCGGGGCGGCAAAGAGCAGGAAGTTTGGATAGCCAAGAAAGACCCACCATTGCGTGCAATCTTCGATTTTCAGATTAGGGAAAACAGGAAACGGGGTTCCAGCGTCGCCTGTTTCGAGGATTTTTTCCTTCATGCTCTCCTTGAGGGGAAGATGCATGCAGGAAAACTGTGGATCATAAGGTTCAGTCCAACAGCCGCGGGCAGGAAGGAAGGGTTCGAGGGTTTTCATGTGCGCACCGAGGTGGTGGTATGCCTCCATGAAATTCTCTAACAAAATCTTCCAATTAAAATCACATTCCCAATGCGCGGACCAAACAAGATCAGCGTTCGCCATGTCCCACTTGCCCACAAATTTATCTCGGAAGCGGCTGAATTTTTCTGCGAGCGGGGGGACATCTTCTGAAAGAGTGGCGAAGACGAATCCTTCCCATATCTCGCTTCGGAATTCGTGGAGGCAAACCTCGCTGCGATCAAAATCCTCAGCCTTTTGCATTTCCGGCGCACCCACGAGTTTACCCCCGAGATCATAACTCCATAGATGATAAGGACAAAGGATCACGCGCTTGTTCCCTTCGTCGGGATGGCCGAAGCCACTGGGCATCAGATCCATCCCACGGTGGCGGCAGGTCCGGGAAAGAACGCGCACCGCCATATCCTTGCCGCGGACGACAAGCATCGGCTCGCCACAGAGATCGACGCGCACGAAGTCTCCGGCATTGGGGATCTGCGAGATATGGCAAAGGGAAATCCATTCCTTGCCAAAGATTTCCCTTTTCTCAAATTCAGAGAAATCTGTGCTGGTGTAAGCTGCGGCGGGCAGGGTGACCGATTGTTCCCGTGGCTTTGCCGCACTGTTGAGGAGAGCGCTGAAGAGTTCTTCCAGCGGGTGATTGCTGGGGCTTTTCGCGCGGGGTGGAGGTGTTTCTGTGGCAGTCATATGATTATTTGTTAGATAGATGTTTTGAAATGGTTGTGAAATCGTTCCCGTTGGCGCAATCCCGTCCATCGATTGAGATCCCAAAGATCGGCGACGGGCTCACGGGTGAAAGGGGCGCACTGAAGATAGCCATCGGGCCCGAACTCGGGGGTCATGGTAAACTCGGTAAACCCGCGATTTGCCATCGAATTCCAAACCTGATCCCACCACCGCTCGTGGGCGATGAGTGATGCTTCATGCTCTGGCGCACGTGGGTCTGGAACCTGTGGACCTTGATTATAGCCGATCCGAGGCTGGATATGGTGCGCGTGTTTCGCGGCGAGTTCCAGAATTTCCGGCTCTTCATCAAGGATCAAGCGCTCGCTGACGACGCACCAGTGGCTGAAGTCGCAGGTGATTCGAAGCTCGGGAACGGCGAGAAGTATCTCGCGAGTAAGCCACGGGCTGTAGGTCGAACGGCCTCGATGGGTCTCTGCGGAAATGATGATATCATATTTATCCTGTAGTCTCACAACACCTTCGAAGAAACGGACAGCCTCGGAAGTACGCCAAGCATCGTAGCCCGCCATGGTATTGATGAACCGTGGAGACCCTTCCACGCTCAGCTGGATCCCCTCTTCCAGCGAACCAAGATGCTCCTCCACGCCGCATCCCGGCAGCGGCACGAAGACTCCCGCCGGGGTGCAGGTACTGATTTCAGCGATCCATTCAAGGCCGGCGCTTTCGAGAGATTCAAAAAAAGCGGCGCGCTGTGTTGGATCGGAAGGTGCGGGTGCCTCGATCCCTTGAAAACCCGCCTCTTTGCAAAGCCCGATCGCTTCATCAAGAGTTTCCTCATGGCCCCAGAGTGTTTTGAAAAGTTTGAGTTCCATCGAGATTAAAGAGTGAGAGCGATACGGAAACCAAGGTTATCCCAACGGGCTTGTTCGGGTGCCCAATCCCTCCAGGACGCACGAAGAACCCGAGGAAGATGATCCCATGCGCCACCGCGAATTGTCCGGCACTTTGGTTTGCCGCCACTGATCCAAGCGGAACCATCGGTAGGAGCATCGTTGTAACTCGGGTGCCAGCGATCCGCCGTCCATTCACAGACGTTGCCTAACATGTCATGGATTCCGAAAGCGTTCGCAGGGAAACTGCCGACGGGCATTAGCCGCCCGGTTCCCACTTCGGCGCCATTTTCATTGTAGAGAAAATTCGCATCGGCCGGCCCGAGCGCCCCCGCGTGAGGGAAAACCGTGGCACTTCCCGCCCTGCAGGCATGTTCCCACTCTGCCTCGGAAGGCAGACGGTAAACCTTGCCGAAGGTCGATGAAATTTCCCTGAGATAGGCCATCACCTCTTGAAAGGTTACTTTCACCACGGGAAGGTTTTCATCATGCATAGCCATGTTTCCATCGGGTAGTGATCCCATTGCTGCGGACCACTCGCGGCAGGTGATTGGCTTCGCACCGATCGCATAAGGAAGGGTTAAGTCCACCGGGTGCCTTGGCAGTTCCACCGCACTTACGAATTTGTCCTCATCGATTCCACCCATCAGAAAGCTACCTCCCGGCACCTGAATCATTTCCGGTTCGCCAGGAACATTCAGGCCGGTCGGCGGCTCTTTGATGGACAGGGATGAGATCATCGACTAGGAATTTAGAGACCGGTTTCCTTGAGAGCCTTGAAAGGAGCAAGGTTCACACCTGCTTCCATCGGGTGCTCCTTCTTCACGCTGCCGAATTTGATCCACCAATCGTTGGTGAGTTTCCAGTGGCGGGTGATCTCATTGTTGGAACCAAAAGGTGGTTCGCCTTCGAGGACACCCATGAATCGACCGGCCTCTTCAAAGTTGAACGGATAGATCCCTCCGTCAGTCGAACTGCCATCGGCCCCGACGACCGTGACGACATCCTCCACCGTGAAGCCAAGGCCCTTCGCCATGATGGCGTTGGCTTCGGCCGGGTTTTCCTTCCAATATTTCACGGCGGCGAAATAGGCTTTGAGGGTGAGTCTTGCGACTTCGGGCCGCTTTTCGAGGAAGGAACCGCTCATATACATTCCATCACCTAACAGCGCGGTTTTCTTGAAGTAGGGATCCTTGGAGGTTGCCACCACTTTTGAACCAGGCAGAGTTGACAGCACTTTGCCACCAAAGGGTTCCCAAAATTCACCGGCGGCCACCTTGCCACTGACCATGGCCGCAACCGCATCATCCATGATCAGGTTGGTATATTTCACTTCATCGAACTTCACACCATTTTCTTCGAGCCAGATCCCCATGTAAATCTGGGTGAGGCCACCTTCCAACACCGCCACTTCCTTGCCCTTGAGATCTGCTGCGCTGTTGATTCCCGGTCCGAGGATGATTTTATCCGTGCCGTAGGAGGGATTCGTGTAGGTGACCAATTTTACCGGCACACCGTTATCTGCTGCGATGGGTCCATACTCCACCGTGGATGAAGTGACATCCAATTTCCCGGCAGCCATCTGGGCGAAACTTTCGTAAGGATCCTCGATGATCGTGATGTCCAAATCCAGTTCAGGCACGAGATTCTTTTCCTTGGCGACATACCAAAAAGCATAGCCAGGCCAGGAAAACAGCGAGATCTTCACCTTTTCAGGCTTCCCGGCAGACGGATTCCCGGAGGTTTCCTCTTTTTTAGAACAAGAGACCAGCCCCAGGCAGACAGCGAGCAACGGCAGATAATATGATTTTGTTTTCATAAACATAATTAGTGGAGATATTTGAAGCAGAGACGGTGGATAAGGCGTATCGAGACATCCGTGACAAGTCCTAACAGGCCAATGGTGAGAATGCCCGCCATGATGTCATCGACCTGCACGAAGCGCTTGGCGCGCATCATCATCGCACCGATGCCATTTGTGGCGGCGACGATTTCCGCGATGACAAGATAGGTCCAACTGACGGCTAGCATTTGCCGTGCGGTATCCACAAAGTTCGGAAGGGCGGCCGGGAGGAGAACAGACCATAAAACTTTCCAACGGCTCGCACCGAGAGTGCGCGAGCACTCGACGAGTTCAGCTGAAACCGCACGCGTGTTGTCCATGAAAAGCGAGATCAGGAAAAATACCACGCCGATGACCAAAAGAGCGATTTTTTGCGAGTCGCCCGTTCCCAGCCACATCAACAAAAGTGGCACGAACGATGGCGCGGGTAGATAGCGAAAGGGTGAAACCAATGCATTTAGAAACCCTGCAACGGGGGTGAACGCGCCCATCAGCATGCCGATCGGCAGCGCAATCGTAAGGGCGATGCCGAAGCTGAAAAAAATGCGCTTCACGCTATGCAGCACATCCACGGCAAACTCACGTTCCGCAAAAAGTGTCACCCACGCCTTGAATACCTTGAGGGGCCCGGGCAGCAAGGTGGAATCTGCAAGACCCGAGGTGGAAAGCCAATGCCAACCTAGAATGAAAGACAACCACGCCAACGCCCCGAGGCCTATTTTCGCCTCGATTCTCAAGGGACTGCCGAACTCAAAACATGAGCGCCGAGGCACACGGGCCAGCGCAAGTCCACGCGGAACATCTCCGGGAACGGCTGTTGTGGTAAGGGCATCAGACATGATTTCATCCAGTTTAGAGCACCAATTGTGCCATCCGCCGGATTTATTTGCGCTTGCAACTATTTCGGAGTTTATCTAGCTTGTTTCCAATGACTTCACCATTACAGATAATCTCCGCCGTCGCGCCGCAGCAGGTGGCTTGGCGGCTTTTTCTCACTGTCCATGCCTTGTCATGCAAAAAAATCGACAGGGGACTGCTTGCGAAAAACTGCCTGTCATTTGATGATTATGATGTTCTTCTCACCGTGAACGAGGCCGAGGGAGAAACCCTGCAAATGAGTATTCTGGCCGAGGCGGTCCTGCTGAGCAACAGCGGGATGTCCCGCAGGGTTGCGCGGCTGGTCGAGCGAGAGCTGCTTCACCGCGAACAATGCCCGCAGGACGGGCGTGTTTTCCGCGTGCGGCTGAGCAGCAGAGGTCGCAAGGAGCTTGAGAAGGCTTGGGTGGTTTACAAGGGGCTGATCGAAAATACCTTCGCCTCGCACCTCACGGATGCGGAGGCGGAAAAACTCGGAGAAATTTTCCAACGCGTGCTCGACCGTATCGGCAACGAGCAACATCAAGGTTTGTTGGAGGCGCAGGTCACTGACGCGCCTCGTGTTCTGTAATACTCAACATCACGGATTATTCTGAATAGGAGTATCATGGAATCGTCACTTGCAACCGCATGAAGCCGGAGCCCGAACTCAAGGGTATCACGGCTCGCGCGAGACCGTCCGCCCCCGGAATGGGCAGGGGAGCAATTGCAGTGAATGGCGTTGTGAGATTTGTCGAACGTGCCGGAGCCAGTGAATAACGAGAGGAAACCGGCAGCCGGATGGGGTAGGAAAGCTCGAGGTTTCCTGTAATCGTGCGCAGGCCAAGAGATTCCGAATCATTTCGGGATGGATCCAATCCCGCGCCAAACTCCACGCCCGCTGAAACTCCATCGCCATCGGAATCATCGGTGATTGGCAATCCGGATTTGCCGAATCCCGTCATCCAGGTGGTAAAAGGCATATCAATCTGCGCTGTGGTCCTCGCGTGCAAGCCACCAAGAATCTCCGTGGCGGTAAGAGGAGCGATTCCTGTCTGGTAGCGTTTGTTGAATGCGGCGATGATTTGATTCGCGATCAAGGCCTGTGCATTGGTGTTTGGATGGAAGTTCCTGCTCAGCGGGCCGTTGAGCCAGACAAAGTTCAGATCCCCCGTAGTCGAACCGCTGTTGGAGAAAGGAATCCCATGAATGCACAGCGGACTTGTGCCTAGCAGCGGCAGGGTAAGATTGAAAACATCCGCATAGCCGATGTTTCTAGACGCTGCCAAGGTCGCGAGCTGCGCATTGAGATCCCGCAAAACCCGAGTCACCCGCTGAGTCTTGATGGCATCCGGCGGATACAAGCCTTTCACTTCCGGTGTGATCCCCACATGCGGCACGTTGACCAACACGATTTGGATGGATGGATTGAGCAGTTGAACCCGATCTAAAATCAATGTGGTATAGCTGACGAAATCCGCGACGAAGGTTCCAGGCGCATCCTGATTGTAAATACCACCATAGACGGCGCGCACATCATTGCCGCCGATGAAGACGGTGAGACGTTCCGCCGTATTACGGATCTGGTCTTCAAGATCGCCGATGGCAAAATCCGTAGCCTCATTGAAGTTCGATAGCGCGAGGATGGCCGCAAGATCAGGATCGAGCAATGCGGAAAGCGTCACCTGCCGATCCAGGAATTTCCATAACTCGTCGATTTTCATCCCCGGAACGGCCCAGTTATACTTTTGCCGGAGATATAGATTGAACCTTTGGCCGAAAGGTAGAGCCACCGAAAACGACTGCCGAGCCCCGAGATCGAACTTCGCATTGCGATAGAGCGGGTTGTTTAAAATCTCCACCCAATTTCTAACACCCGGGCCGAAGCCATCGCCATAGCTGCCGACGAAAGGAATCGTCACGCCCGTTCCAAACTCGGACTCATAGGCAAAAGTGAGGGAATCACCCAACGTCACGATCTGCCCGGCAGCCGCGACATTTGCACGTTGCAGCGCAAGAGCGAGAATAAGAGCGTAGATCGGCTTCATTGATACATGAACCTTACCGAGTTTTCCGGAGGCTGCATCCGATGATTTCGGGTGCATTTCAAAAAAGTAATCCTAGGCACGAAACGGGCCACGCTGGGCATTCAAGAAGGGGCGGACCGCTCTGCTGATACGAAGAACCGCGGCACCACGGCGGTGGCGGTGGCCAGTGCAGAAACCAAGATGAGGGAGGACCGTCCCATTGGAGGGGGTGATTTACTTGGAACCAGTTCGGCGGGAAGTTTCGAATTTCCCGCCGGAAGGAAGGGCGGAATTGCGCATTTGCTGCGGGCGCTGCGGCCTTGGGGGGCTATTGCTCTTTCCGGCGACGGCGGAGGAGGAGCGCGCCGAGCGAGGCCGCTAACAGAGCGCAGATCGAGGGTTCGGGAACCTGGCCGATGCCTCCAGTCTGAGCGGTCGCACCCACGAGGAAGACCCGGCTGAGTCCGGCAGCGCCCGTATCGGTGATGGTGAAACTGGCCAGGTTTTTCCCGCCGTGTCCAGCCGCAGCCAGATCGATCCATTGGCGGTCCAGTTGATAGACCGTTAAAGGGTCATCGTAAATTTGCCGTGTGGTCGTCCCGTTGATCGTATTGGCATACGTATTTGTCGCCTTGTTGAAATCGCGAATATCCACGCCGTTTTCCAGTCCCACTGTGTAGGAGGAGGAGTCGTCAAAATTGAAGGTGTAGAAGGAGCTGATCCCGCCGGGATTGCCCCAGTAGGTGTTGGCAATGGTATAGAAGCCGTAGATGTCATTCACCGGCATGGGAAACGTCTGGGTCACGTCATCTCCGCCATTTCCGCCTGGGGCGAAGAAGGAACCCCACAGTTGATTCGCGGAATCGCCGATGAGGAAGGGCACTCCGCCCAGCGTCGAGGGAGTGCCGTAGGGAAAGGAACTCTGGGTTACCGGACCGATATTCGAGACGCTGGCATTTCCCAAGCCGATCGCGAGCATGTCGATGGTCTGGAACTGAATGGCCGCCGGCGAGACGGCAGTGGAGAGGAGTCCGGCGGCGAGGACAAGGAGGAAGGAGCGGCGAGGTGGTAGTGGGATCATGAAGGATGTGGTTGAGCGACCTGTTGATCATCAGGCGTGCCAAATCATTGAATATCGTTCTGATCCTGTGGTGTGAGCGGGTTGGCCCGGCGCGACCCACCAACAAGGATGGAAAACCCTGCAAAAATTACGGCATCTTGCGCAAGAATTGCAGGAAGGCCAACCACCTTC
>Ga0105045_10003145_pt1 | contig 14095 bp, 11 predicted proteins | sample MAT02_FD_78089 | JGI IMG/M metagenome (GOLD analysis project Ga0105045, IMG submission 78089) | Freshwater microbial communities from Lake Fryxell liftoff mats and glacier meltwater in Antarctica - MAT-02 (megahit assembly) | ecosystem: Environmental > Aquatic > Freshwater > Ice > Liftoff...
AAGTCTGAGGGGGAAAAGGTGAAATCAGTAAAACCAGCCATTGTAGACTTACCGCCATTGCTGAGCCAATGGCCCGTAGTGTCATCTCCTTTCAGATAGCGTAGCATCATCTGCTCGTGATTTCCCCGTAAAAATACAGTCCGATCGGGAAATTCCCGTTGTAATTCCTGCGATAGTTCTAAGCACTGGGAGCTAAAATTCCCCCTGTCTACCAAGTCCCCCAGTTGGATAAGCGTTTCATTTTCAGGATCCCAGTGATTCAAAAGCTCCTGGTACGTATGCCAGCACCCATGGACATCGCCAATGATAAATAAACTCGTTTTGTTGTCTTCCATTTTTACATCTTTACAAAGCTACACCAACCTTATTCTGGCATTTTCTCCGCTAAATCCGGAAGAAGCCGTGCTTCTTTAAATATTTTGGTTAATTTTGCCCCAATTTAGCCATAAGTAAATTCTACTCAAAACCACATTTTAAAATGCCAAAAGACAGTAGCATCAAACATGTACTCATTATAGGAAGCGGGCCTATCGTTATTGGGCAGGCCTGTGAATTTGATTATGCAGGTTCCCAAGCAGCCAGGTCACTTAGGGAAGAGGGTGTCACTGTTACCCTGATCAACTCAAATCCGGCCACCATCATGACCGATCCTGTAACTGCGGACAATGTTTACCTTCTACCTTTGGAAAAGAAATCCATTGTCAAAATCCTAAAGGACCATCCTGACATTGATTGCGTACTCCCCACCATGGGAGGACAAACCGCACTCAACCTGGCTATCGATTGCGATAAAGCGGGAATATGGAAGAAGTTTGGCACCCGGATGATCGGTGTGGACATTGATGCCATCGAAACAGCTGAAAATAGGGAAAAGTTTAAAGCGCTGATGGAAAAATTGGACGTTAGCGTTTGCAGGGGCCGTACAGCTACCTCTTTCCTTATGGGGAAAGAGATCGCCCAAGAAATCGGCTATCCTTTGGTAATCCGACCATCTTATACCCTTGGAGGAACAGGCGGAGGCTTCGTGGATGGTCCGGAAAATTTTGAAAAGGCCTTGATGGCAGGTCTTCAGGCTTCACCTACGCATGAGGTGCTCATTGAGCAGAGCATCGTGGGCTGGAAGGAGTACGAATTGGAAGTGCTCAGAGACAGTATCGGCAACATGGTTGTGATTTGTTCCATCGAAAACTTTGACCCCATGGGAGTGCATACCGGAGACTCGATCACGGTAGCTCCCGCCATGACCCTGCCTGATACCGTCTATCAGTGGATGAGAAATCTGGCCATCAAGATGATGAATGGGATTGGTAATTTTGCAGGTGGTTGTAATGTTCAATTTGCCGTCAGCACTGATAATAAAACAATCGTTGGGGTGGAAATCAACCCCCGGGTCTCCCGCTCTTCCGCACTGGCTTCCAAAGCTACTGGCTATCCCATCGCCAAAGTAGCAGCAAAGTTAGCCATCGGATACAACCTGGATGAATTGAAAAATTCAATCACAGGAAGCACATCCGCCTTCTTTGAACCAGCAATCGACTACGTTATCGTGAAAATTCCCCGTTGGAATTTTGACAAATTCAAGGGCTCCGACAAGAAGTTGGGATTGTCGATGAAATCAGTAGGCGAAGTAATGGGCATTGGAAGGAATTTTCAGGAGGCTTTGCAAAAGGCCTGTCAGTCCCTGGAGATAAAGAGAAACGGACTTGGCGCAGATGGAAAGGAAATACACAATCAGGACGAAATTTTGTACAGTCTGGCCAACCCAAGTTGGAACAGGCTCTTTCACATTTATGATGCTTTTAAGCTGGGGATCTCATTCCGGACCATACAGGACCTGACCAAGATTGACAAGTGGTTTCTCAGGCAAATTGAGGAATTGGTGCGTCTGGATAAGAAAATCGGGACATATACCCTGGAGAATATTCCATATGACCTGATGAAAATCGCCAAACACAAGGGATACGCCGATCGGCAGATTGCCCACCTGGTCGGCAGCCTCGAAAGTGAGGTTTTTCAAAAAAGAAGGGATGAAATGGGCATTCACCGGGTTTACAAATTAGTGGATACCTGTGCGGCTGAATTTGAAGCCCAGACGCCATATTATTATTCCAGTTTTGGAGGTGAAAATGAGTCCATCGCTTCTGACCGCAAAAAGGTGGTGGTGCTGGGTTCAGGTCCCAATCGCGTGGGGCAGGGGATTGAGTTTGACTATTCCTGCGTACATGGTGTCTTGGCGGCCAAGGAGTGTGGCTATGAAACCATCATGATCAACTGTAACCCGGAGACGGTTTCCACGGATTTCGACATTGCGGACAAACTTTACTTTGAACCCGTTTTTTGGGAACATATTTATGAAATTATCCTGCATGAAAACCCCATAGGTGTAATCGTACAGTTGGGCGGACAGACGGCGTTGAAGCTGGCTGAAAAGCTGGATAAATACAACATCCCCATCATCGGTACCAGTTATAGGGCGTTGGATTTGGCAGAGGACAGGGGGAGTTTTTCTACCCTGCTCAAAAACAACGACGTACCCTATCCGGAATTTGGAACGATACACAATACTGACGAAGCACTTGAATTATGCAAAAGACTCGGATTTCCACTGTTGGTGAGGCCTTCATATGTCTTGGGCGGACAGGGAATGAAAATTGTCATCAATGAAAAGGAACTGGAAGAGCATGTCGTCAACGTCCTTCGGGATATCCCCAACAATGAAATTTTGCTCGATCATTTTCTTGAAGGGGCGATTGAGGCGGAGGCCGATGCCATCTGTGACGGGGAAAACGTCTACATCATCGGTATCATGCAGCACATAGAGCCGGCTGGTATCCATTCCGGAGACTCGTATGCGGTACTACCCCCGTATAACCTGGGAGACTTGGTCATGCGGCAGATCGAAATGTATACCGAGCGAATTGCTTTGGCACTCGAAACAAAGGGCCTCATCAATATACAGTTTGCCATCAAAAACGATAAAGTTTACGTCATAGAAGCCAATCCAAGAGCTTCACGGACAGTGCCTTTCATTTGTAAAGCCTATGCCGAGCCTTATGTCAACTATGCCACCAAGGTGATGCTGGGAGAAAAGAAGGTGACCGACTTTGATTTTAAACCTGTAAAAAAGGGGTATGCAATCAAGGAACCCGTTTTTTCCTTCCACAAATTCCCCAATGTCAACAAGGAATTGGGTCCTGAAATGAAATCTACCGGAGAAGCCATTTACTTTATCGATGACTTGATGGATGATTTCTTTCTGAAGATCTATACGGAAAGAAACATTTACCTGAGTAAATAATTCCCATGTTTCCCGGTCCGAAATAATTCCAATTTCGGACCAGGAATATTATGTGTTTGGAAGTTTGCCAATTTTATAAGAAATTACCTTCACAAGCAGGGGAATAACTGGGGTGATAGGAAACGTTTTGTCAGGAAAGCCGTGTTATACCTACAATGCGGTTTTCCTGTTGACTAAGCGTTGAAGTAGACACGTTTCTGTAATGCCCTTTCAAAATAACCGCGCAATCTTGGTGGTTAATTATCATAAAAGACAAGAGAAATGATTTTAAAACTTATTATATTCTTTATAGCCATAGGTTGGGTAATGTCCAGTTTGGTAAAGTATTTTCTTAGGAGCAAGCTGAAAAAATTTGTCGATCAGGTACAGGAATCGCAACGTACAGAAAATAGGCCAAAAGCCCGACCACGTGATGGAAATGTGGATGTAGATTATATTTCCAAGGAGAAATCTAAAGGAACCATCCGAGGTGGTGATTACATTGATTTTGAGGAAGTTAAAGATTAGGTAAACTGTTTTTAATTTTTGATTTTTTGTGTACCTTTATCCCCGATGAAAAAAGGTATTTCCATATTGCTTTTGGGTTGTTTTATGGTTTACCATTTTGGATTCTATATTTTTTATTTCGCTTATCAGCATCACATTGAATCGGAATGGAACGATAGGGTTTTTGAGAAATCGGTGTCCTTAAATGTTTTGGAGATTCCGATGAGACTCCCTTACATGATAGACAATAAAGAGTTTCATCTGACCAATATCGCTTTTAGTATGGATGGGAAATCTTACAGGGGTATCAAAAAACGATTTATTGACGATGCCTTCCAGCTGGTGTATGTGCCGGATCATGCCAAAATCAAACTTGAACTCAGCTTGAAGCAATGGGTCATTTCGCTTACACCTGACGGAGGCTCCGAACAGCAAAAAGATGTTATCCTGAGCAAAAGCCCCATTAAGGATTACCTATCTCCGGCTGAAAACTTTGTTTTTTCCCCTTCGATTCGGAACCAAACATTTTGGTTTAAAGAAGATTTTTCGAGCTATCTCGCTATTGAGGTCCAAGTTGCTTCACCCCCTCCACAAGTTGTATGATTTTTTATGGAATTGGTCTGTCTTGAAATTTTTCAAGGCTGATTGATGCATTCCTATTACCTTACCCTACTGAGTTATTCGGTTATTCCTTATTATTGATTTCGATATCAAGGAGCATTTCTTTGAGTTGCCTTTTTAGGCTTACCGATGAGATGGCTGTTACAGGGGTCAATTTATTTCAACCCAATAAAAAAGACATATTTAATGAAAAAGCCATATCCAATGAAAACGTTTACTTATATATTGGGCCTATTGATGGCCCTCACCGGTATCAAATCCTACGTTCAGGCACAAGGCTGCGTTGCTATCCGGCAATTTTCGGGTGTAGGCAATGCTCTCAATCAGGGCGAAATTCTTCAAAAGGGAGATTTGAATATCGGAGCCAATTATCGTTATTTCAGATCTTTTCGACACTTTAAAGGTACCCATGAGGAGCCTGACCGTGTAGCGAACAACACGGAAGTAATTAATTGGTCGCATTCCGTAGACCTTAATGTAAGTTATGCACTTACCGACAGGGTTTATGTGGCCGCATCCCTACCCTTTGTCTACAATGAACGGAGTTCGCTCTATGAACATGGCAGGAATTCACGGCACACGAGTTATTCTGGCGGCATCGCAGATATTCGATTGGGAGGCGGGTATTGGCTGTTTGGCGGTGAGAAAGCTGCCAAAGGCAACATGGCTCTCGGCGCAAGTATCAAATTGCCCACGGGTAATTACAATGCAAAGAGTACCTTTTACAATGTAGGTCCAGAAGGCAGTCCCCAAGTCCGGCCCGTAGACCAGTCTATACAGCAGGGAGATGGTGGTGTGGGACTTATTTTGGATACGCAGGGGTTACGATTTCTCAAAAATAATTTTATCGTTTATTACGATGGATTTTATTTAATTAATCCCAGAGAAACGAACGGAACCAGAACCTTTCGTGAAACGCTAAACCCCATTCTTTCCAATGAATCGATCATGGCAGTTCCCGACCAATTTGCCTTTAGGGCGGGCCTTTTCAGGTCGCTGTTCGTTCATGGTTTTGGCGCATTGCTGGGAGGTAGGATAGAAGGAGTGCCGGTTAGGGACTTAATCGGCGGTAATGAAGGCTTCAGAAGACCCGGCTACGTGATTTCCGTGGAGCCGGGTATAAGTTATATGGTGAAGGATTTTACCCTGAGCTTGAATGTGCCAGTGGCCATCTCCCGAAACAGAACAAGAAGTGTCACCGATATTGCCGCTTCCACACCGGACAACTACCGACATGGGGATGCTGCCTTCGCCGATTACCTGGTCAATGTGGGATTGGCTTGGAGGATTTCCAAAAAAGAGTCCAAACTTTTCAAATTAAATTAATGAAAAATCCCGATGGCAACTTGTTGTCGGGACTTTTTTTTACTTTCCTCCATTGGTTCTAAGATCATTCCGGCAGTTGTCATCCAATTTGGGCACGGTAGAGCCCATAAGGTTTAAGCCTCTTCGGGTTTCCACAGCCCAATACATGAGACAACCTTGGTTGTCGCAATGGGATTCGTATTCTTCATCTTCGTGGTCGTGTACCATCTTGGTGCCATTATTTACCAAGCCCAACAGATGTCCAAGTTCGTGCAGGGCCACAGTAGTTTCTAATATGGGAAGTGGAGGCCTACTAAATCCGCCAGAACTCTCCACGATGCGTGGTCCGAAGAACACCAAGCTGGAACTGTTGTAGGCTGCTCCCAAGGCAAAGGATTCCTCATCATCCTGAGAAAAATACCCGTCAACCACCAACATAAATACCGTAAAAATCCCCCGCTCATTGTAGCGTTCCCGGTGTGTTTCCTCCAGTTCCCTGATGTCCGAAATGGTGTAGTTACCTTGGCCCAAGACAGGGATTTCTTTCTGGCGAAAAATAATCCCATCGGGCTTATTGACATGATCCTGTAAAAATGTAATCATTTCACCCAGCATAAAATTAGTGGGGCGAAAGCCAGTCATATATACCAATTCAATCTCCATGCGGGAAAACCGATCTCCGGCCAATAGCTGATTTGCCAATTGCCCCACGCCCAATTTGGCTGCCTGCTTCCCCGAAAAGGGATCTTCCATTACCCGATCATCAACGCATGAAAAGGCTACAAAAAGGCTGACTCCTCCGATTAACTTCAGTAGTGTTTTTTTCATATAAAGATTTTAAAATAAACCAAACTCCAAATATGAACGAATTAATTATGAAAAATTATAAATTAAAGCTGTAAGTTCATGAATGCAACCTATAATTTTGTCCTGGGACCGAAATTTTCAGCAGTTTGCAATATTGCTCGCCTTAGTAAGTAATAAGCTTTGTCCAGCAAGCTAAAAATATTATGGCGTTGTTTTCGTTTTAAAATTATCGCTTTTTATTCCAAAGATTTAAACTATTCCCAAAGCAAATGAAAAAGCCATTGATGTTAATCGTTTTTGCGGCGTTTATTAGTCTGCAGGGTCAGGCGCAAATTTTTACGATGGGTCCCAAATTCGGTATCTCCCAAGGAGATGTAAGGATATCGGAGGGATTCCGATGGGAAGATGCCAAGATAGGCTACCATGTGGGTGCGTTTGCACGAATCAACCTACCGGTCATTTTTTTCCAGCCTGAGGTACTGTACACCAATACCGGAGGATCTTTCAGCAACAACACCTTTAGCTATGACGTAGAGTTCAACCGCTTAGATGTTCCCTTCATGGTTGGTTTAAACCTTGGATCTGTTCTGAGACTACAAGCAGGTCCGGTGGCCACTTATTTGTTGAATGGCAAACTTTCGTCAAATGATGGTGGCTTAAACGCCAAGTTGATTCCACCCAAAGAAGAATTTACATTTGGGTATCAGGCCGGTATTGGACTCGATATTGGAAACCTGGTTCTTGACTTAAAATATGAGGGTGGGATGACCAATTCCATAAACAAGTTCGCAGGAGTCCCTACGGATCAGCGGCAAAACCAATTGATTCTTTCGTTGGGATTCAACTTGTTTTAGAGAATTCCCTCTAGAGACAGGCTAAGGTGTTCCTGTTTCAACCCCTCAGCCTGTTTTTTTAAAATAATTGTTAACGGAAAATTACTGTTCCTATAATAGTGTGCATTCCCTTTCCGCATTGAAATGCATCAGAATGGAAAACAAAATTTAATGGGGTGGAATTCTTTTTATATGTTAAACTGAAACTTGTTCAAGATGAAGTGGGAGATCAGTTTTTTACCATTTCTTTAACTTCGGGTACCTTTCTGAGGCTTTTTTTGGCCAGAAATATTAACGCAAAAGATAGGACAAATAAAATCGTAGCAATAATGGAAAGGACATAAGACTCCTGCTTAAAGTTGTTCCAGGCAAACAAGCCCAAAGAACTAAGCGTGACCGTAAACATGAAAAACATCGGAATGGTCACGAAGGTAGGATTTACTTTTTTGCGGATTAACCAAACAGAGATTGTCAGAAGAGCCAGTGCAGCCAAAAGCTGATTGGCCGATCCAAAAATTGGCCAAAGTGTGGCAAATCCGCCACTTTGCAATAGAAGCACGGATAATACAACAACTACCGAAGTGGATATATACCTATTTTGCGAAATCTTTTTTACCACAGGCTGCTGCACATCCTCAAAATATTCCTGAAGGGTAAATCGGGCTAAACGGGTACAGGTATCCAAAGTGGTAAGCGCAAAAGCAGAAACAGTCAATGCTACAAATCCTATCGCAAAGGTTTCATTTACTCCCATGGCAGCAATAATGGTACCCAAGCCGTCGGCAAAAAGTGGCACCGGACCTTGCTCTGCCAGCCGGGCCAAATAATCCGTTCGGGTGAGCACCACCACGGCGCCCACGGCAATTATAGCCAGAAAGGACTCAATCAGCATACCTCCATATCCAACGACTTTGGCATCCTCCTCCTTATCCAACTGCTTGGAGGTGGTGCCGGATGCCACCAGGGAATGAAACCCCGATATGGCCCCACAGGCGATGGTCACAAACAAAACCGGGAAAATATACCCCAAACTTTCACTGGAGAAATGAACCTCCGTATCCATCACAATGGTGGGATTGGCCACGACTACCCCAATCACCGCCGCAAGGATCAACCCATATAAAAGGAAGCTGTTCAGATAATCTCTGGGTTGAAGAAGCATGGCTACTGGAGTCACAGAGGCAAAAAAGGCATAAGCCAAAAGCACGTATATCCACAACTGATAATCCAGCACAAAAGGTATCTGCATGCCCAAATAAACGAAGAAATACATGACAATAACCCCTACAACAGAAGCAATGACAAATGCTGATTTCTTATGGGAGGTGAATTTGTTGACATAGCCAAAAACTACGGCCAATAGAATAAAAAGTATGGAAGCGGAAGCTACTCCGGGATTACTGACAAAAGTCTTGGCGATAATATCAGCAAATACCGCAATGATTAAAATCAGTGTGGAGAAACTAAAGAGGATAAACAACTGTTTTCCCTTTCTTCCAATGTTGTTTTGGATGATTACTCCGATGGATTTCCCGTCGTTTCGCAGGGATGCCACCATGCTCCCCAAGTCATGGACCGCTCCAAAAAAAATCCCTCCAACCAAGATCCATATCACCGCGGGAACCCATCCAAAGGTAATGGCGATAATGGGGCCAACAATAGGACCTGCTCCGGCAATTGATGCGAAATGGTGCCCCAATACCACAATGGGCTTACTCGGAACATAATCCACGCCGTCTTCAAATCTGTGCGATGGGGTTATGTTTTTGTTGCTGATTTTAAACTGCTTGAAGACGAACTTGCCATAGGTGAAATACGCTCCAAACAAAACGATGGCGGAAAATAGAAAGAGGTATACTAATTGCATTGTGTAGTGGTATTGTTTTAGATTGAGCTGTCCATGAAGCAATAAAATCAAAATTCAGATTTAAAAGTAAACAGAAATTTTCTCTTCTCTGAACGTCTTAAAATATAATTTTCATTTCCCCAAAACTAAAACATTCTTTGTATGACTCATGAAAGATTGCTTTTAATCCTGATAATCGTTGCTTCCGTGGCAGTAAGCCACCTGGTTTTGTACCTTACTTTCAAAAGGCTGAGCAAGTTGTTTTACAAACCAAGGAGTATAAAAGGGGAACAGGCCATGAAGCGATTTTCCAATTCCCTCAAATGGGGATTGTTCTTTGTCGTATTCCCGTTGGCAGAACCTTATTTTTCTCCGCAAGATATGGATTACATTCGGAGCCAGCCTTGGTTTGCGGTACTTTTCATCATTAACCTCAGCTGGATAGTAATTGAGGGGTTTAATGTTTTTCGCTACTATACCTTGGATACCTTTGCCTACGACAAATCGGATAATCTTCGGGAAAGAAGAATTATCACCCAATTGGCATTTATCCGGAAAATATTCATCATTGTAGTGGTGGTCATTGCCACAGCAAGTATTCTGATGCATTTTGAGTCTGCCAGGAAAATAGGTGCGGGGATGCTGACTTCGGCCGGAATAGCGGGTATCATTATCGGTCTTGCAGCCCAAAAATCTATCGCCAACCTGCTTGCAGGCTTTCAGATAGCTTTCACCCAACCCATACGAATTGACGATGTGGTGGTCGTAGAAGGGGAATGGGGGAAAATAGAGGAAATTAACCTGACCTATGTTGTTGTCCGGATCTGGGATCAGCGCAGGCTCGTGCTTCCCATCACCTACTTTTTGGAAAAGCCCTTCCAAAACTGGACAAGAACCACCGCGGATATCTGGGGAACGGTTTTTCTATATGTGGACCATACCCTACCTGTCGCACCTTTGAAGGACTATCTCAAATCCTTGCTGGAATCTACCCCGCTTTGGGATGGGAAGGTTCAGGTCTTGCAAGTGACCGATGTACGGGAACGGACCGTGGAACTGCGATGTCTGATGAGTGCTGTGGACAGTCCAACGGCGTTTGACTTGAGGTGTTTGGTTCGGGAAAAAATGCTGGAATATATCCAAACCAACTATCCCGAATGCCTCCCCAAAACCAGGGTCTTGATGGAAGAAGAAGCTGGAGAAAAAGGACCCTTTGCCCAACCTTGATCAATGGTTTGTGAATTAGAATTTTATTTAATCGATATTACCCATAAATTTGTAATCCCGAAAATAAACTTCCGGTGTAAACGTAAGAGATATGGCTTGGTTTAAAAGAAAAGATGCTGGAATCAAAACTTCCACAGAAGAAAAGAAGGACACCCCTGACGGACTTTGGTATAAAACGCCGAAGGGGAATATCATTCATACCAGGGAATTGAAGAATAATTCTTACGTATGTCCGGACGACGAATACCACGTAAAAATTGGTTCCAAAGAATATTTTGAAATACTTTTCGACAACAATACCTTTACCGAGCTTGACGCTGACATGAAATCGGGAGATCCACTGAAGTTTGTCGACACTAAATCCTATCCCTCCCGCATCACCGAAACCATAGCCAAAACAAACCTTACAGATGCCGCACGCACAGCTATAGGTAAACTCAACGGGTTGGATATTGTTATTACCTGCATGGATTTTAATTTTATCGGAGGATCTATGGGTTCTGTGGTCGGAGAGAAAATTGCCCGTGCCATTGACCATGCCCTAAAGCACAAAATCCCCTTTTTGATGATTTCGAAATCCGGCGGAGCCCGCATGATGGAAGCTGGTTTTAGCCTGATGCAAATGGCGAAAACTTCCGCAAAACTAGCCCTTTTGGATGAAGCCGGCGTGCCATACATCTCCTTGTTGACAGATCCTACCACAGGTGGAGTCACGGCATCTTATGCCATGCTGGGGGATTTCAATATCGCCGAACCAGCAGCGCTAATAGGTTTTGCGGGACCGCGGGTCATCCGTGAAACCATAGGTAAAGACCTGCCAAAAGGTTTTCAAAGCTCCGAATTCGTATTGGAACATGGATTTTTGGATTTCATCATCGATCGAAGACAGTTGAAGAACAGATTGTATACGCTGCTAAACTTATTGAATCATTAAGTAGTTTAACGAGTGCGAAAGTACTTCATTAAAAAATAGAATTTATTCTAAGCTTTAAACGATTAATGAATATATTTGCACCTGTATAAACCGTAATTATCGTACTGAAAAGAAAAAAATAGTTAAATGGGTTCAGTAATTATTACCTCGATTGTAGCATTTACCCTGATTATTTTGCTACTAGTATTTATCCTTCTTTTTGCGCAGTCCAAGCTTGTGGCCTCGGGTGACGTGAAAATCATCATTAACGGAGACGAAAAAAACCCGATGATTGCTTCCGCGGGTTCCACCTTACTTTCCACCCTGAGCGGCAAGAAGATATTTTTGCCTTCTGCCTGTGGGGGAGGGGGTACATGTGCCATGTGCAAATGTACCATTGACGAAGGAGGAGGAGAAGTATTGCCTACCGAAGTGGGACACCTTAGTCGAGCCGAACAACAAGGTAACGTGAGACTTTCCTGCCAGGTAAAAGTAAAAGGAGACATGAAAATCAGGATACCAGAGGAAATTTTCGGTATCAAAAAATGGGAGTGCGAAGTTATTTCAAACTATAACGTATCTACATTTATAAAAGAATTTAAAGTAAGGCTTCCTGAAGGCGAAACCCTGGATTTTGAGCCAGGGGGATATATTCAGATTGACGTTCCCAAGATTATCGTCAACTTCAAAAACATAGATATTACTCCGCATCCGGAGTTGGGTCACCCACAGGATGTATATAAGAGTGATTGGGATAAGTTTGGTCTCTGGGACTTGGTCATGAAAAATGACGAGGAGCTCTTTCGGGCATATTCCATGGCCAACCATCCTGCCGAAGGCAACATCGTAATGCTTACCATCCGGGTGGCTACACCACCATGGGATCGGGCCAACAACAAATGGATGGACGTGAACCCCGGTGTTTGCTCCTCTTATGTATTCGGGTGTAACCCTGGCGATAAGGTGTCCATTTCAGGTCCATACGGTGAATTCCACATCAACCCAACCCAGCGTGAGATGATCTACATCGGCGGAGGTGCTGGCATGGCACCTTTGAGATCTCATCTTTTCCACCTTTTCCACACGGAAAAAACGAATAGAAAGGTTTCCTACTGGTATGGTGGACGTTCAAAGAAAGAACTGTTCTACACAGAACAGTTTAGGGATATAGAAAAGGATTTTCCCAATTTCAAATTCAATGTAGGATTGTCTGAACCATTACCTGAGGATAATTGGAAGGTAAAAAAATCCTTCGAGGATAAAGAGGCAGACGGATATGTGGGTTTCATCCATCAGGTGCTTTATGACAATTACTTAAAGCAGATTGATGAACCCGATGAGATAGAATATTACCTGTGTGGTCCACCTTTGATGAATTCAGCCGTCCTCAAGATGCTGGATGACATGGGTGTTCCCAACGAAAACGTCAGATTTGATGATTTCGGAGGCTAGAAAACGAAGTCCCGCCAATGTGCGGGACTTTTTTAGTCTATAGGTGTTATTTTTCGTAATTTTGAAAATAAAAGGATCCCCAACCCATGGATTTACAGCTATTCTTTGAGCCACTTCCCGAATCCTTTTATCAGCATAAATACTCGCTCCATGCTTTTTTTAACGGTATCCACTACCATGGAGAGACATTTCCAGATCTCACCGGGATGCAATTGGCAATAATAGGATTGGAAGAATATAGGGGCTCCGCAATCCTAAACAACGGTTCTCTTTCCTCCCACAGTATCCGTAGGAAATTCTATGCCTTGAAAAAGGGACAGGGTGCTTATAAAGTGGCTGATTTGGGAAACCTTAAAAATGGGGATACACCTAAGGAAACACGTCAATTGATCCGTTCCATTGGGGAATTGCTTATAAAAATGCAGATACTCCCCATATTTATAGGAGGCTCCCACGACCTTGATTTGGGACAATACCTATCCTACGAGAAGATGAAAAAGATGGTGAGTTTACTCACCGTGGATGCCAAGCTCGATATGGAAGAGGATGGAAGGGCGGATAAGACCCATTCACAGGACATTATTTTGCACGAACCTAACTTTTTGTTCAACTACTGCCACCTGGCCTATCAGAGTTTTTTAGCGGATATCGATTTGGTGACTACTTTGGAAAAACTGTACTTTGACCATGTCCGCTTAGGCAAACTGCGGGATAATTTCAAGGAAGTGGAACCGTTGATCCGTAATGCAGACTTGCTTAGTTTTGATATATGTGCCATCAAATCGGCAGATGCGCCGGGAGCCATTGATGCCCAGCCTTTTGGTATGACTGCCGAAGAAGCCTGCCAGATTTGCTGGTTTGCGGGAATGAATGAAAAGCTGAGCTCTTTTGGCCTATATGGCTACCATGCCGACCTGGATGACACCCGACAGACTACCGCATCGGTGGTGGCTACCATGATCTGGTACTTTATCGAGGGATTTTACCACCGCAAGGACAGTCTGTCTTTCAAGAGCAGTGACTATACCAAATACACTGTTTCTCTGGACTCCAAGCCGTCGATTCTACATTTTTACAAAAGCAACCTAAGCGGTAAATGGTGGATGGAAATTCCCACCTCCGATAAGGGAAAATACGGCAGGGATACCATCATCCCGTGCAGCTACGAAGACTATCAAACCGCCCAACGGGGGGAGATTCCGGAGCGATGGGTCAATGCCCAACTCAAATTGTACTGAGAGGTTTTCTGCCAAGGTTGACGTTTCCTTTCGAAAGTTTTTATATTTGGGTTGCGAATGAAGAAACTC
>Ga0105045_10003146_pt1 | contig 14095 bp, 8 predicted proteins | sample MAT02_FD_78089 | JGI IMG/M metagenome (GOLD analysis project Ga0105045, IMG submission 78089) | Freshwater microbial communities from Lake Fryxell liftoff mats and glacier meltwater in Antarctica - MAT-02 (megahit assembly) | ecosystem: Environmental > Aquatic > Freshwater > Ice > Liftoff...
AGCGAAGGATGATCGAACTGCGCCAGCAAACGAGCCTCGTTGACGAAGCTCTTCAGACCGATGTTGAAGGTTTCACGATGGCGCTCAGAGCGCACCCGCACTTCAGTGGTCCCGGCGCGGGCAGACAGTGAAGCTGGCATGTATTCCTTCAGCGCTACCCGACGCTGTAGTGAATGATCCCAAGCGACGTAAACGATACCGAAGCCGCCCTCGCCCAGTACTGAGGTGACCTCAAATTCTGCGATGTACGTGCCTGACACGAGGGCATTACCGCTATCACCCGCGCTTGAAGCGGCATCTGGCCCCGTCGCGGAAATAGAGAGACCTGCCGAAGGGCGGAGAACGGTTTTGTCGTCGTTTTCGCTTTCGCTGTTCATGAAATGCAGGACTGTGGAGAAAAGCCGTAGCAGCACACCGATTGTGGCGCCAAACATGCTGGCGTCCCCTGATTGCGGGATACACCAGGGATCAAACGCCTTGCCCAGCGCCAGTACAAACCGCAAAATCCCGCGTTATGAGGTTAGAAAAAAACATATCTGCGGTCTATCCGAGACCGCCCAGGCCAACGAAGCACCTGAATTCGCGCTCGACGCGCATTCTCCTCGCAGCCTGCTTGTGGCTTTGTCTGGTGCCAGCTTTCGGGGCAGAAACTGGACCAGTGGCCACGCAAGTCGTCATTACTGGCGTTCAGGTGACCGGCAGTACATTGTTGTCCTCGGTCGAAATCGCTGGTGTTTTGGCAAATATTCGCGGCTCGCGGACGCTCGCTGAACTGCAAGGCGCAGCAGCGGCTGTGCAAGACCTGTACCGGGCGGCCGGCTACGGCGGGGTGGTGGCCTTCCTGCCTGAACAAGCGCTGAGCAGCGGCACCTTGGTCATCAACGTGCTCGAGGGTCGAGTAGCCCAGGTGGTGATCTCCGGCAATCGTAAATTCAGCGCCGCCAATGTGCGTCGCGGTCTACCCGTTGTTCAAGAAGGACTTACGCCGAAAGTGCGGGCCTATGACACCGCAGTACAGCTAGCCAATGAGAACCCGGCCAAGCAACTAGCTGTCACGCTGGAAGAAGGGCAAAAGCGTGGCGATATCGATGTTCGAATTTCGGTGATCGAGGGCGCCGTGCAGCGCTTCACCTTGCTGGCTGACAACACCGGCAATGCCCAGACCGGCAGAACACGGCTGACCGCCGGCTACCAAAACGCAGCGCTGTCAGACCGTGATGATCAGGTCTCTGCACAAGTGCAGATCTCGCCAGAAAAACTGGATGCGGTACGCGTTTTCAGCCTCGGCTACAGGCTGCCGCTTTACGACCTGGGCATGATGCTGCAGGCCTACACCAGCTATTCCAATGTCATCTCGGCCACAGCGGCGACCGCAGCCGGCGACCTGAACTTCAGTGGCCAGGGCCGGGTTCTAGGACTTGAATTGACGCGTTTCATCGAGCGCGCTGGCGAATTCGAACAGCGCGTCTCGGTCGCCCTGGACAAACGCGACTACTTGAACAACTGCGCTATCCAGGGCCTGCCCGAAGGAGCTTGCGGCAGCGCAGGGGCGAGCGTCAGCGTGCACCCTTTGACGCTGAACTACCAGAACCTGCGCAAGGGCGGGCGCCCGGCAGGCATCAGCCTGGCGTTATCCAGCAATCTGGCACTGGGCGGCTCGAACAGCAGCGAGGCCGACTTTGACGCGGTGCGCCCGGGTGCAAGCCGCAACTTCCAGATGCTGCGTGCCAGCGCATTCCTCAGTCTGCCCGTGGGCGACAACTGGCAATTAAATTTCCGCGCCATTGGGCAAGCGACTTCGTCCAAGTTGGTGCCAGGCGAGCAGTTCGGCCTGACGAGCGTGGGTGTGGTGCGTGGTTATGAAGAACGCGAAGTTACGGGCGACAGCGGCCTGGCCGGTTCTTTCGAGGTGCTGATGCCTACCTTGCTGCCCGCCCCGCCTGGCCAGTTGGCGATCGGCTTCCACGACCTCAGGCTGTTCGGTTTTGTCGACGCTGGCGTGACAAGCAATCGCGACGGCTTGACCTGCGATGGCTTGAAAACAAGCTGCCAACTCAGCTCGATCGGCTTGGGTACGCGCTTTTCTTTCGGTCAATCGCTCTGGCGTATCGACCTGGCGCGGGCCAACGACAACGCTCGCCTCACCGCCAGTGGAGATCTACGCATCCACTTCTCTGCCCGCTACGCTTTTCCTTAAGGCCACTGCAACGCCCGCAGGCCAGCCAACCACTCGGAGACCCCTCATGCGCCATCCAACTCCGAAGCTGCAGACTTCGTTTCGGCTCAGCCGTCTGGCTCGCGCCCTCGCCGCAGGTTCGCTGCTCAGCGTAGGCTTGCCTGCAGTGCAGGCTGCTCCCCCCGCATTGCCGACCGGGCTGTCGGTGGCCGCAGGACAGGCGCAAGTCAACGTCAACGGCTCGCACATGACCGTGACCAATTCGTCGCAAGCCATCCTGAACTGGAACAGCTTCTCCATCGGTCAGGGTGCTGCGGTCTACTTCCAGCAGCCCAACGCATCCAGTCAGGTGCTCAACCGGGTGACGGGTAGCGATCCATCGGCCATCCTGGGAAACCTGGGCAGCAACGGCAAGGTCTGGTTGCTGAACCCGAACGGCGTGCTCTTCGGCGCCACGGCGCGCATCGACGTCGGCGGCATGGTGGCTTCGACCTTGCGCATGAGCGACCTGGACTGGACCGGCGGACGGTACCGGCTGGCAGCTGACGCACAAGACCTGGCTGCATCGGGCGTACGCAACCAAGGCGAGATTCGCACTGCACAGGGCGGCAGCTTGGCACTCATCGCAGGAACAGTCGGAAACGAAGGCCTGATGCGGGCCCCAGGAGGCCAAGTGGTGCTGGCAGCAGGCCAGACGGTCGAACTCGTTGACACCGGCAGCGCCAACCTGAGCGTGCGCGTCACCGCGCCCAGCGGCCAGGCGCGCAACCTGGGCATGATCGAGGCCGCAGGTGGCCGCATCGACATCACCGCAGCTGCCGTAAACCAGGACGGCATCGTGCGCGCTGACGCGCTGCGCAGCGACCCCGGCGGCGAGGTCTGGATCCGCGCCAGCGAGAGCATCGACCTGGCACCAAGCAGCCAGACCACGGCTGATGGCGGCCGAGGCGGGTTGGTCTCGCTGCAGGCAGCCAGCGGCCGCACCACCGTGCAAGGAACGCTCAGCGCCCGGGGCACAGCAGGCTCAGGCGGCCAGGCCGTCGTGCTGGGTCCGGAGATCGGCTTGCTCGACGGCTCGCGCATCGACGTCTCTGGCGTCTCGGCGGGCGGGCTCGCCGTTGTCGGTGGCGGCGCTGCCGGTAAGGACCCGCGCTTCGTCAACGCCCGGGCGCTTTACGTCTCCCAGCAGGCCAGCATCAGCGCTGACGCAACCGGGCTGGGCGACGGCGGACAGATTTTCCTGTGGAGCGATACCGCCACCCGCGCCTACGGTGCTTTCAGCGCCCGCGGCGGGCAAAGCGGCGGCAACGGTGGCTTCATCGAAACCTCGGGCGGCTGGCTGGACGCGCGGCCCAGCGCGATCGACACGCTGGCGCCGATGGGCAGGTCCGGGCAATGGCTGCTCGACCCGTACAACATCCTCATCGGTGATCAGGTGCAGAACACGCTGGGCTCAGGGCCGGTGTTCACGGCCGGGGGCTTGGGCTCGTCGATCAACTCCCTGACCATTACCGCCGCGCTGGCCAACGGCAACAACGTCATCATTTCGACCGGCGGTGCAGGCGGCGGCACCGAGGCCGGCAACATCAGCCTGGTCAACGCCAACATCAACGTCGCGGAATTCGTGTCTGGCCGTCCGGGCAGCCTGACGCTTTTCGCTGACGCCAGCATCAGCATGCTGAACTCGAGCATCAGGTCGTCCATTGGCGCCATGCCGGTGACTTTTTTGGCGTCCCAGTCCGCAGCAGGCGGTATTTCGCTGATTAACAGCACCATCGTCACCGGTTTCAGCGGCAGCAGCAACATCAGCGGCGGCTTTGGTGCCATTGCGTTAACAGGCGGTGCCGCGGGCGTTGCGCCGGGTGGCGCCAGCTTCAGCGGCGCCGGTGGTGCGGTGGCGGCCGGTCTTTCGCTGGTGAATTCCCGGCTTGATGCCGGCAGCGCCCCTGTCACGCTGCGCGGCGTCAGCACCCTGGCGGCGGGCACTGGCGTACAGATGGACGCGTCATCCAGCGTTGTCAGCGGCATGCTGGCCATCACGGGTGACGGCAGCGCCTATCGCGGCATGGATATCAGCGGCAGCCTGTTTTCCAGCGGCGCCCTTAGCTTGCAGGGCCGCGGTGCCGAGGTGGGCGTGCTGCTGTCCAGTGCCAGCGTTGCAGCAAACGGGCGCATCAACATCACAGCAGGATCGGTCAATCTGGCGGGCAGCACGCGCGTTTCGAGCACAGCGACTGGAGATGCCATCCTGATCGCTGACGCAGCCGGGCCGCTGGCCCGCTTCAGCAACACTGTGGGGTCGCAAGCACTAAGTGTGTTGGCGGCCAACGGACCGGCAATTGGTGGCCGCTGGATCGTCTATGCGACCGACATCAAAGACGCGGCCAACTACGCACCCGGCGGGCTGCTGCCGGCGTTCAGACGCTATGGCGCGCGTTACGGCGCCTGGTCTGCAGACGCTGGCAACGGGCTGGTTTTCTCGACGAACGAGTTCGCCACGGTCAGCGGCAATGTAAACCCGCGGGTTTACAACGGCACCACCAACGCAACGCTCGCCTCGGCCAGCGTGTCGACCAGCGTGCAAGGCGACAGCGCCAGCCTGGTCAACGGCAGCGCCAGCTTTGCCACGAAGAACGTGGGAACCGGCATCGCCGTGACCCTGAATGCCGCCCAGCCGATCGACTTCCAGTCGGCTGATGGCGCAGCTGTTTTCGGCTACACCATCATCAGCACGCTCAGCGGAAACATCACGCCTGCCACGCTCAGCCTCTCCGGTCTGAGTGCGGCGAACAAGGTTTATGACGCCACCACGCTTGCGACCCTGGCAGGTACTGCAACGGTCACGCCGCTGGGCAATGACGTGGTCTCGATCAGCGGGCTCGCCACTGCCCGTTTCGCTGACAAGAATGTCGGCACGGCCAAGCCGGTTTCCGTCAGCGGCCTGACCTTGACCGGCGCCGATGCCGGCAACTACATCCTGGCCCCATTGCCCAGCTTCAGCGCCGACATCACCCGGGCCACCCTCAGCCTGGCCGGGCTGAGCGCGGCCAACAAGGTCTACGACACCACGACCCTGGCAACGATCTTCGGCGCGGCTACGATCGTGCCGCTGGGCAACGACGCGGTCTCGATCAGCGGGCTCGCCACGGCCCGTTTCGCTGACAAGAACGTTGGCACGGCCAAGTCGGTTTCCCTCGGCAACCTGACCTTGACTGGCGCCGATGCCGGCAACTATCGGCTGGCGCCACTGCCCAGCCTCAGCGCCGACATCACGCGGGCTACGCTCAGCCTGGCTGGCTTGAGCGCAGCCAACAAGGTCTACGACGCCACCACCCTGGCCACGCTGTTCGGCACTGCCACGATCACAGCGCTAGGCAACGACGTGGTCTCGATCAGCGGGCTGGCGGTCGGCAGCTTCGCTGACAAAAACGTCGGCACCGACAAGCCGGTTTCCGTCGGCGGCCTGACCTTGACTGGCGCCGATGCGGGCAACTACCGTCTGGCGCCATTGCCCAACTTGCGCGCGGACATCACGCGGGCCACGCTCAGCCTCGCTGGCTTGAGCGCAGCCAACAAGGTCTACGACGCCACCAACCTGGCCACGCTGTTCGGCACTGCCGCGATCACAGCGCTGGGCAACGACCTGGTTTCGGTCAGCGGGCTGGCGGTCGGCAGCTTCGCTGACAAAAACGTCGGCAGGGCCAAGTCGGTTTCAGTCAGCGGCCTGATCCTGTCTGGTGCTGACGCCGCCAACTACATGCTGGCGCCGCTGGCTAGCCTGAGCGCCGACATCACGCGTGCCACGCTCACACTGGCCGGGCTAAGCGCTGGCAGCAAAATCTACGACGGCAGCAACACCGCGCCTTTGAGCGGGATTGGCTCAGTGAGCTTTATCCCGGGTGATGCGGTGACGCTGGTTGGAACAGCGCTTGCAAACTTCGCCAACGCCAACGTCGGTTTGGGCAAGCCCGTTACGGTGTCGGGGCTGACCCTGGCAGGTACAGCCGCCTTGAATTACAACCTCTTGTTGCCCACCGACCTGGCTGGCAACATCGAACTTGCCATCCTGACCTACATCGCCTTGCCGACGGTGCGCAGTGCTGGCGCCCCACTCACCGGCCTTCAGGGCACGGTCACAGGCTTCGTGGCCAACGAAACGCTGGCAAGTGCCACCTCGGGAACGGCTGTATTCAGTGCGCCCGCGGGGGTGTTGAACCAGCCCGGAAGCTACGCCGTATTCGGCAGCGGACTCACAGCGATGAATTACAGCTTTGTCCAGGCACCTGGAAACGCGCAAGCACTGTCCATCGTCGGCCTGGGCGCCACCGTTTCCGGGGCCTTGAGTGTCAATCAGAACCTTCGTTCGATTCCCCTGCCCCAGGCACCGCCAACACTCGATGTAGGTGGCCTAGTCAATCTCTTGCTTGGACCAGTGTTCGACGCAGCGAGCGTGCCCAACGGAAACTTCGGGCCTACGCTGGTGACTGGGCTTTCACCAGACGGCATCATGCAGCTGCTGTCTGGCCGCGATCGCTACAAAGACCAGTTGCTGGCGGACGCCCGGACCCGGCTTGAACTGGCGCCGGATCTGGCCAATCTTCGCCAATGCCCTTCTCTGGAAGAGGCGCAGCAAGGCAAGTGCCTGGTCAGCGAAACGCTGAAGAACCGCGCCGAGCAGCAGCGCACGCTGCTGGCAACGGCCAGGGCAAGGGAGTTGGCCTTGATCGCTAACCCGACCGCCTCGCTGGACAACTTGCCACCAACCGCGGCCGGCCCTATCGAGTCTTTGCCGCCGTCAGACCCTACACGTCTTGCCGAGCAAGCGAACCGGCAGGCCAGTGCCGCGAACGCAACCGTCGATGCAGCAGCCGCTTCGAGTGAAATAGCGCCCGAACTGTTGGCGCTGGCCCGGCCGACATTGCGCGAACCGCCATTGCCAGCCATCGACCCGCTGCAAACGCAGCTGGATCTGTTGCTGACGAACTACCGGATCAAGACTGCAGTTCTGCCGCAGATCGAGCGCAAAATCGCCATCGTTGTCGGAGTCGATGTTTACGCCGACAGCACGATTCCCAGTCTGGGCAATGCTGTTCGCGATGCCAGGGCGGTGGCGAAGATGTTCGAGTCACGCTTGGGATACGAGACGATCGTGCTCGAAAACGCCACCCGCTCCAGTGTGGTCGGCGCCCTCAACCGCCTGGCACTGACGATGGAGCCGCAGGATTCGGTAATCGTCTATTACGCCGGTCATGGCGATGTGGTTGAAGCCACCGGGCTAGGCTATTGGCTGCTGTCTGACAGCAAGGCCCTGGACCCCACCACGTGGTTGTCAAACAGCGACATCAATCGTCTGGTGGGCCAGATTAGCGCCCACCAAGTTGCGCTAATTTCAGACAGCTGCTATTCAGGAACGCTGACCACGGGTGATCGCATCCGAGCCAAGGCGCTGCCGCCAGACCCGCAAGACGTGTTGTCGCGCAAGACCGTCGTCGTCATGACATCGGGCGGAAACGAACCGGTCTTCGACGAAGGCCGCGACGGCCATTCCCTGTTTGCCTGGAATCTGCTGAACGTGCTTGGCAAGGTCAACCAGTGGCAGCCGGGCGGCAATGTGTTCGAGCGCATTCGCTTCGAGGTGGCACGCGCGCTGCCACAGCGTCCGCAGTACAGTGATTCTCGTTCTGGCGGGAGCCAGCCAGGCGGCGATTTCCTCTATGAATATCGGCAGCTGGAAGCGCCGAAGTGACCGGGCCATCCGTACCAACGGCGCTGACCCAGCGACAGAAAAACAGACCAAGGAAGCAACCCATGATGAAAAAGATCATCCCCGCCAGCCTGCTCGTGCTGCTGCTAGGCACAGCTGCTGCGCAAGCACCCGCACCTGTATTGCGCAACAGCGAAGTTACAGAGTCGTCGATCATCGACGCCTTGGGAGTGGATACGCCGCAGTCGGCAAGTGGCCTCACGCGCGGATTCAAACCCGCACTGCCCGGGGCCGCTGCCACCGTACCGGCTCCGCCACCCAAAGCAGGCCCTGGCAAGGCCAATCTGCTGATCGTCTTTGACACGAATTCGGCCGTATTGACGGCCGAATCGCGGGCCGCGCTCGACGTCGTCGCCCGCGCCCTGCAGTCCGATGCATTGGCAGGCCTGAGCTTTCGCGTGGAAGGCCATGCCGACGCGCGTGGCGACGCCCAGGACAACCTCGAGCTGTCCAAAGCCAGGGCCGATGCCGTGGTCAGCAATCTCGTGTCGGCCCATGGCATCTTGGCAGACCGGCTGATTGCCGTCGGCAAGGGTTCGAGTGAGCCCCTCAACAAGGAGCGCATCGACGCAGCAGAAAACCGCCGCGTGGCGATCGTGACCATCCGCGGCTGACGCACGCACGGTGCGAGTAGTGCGAGCGCTGCTGGCGCGCAGACGCTCCGGCAAGGTGCGACGGGGGCTCAAGGCCAAGCTAGCCCAAGAAGGCAGAGGTGGTGCAATCGAGATCACGGCGCCACGGGCCCCCGCTTACCGAAGGCGCTGGCTCTGGCTCTGGCTGGCGGTGATAGCGGCTTTGCTCGCGACGGTCGGGGCGGCTTGGTGGCTTCGACGAGATGCAGTCGCAACCACCCCAACCACCCCAACCGCGCCATCGCAGAGGCTGCTCAGCATTTCCGAATTGCTGGCCGGGCATTCCACAGCTTGGCGACTGACCCGGCTCAAGGAAAACCCGGCCGTCTTGGTCATTGAATTTCCTGGTCTGGCCGAGCAGGGTGCAGCGATGAATCGCATGGCCGCATTGCTGGAAAAAGCTGACGCGCCGCGCGACCGCGTACTGGACGATTTCGAGCTGGCACTGCTGATTGCCCGCTTGGGCGACAACGCCCAGACCTTCTATCAGGGCCATGACTACACCGACTCCGGGCTGGCGCATTTCTACGCACTGGCCAAGGCGCAGGCCCTGCCGCTGAACCCGGCTGAGCTTCGGCTGCAACGCGAATTGATCGCCGCTGGCATGCTCTCTGCGACAGGTGCTGCCGTTTCAAGCACCGTCGGCCAAGGCCCGCAGGCGCTGATCACCTTCACCGCTGTCCAACCCGACGACCCCGCGACGCCCATCGACGAAACCATAGACGCCGTTCGGCGGGCCTCGGTTCTCATTCACGAAGCAAGCCATGGGCGTTTTTTCACTCGCCCTGCATACCGTGAACATTGCATTCGCATGTGGCGCGAGATGCTCACCGAAGCGCAGCGAGAGAACATCCGAAATTATCTAGCCAGCATTGGCTACGACCGGCGCAATGAAGGGCTGATGCTGAACGAAGCGCAGGCCTTCCTGATGAACACCGCAGACACCCGTGCTTTCAGCGCGGTCAGTATCGGCATGACGGAGGAAGAACTGGCGCGATTGCGCACCCGCTTCTGGCAAACACTGCCCGCCGAGTCAGGTTCAGACCCGCAGCACTGGACGTCGCCCACCATGAACATCACCACAAAGTAACCCGCCCTCGCATCCGTCAACCAGCGTACGCCGCTGCACTTCGAAAGGTGACGAATCCATAGATTATTTGCAACGCTTGTGTTACCTTTTGCGTACTCGCGCACGTTTGCTTTATCCCCATTCACTTGACCCTAGAGGAAGTTTGAAATCATCATGAACAGTGTTCAGCAGAAACTTGCTCGTGTCCGCAAGCCTCGCGTCCACATCACCTACGATGTCGAAACCGAAGGCGCCGCCATCGTTCGCGAGCTGCCCTTCGTAGTGGGTGTGATGGGTGACTATGCCGGCGATCCTTCCGAGCCGATCAAGCCCCTGGCCGAACGCAAGTTCGTGCAGATCGACCGCGACAACTTCAACGATGTCATGGCACGGGTGGCACCGGGTTTGAATCTCAAGGTCGACAACACGCTGGCCGGTGACGACAGCCAGATGGCGGTCAACCTGAAGTTCAAGTCGTTGGATGATTTCGACCCAGTCAAGGTGGCCGAACAGGTTCCGGCGCTTAAAGCCCTGCTCGAGACGCGCGGCCGCTTGCGTGACCTGGTGAGCAAAGCCGACCTGTCGGAAGAACTCGAAGGCCTGCTCGAACAAGTGTTGCAAGACAAATCAAAGCTCGACGCCTTGTCGGCCGAGCTGGGCATCAAGAAGCAAGAAGGCTGACATCTCATGGCAACCGAATCTCAAGGCGCAACAGCGCCGACCACCACAACCACTACCGAAGCTGGTTTCAGCCTGCTTGATCAGGTCATTGGAGCGACCAAACAAACCGAGCGCGACCGTGCCGAAGAGCTGATTCGCGCGCTGACTGAGGAAGCGCTTAAAGGTACCGTCACCTTCAGCCGAAACCTGGTGGTGACTTTCGACCGGGCGATTGCCGAGATCGACCGCAAAGTGTCAGAGCAGCTCAACAAGATCATGCACAACGAGCGCTTTCTGAAGCTCGAAGGCAGCTGGCGGGGACTGAGTTATCTGGTGATGAACAGCGAGACTGGCACCAGCCTGAAGATTCGCATGCTGCAATTGCCAAAGAAAGAAATGGCCAAGGACCTGCAGAAGGCAGTCGAATTCGACCAGAGCCAGCTGTTCAAGAAGATCTACGAAAACGAATTCGGCACGCTGGGGGGTGAGCCCTATGGCGCCTTGATCGGCGACTACGAGTGGACCAAGCATCCTGACGATGTCGAGACATTGCGCCTGGTATCCAACGTCGCCGCCGGTGCTTTTGCGCCGTTCATTTCTGGCGTCGGCGCTGGCATGTTCGGCTTCGACAACTGGAGCGAACTGTCCAAGCCGCGCGACCTGGCCAAGGTTTTCGAGACGGCTGAATATGCCAAGTGGCGCGGCTTTCGCGAGACCGAAGACTCGCGCTTTGTTTCCCTGGTCATGCCGCGCGTGATTGCGCGCGTGCCCTACGGCGAAGCCACCAAGGCGGTCGAAGCCTTCCGCTACGAAGAAGCACCGGCCAACGCCGATGGGTCGGCCAAGGCCATGGCCCACGACGACTATTGCTGGATGAACGCTGCTTACGTGATGGGTGCGCGGTTGACCGACGCTTTTGCTCAATATGGCTTCTGCACAGCGATTCGCGGCGCGGAAGGCGGCGGCAAGGTTACTGACCTGCCGACCCATACCTTCACTTCCGACGACGGCGACGCGGATGCCAAATGCCCGACCGAGATCGGTATCACCGATCGCCGAGAAGCCGAATTGTCCAACCTCGGCTTCCTGCCGCTGGTGCACTACAAGAACACTGACTACGCGGTGTTCTTCGGCGCTCAGTCAACCCAGTCGCCGAAAAAGTACGACCGGCCCGATGCCACTGCCAACGCGGCTATCTCAGCGCGGCTGCCCTACATCATGGCCACGAGCCGCTTTGCGCATTTCCTCAAGGTGATGGCACGCGACAAGATCGGCTCTTTCATGGAATCGTCTGACTGCGAGATGTGGCTCAACCGCTGGATTCAGAACTACGTCAACCCGATGGAGGGAGCCGGCCAGGAGGCGCGCGCCAAGTACCCCTTGCGCGAGGCCAAGGTCGAGGTCAAGGAGATCCCGGGCAAACCAGGTTCTTACAACGCCGTGGCTTTCTTGCGCCCCTGGTTGCAGATGGAAGAGCTGACCACCTCGATGCGCATGGTCGCGCGCATTCCGCAGAAGGCCTGAAGCAGGCCTGAAGCGGGCCTGAAGAACGCATCAAGAACGCCTCAAAAAGAAGCTGACCAGCATCATGCCGAACGTACCCGGTCAAGGGATTCGGCATGCCGTGCTTGCGGGGCGATTTCTCGGCAGTGCACCGGCCGCTGTCAGTCTGGCAGCACTGGTGGCTACTGGCAATTCAAGGGACCAACTCGGGCTGTGGTTCGGTACCGATGCGCTGGCGCTTATGGGGATGTCGGCAGGTTCGGCAGGGTCAGGCGCGTCGGATGAGGGCGCATCGGCACTCCGCGCTGCGCTAGACCGCGACATTGCAGCACTCGACGCGATGATTTCGACCCAGCTCGACGCGGTGCTGCACCACCCCCGCCTGCGCCGCCTGGAAGGGTCATGGCGCGGGCTGTTTTGGCTGGTCGAAAGACTGCCACGCGTGGGCACGAAAGTGCGCGTGAAACTGTTGCATGCGCGTTGGGCTGAAGTTTGTCGCGATATCGAGCGTGCTCTGGAATTCGACCAGAGCCAGCTCTTCCGCAAGATTCACGAAGAGCAGTTCGGCACCGCCGGCGGCGAGCCCTTTGGCCTGATTGCTGGCGACTACGAAGTCCGCCACCGGCCGACAGCCGGTTACCCCACGGACGACGTCGGTGTCATCTCAGGCTTGGCGGGCATTGCGGCGGCTTCCTTCTCCCCGATGATCGTCGGTGCGTCGCCAGAACTGCTGGGGCTAAGCAGCTTCGCCGATTTGACGCCCAGCTTCGATCCGGCAGCCGTGCTGCAGGGTGCTGACTACCAGCGTTGGCGAAAGTCCAGCACGCAAGAAGACCTGCGCTTCATTGGCGTGGCTCTACCGCGGGTGTTGGGCCGCACACCCTGGGCAGACGACGGTAGCCGGGCCGACCGCTTTCGCTATAGACACTACAGCCCGGGGCCGGCCGAGCGCGTGTGGACAAGCCCGGTTTATGGCTTCGCCGCGGTGGCCATTCGCGCCTTCGACCGATTTTCCTGGCCTGCCGATGTGCGTGGCGCCGGCATTGCCGAAGAGGCCGGTGGCGGCGTGCTCGACGACCTGCCGATCGAACACTTTTTCTCTGATATCGCCAGCGCTGCGCCTGCGCGCTCGCCGCTGGAAGTGGCCTTTACAGACGAGCAGGAAAACCGCATCAGCGACGCTGGGTTGATTCCACTAGCGGCACTGGACGGCTTGCCCGAAGCCTGTTTCGGGGCCTTGCCTTCTCTGCACCGCCCGCCGCGCATGTCCACCGCCATTGCCCAGGCCAACCAGCGCATCTCGTCCCAGCTCAACACACTGCTGTGCGTCAGCCGCTTTGCACATTGCGTCAAGCTGATGGGGCGTGACATGACCGGCAGCTTTCTCGACCCCAGCGAAGTGCAGACACGGCTGCAGCAGTGGCTCAACGGATTCATCGGTGGCACAGGATTGGCCACGCTGGAGTCCACCGCTCGCTATCCCCTGCAGGACGCCCAGGTCGAAGTTCGTGAGCGACGCGGCAGCCCGGGTCTTTACAACTGCACCGTGCACCTCAAACCGCATCACCAGCTCGATGAAGTCGGGGCCTCGTTCAGGCTCGTCACCGAGTTCTCGCAGCGCAATGCCAACGCCTGACCCCCAAGAAGGACAACTTTCGATGACTACTGCTGGAGATGCACTTCGTGCTGGCGATATCGCCGGCGCACTCACCGCCGCCACCACTGCTGTCAAGGCAGCGCCCACTGACGCCGACGCGCGCTGGCTGATGGCCGAGCTGCTGCTGCTCACGGGCGAGGCCGAGCGCGCCGATCGCATGCTCGACGCGGCCGCTCTGCACGAACCGAACCCTGCCGTTTTCGAGTTCCGCAAGCTGTTGCGAGCCGAGGTGCTGCGCATGCAGGTGCTGCGCGACGGGCGGGCGCCGAAATACCAGGGCGACGACGCCACCCCCGCCCAGCAAGCCGCCTTGCGGGCGCGCATGCTGCTGCGGCTGGGCGACGTTGCCGGTGCCAGTGCGGCGGCTGCCGAGATCGACAACTTGCGGCCGGCAGCACCCGGCCACCTGGAAGACGCGTCTGGCGCCAGCCTGCCTTTCGATGATCTGCGCGATGCAGACGACCTGTGGGCGGCGGAGTTCGAGATCCTGACCACCGCTGGCGACCACCTGCTGGTGCCGGTGGCGCGCGTGCGTTCCTTGAGCTTCGAGCCGCCGCGCCGCACCCGCGACCTGGTCTGGCGTCGCTGCACCATCGACCTCAAGGACGGCACGGAAGGTGTGGTCTACATGCCG
>Ga0105045_10003147_pt1 | contig 14092 bp, 10 predicted proteins | sample MAT02_FD_78089 | JGI IMG/M metagenome (GOLD analysis project Ga0105045, IMG submission 78089) | Freshwater microbial communities from Lake Fryxell liftoff mats and glacier meltwater in Antarctica - MAT-02 (megahit assembly) | ecosystem: Environmental > Aquatic > Freshwater > Ice > Liftoff...
CCCTCAACCATCAACATGCAAATCTCCGCCATAGTAGCCGTCGCACACCAAAATGTAATCGGTAAAGACAACCAAATCCCTTGGTATTTGCCGGCCGACTTGTCTTATTTTAAAAAAACGACCCTCGACCACCATATTATCATGGGTCGAAATAGTTTTCACAGCATCGGTCGGCCATTGCCCAAACGGGTCAATATTGTGGTAACGCGCGACCCCTTTTTCAGTGCCGATGGGGTGGTGGTTGCGCACTCGGTAGAGGAGGCTTTGGGCATCGCTTATGATGGCGGCGAAGAAGAGGTATTTATCATCGGTGGGGGCGAAATATATCGAGAAACAGCCGATTTATGGGATAAAATTTACCTAACCGAAGTAGATATTGAAACCGAAGGGGATGTTCATTTTCCGGCAATACAGGCCGAAGAGTGGGATGAAGTTTGGCGCGAATCACACCAGCCAGATGACAAGAATAAGTGGCCATTTACCTTCCGAATATTGGTCCGAAAAGAAGCCGAATAAGCACCTTTGAAATTTTATATTGAAATTCTTTGGAAAAAAAACGGGCGTTTTTTTATACTTTTGCACCCGTATTACACTGGAGAAAGTGACAAAACCTCTCAGTGCATGCTTTCCGAAACCCGATTTCACATTAAAATCGTGCCTTACACACACTAATCAAGTCTGGTAAATCTACATATGGAAAAGAAGCGACTGCTCCTGATCACACAAGAACTTGCGCCCTATACAGAAGGGACTGATATTTCTGAACTTGTTGGAAAACTACCCAAATTTTTGGCAGATGAAGGCTATGAACTTCGCATCCTCATGCCCCGCTATGGTGTAGTAAACGAACGCCGGCACCGCCTACACGAAGTAGTGCGGCTCAGTGGGATGAATATCATCGTGGATGAGGATGATTACCCTTTGCTGATTAAAGTTGCCTCCTTGCCAGGGTCGCGCCTTCAGGTGTACTTCTTGGATAATGAGGAGTTTTTCAAGCGTAAAATGGTGTTTAACGACGAAAAAGGCAAGCCTTTTGAAGACAATGCCGACCGGGCAGCCTTCTTTTGCAAAGGTGCCATCGAGACCGTTAAAAAATTCGGGTGGCCCCCCGACTATGTTATGTGCCAAGGTTGGATGACCAGTTTGATACCGCTCTACTTGCGTACGGCGTACAAAACGGAGCCTATTTTTGCGCAATCTCAGATTATTTACGGTGCCTACGATACCCCCTTGGAGCGAGAAGGTGGCGACCGTTTCTTAGAAAAAGCCGCCATCAATAACCTAACCAAAAAGCACTTGGAGCCATTCCGCGATGGCAATGGGGTTTCCATGCACAAAGGGGCTGCATTTTATTCAGATGCCGTGATTGTTGGCAGCGAAAACCTCGATACCAGCGTTCCGCACTTGACTTCTACCAACGAAAAACCGGTACTGCCTTGGCAGCCGGATGAACAAGCATTGCCGAGTTATTTGGATTTTTTCAAAACCTTATCGGAAGATGTACCGGCCTAAGAACTTGTTCAATGGATAATTGTGCAAGAAATTAGCACGCAATGCAAAGTGTGGTATGCCGAACTAAGACGGGTATGCCACACTTTCTTACTTTTAGCCATGCTGGCTCATACTTAACATAAATTGCACCGGACCAGCCAACGATTTCCGACTAAATTTCGTCATGAGTACGATGAGTCCTCGTACTTACACCTGAATATCACTTATTTACATGATCATACGTATGCAACACAAATTCCCGGCTTTGGCTGGAATGCTCATGCTTGCCCTCGCTTTGTGGGCCGGATGCAAAGAACCTACCGCTTTGGGTGCCCAATTGCTGGGCAACGAAGCCGGTGATTACGTGTTTACCGACACCCTTTCGCTCCGCTGCACCATCCAACGGGAAGATAGTTCGCTTACTTCCGACCGAAATTCTACGGCCGAATATTTCTTGTGCGGTGAATTGCGTGATCCTATTTTTGGACAGTCTTCTTCCCAAATCTATGCGCAAATGTTGGGCGAAACCTTCAATCCCAACTTCGACACCAATAAACAAGCATTCGATAGCATCGTGCTTTACTTGCGCTACGCTACTCCCCGGTTTTATGGTGATACCTTGCAACCGCATACACTTCAGGTACTCCGTTTGGCAGATGGTAGTAGCATCAAACCCAGTCAAGATTATTACTCCACGGCCTCGTTTGTGGCAACGGAGGAAATTGGCCGATTGGATAATTTTATGCCCAAACCCTCCAAACAGGACACCCTTTTCGAAGGAATTAAAGGGGCTTACCTGAGGGTGGTGCTTAGTCCGTCGTTTGGTGCCGAATTGTTTACCCTAGACAGTGCTTTTTACGCCCTTGACACGGTGTTCCTTAATAAATTCAGGGGACTTAAAATCGTGTGTACCACCGGAGGCGGAATTCCCGGCAGCATGCTAGCATTTGACCTCAATGCAACTACTTTGAGCCGTATGCGTTTGTTTTACCACGATATTGTGGACACAACACGCCGCGATTTCGATTACTTCTTTGAAGGGGCCAATAAATTTACCCATTTTGATCACCAACATAGTGGAAGTGACGCTGGAAATTTGATCGGACAACTCGCTACTGACCGCCTCTACGTACAAGGCATGCAAGGTATTCGAGTGAAAATCGAGTTACCAACGGCCAATTTGCTGGATAATATTGCCATCAATCGAGCCCAACTGGTGCTCACCGTAGCCGAAGAAGAAAACCCCATGCTCCTCGGTCTGGCCAGTCAGTTGTATCTGGCGCAGTTGCGAGAAGATTTGACCTTTGATTTTACCAGCGATGTCTATCATTCTTTTGGCAATAACTTGAACGGAGGGTTTTTTGGATTTGGCGGAATGCCCAAAAAAGTGATCGAAAATGGCACCACAGTCACGCAATACCGACTTGCTTTGTCAGAATTACTGCAACACATGACAGATGATAACCAGAGTACCGATACTAAAAACAGGACAGTGTATCTCTCCGTTTTTCCTAGAAGTAGAACTGCTAACCGGGTAGTGTTGTATGGGCCTACAAGCACCGAATATCCAGCCAAAGTGGAGGTCACTTACACCAAGGTTCGATAATCGTTTCAAAAAAGTTCTTAGAGGCGTTGCCTCTTTTTTTACACGATTTTTTTTCATAAAACTTCTTCTGACTTGACGGCTTAACTTGCTGTGTCATTCCTTCAGAAGTGTAATATTGTCGCGATTATGTGCGGTATCGTCGGTTATATAGGCCATAAAGACGCCTTCCCAATTTTGATAAAAGGGCTAACTCGCCTTGAGTACCGTGGGTACGACAGCGCTGGGGTGGCCCTCCAAAACGGCGGGCTACGAGTCTATAAGAAAAAAGGCAAGGTTTCGGAGTTAATGGCATTTGTATCTGGTAAGGATACGAGCGGACATGTGGGAATGGGCCACACTCGCTGGGCCACCCACGGAAAACCAGACGACACGAATGCACACCCTCAAGCCAGTAATAGCGGCAGGGTAGTGCTGATTCACAATGGTATTATTGAAAATTACGCCATCCTAAAAAGCGCGTTGCAGCGGCTTGGATATGACTTCAAAAGCGAAACGGACACGGAAGTGCTCGTTAATCTTATTGAAGCGGTACAAAAACAAGATGATTTGCCCATCGAAGAGGCCGTTCGGCAGGCCCTCAAACAAGTGCATGGGGCGTACGCCATCGTGGTGATGGATCGAGATGATCCGGACAAGTTAGTGGCTGCTCGCAAATCCAGCCCACTGGTGATTGGTATCGGTAAGGAAGAGTTTTTGATCGGCTCTGACGCCACGCCCCTCATCGAACACACCAAAAATGTAGTGTATCTCAACGATGAGCAAGTTGCCACCTGTGTGATTGGTAAAGACCTGAGTATCAAAACCCTGGGCAATGAAGTGGCTACCCACACGGTGCACCAAATTGAACTAGAAATTGAGCAATTGGAAAAAGGGGGCTACGATCATTTCATGCTCAAAGAAATTTTTGAGCAGCCCACTACCATTGCTGAATGTATGCGTGGCCGCATGAATGCCGAAGAAGGTTGGGTACGATTGGGCGGTATGGATGAGCACCTCAAACGCTTGGTCAATGCCGATCGGATGATAATTTTAGGCTGCGGTACGTCATGGCATGCCGGCATGATAGCCGAGTACCTCATAGAAGATTTGGCCCGCCTCCCCGTAGAAGTGGAGTACGCTTCTGAATTTAGATACCGCAACCCAGTGGTGGGGGATAAAGACATTGTATTAGCCATCAGCCAATCGGGCGAAACAGCCGATACCTTTGCTGCCCTGCAAATGGCTAAAGAGCGCGGGGCTTTGACCTATGGCATTGTTAATGTGGTCGGCTCTTCCATTGCTCGGCTTACCCACAGCGGTTCTTACATCCACGTAGGCCCCGAAATTGGAGTGGCCTCGACCAAAGCCTTTACCGGACAAGTGACGATGCTGAGCATGATGGCGCTCATTTTGGGCTATGAACGGGGGTATTTACCCAAGTCGCAATACCAAAAATTAGTACAGGAACTGTCTTTGATTCCGAAAAAAGTAGCCGAACTGCTGGAAAAATGCCAAGTGCAGGTGGAGTATATTGCCGGCGAATTTAAAGATGCCCCCAATGCCTTGTACTTGGGGCGCGGCTATAATTTTCCTGTGGCACTAGAAGGGGCACTTAAATTAAAAGAAATCAGTTACATACATGCCGAGGGGTATCCTGCGGCTGAAATGAAACACGGCCCAATTGCCCTAATTGATGAAAATATGCCTGTTATTGTCATCGCAACCAACAAAAGTGCCCGCGAGAAGGTTGTAAGCAATATACAAGAGGTGAAAGCCCGCAAAGGCGTTGTGGTAGCAGTCGTAACAGAAGGCGACGAAACCATCAAAGCACTCGCCGATTACACCATTGAAATCCCAGAAACAGAAGAACCTTTTACACCATTACTTTCTGTCATACCTTTGCAGCTGCTGGCCTATCATATTGCCGTGCTACGCGGCTGCGATGTTGACCAACCACGCAACTTGGCCAAGTCTGTAACCGTAGAGTAAACAGTCTGCCTAACCAATCCACGTACCTTTCTGACAATGAATAATTTAGATATTGAATATAACACCGAGCGCTCGAATATTCGCTTCCCCGAATACGGCCGCGCCATTCAGGAAATGCTCCTGCACGCCAAAACCATCGAATCGCCTCAAAAACGCCAAAAAACGATTGAGTCCATCATCGGATTGATGATTCAACTCGGCCCGCAAGGCAATCGTAATATGGATGATTACCGGGAAAAACTTTGGAATCATGTATTCGAACTGACCAACTACGAACTAGACGTTGCGGTACCAGCAGGTGTAGTGATTACGCGGGTAGAAAATCGCGCGAAACCGCAGCCTATGGGCTATCCCCTAACTTCTACGCGGATGCGCCACTACGGCCATAGTGTGCATGCCCTCATCCAAAAAGCCATTGATATGCCCGATGGGCCCAAAAAAGAAGGCTTTGTGGAGGTCATCGCTTCGTACATGAAATTGGCCTACAAAAACTGGCACAAAGAGCATTATGTCAGCGACGATATCGTTAAAGAAGACCTCGAAATTCTTTCCAACGGGCTGCTGGTGCTGCATGAAGGCCACGATTCACTTGATAAGTTGGCAGCCGGTGCAGGTAAACTAGAAAATCGCAATCGCAGCAACAATACCAATTCGAATAACAACAATAATAGTCGTCGTAGAGGAGGTCGCAGCCGGGCCGGAAGTGCCACCGGAAATAACAACCGGAGTAGCGGCGGCAATAACGATAATGGCAACAAGCGCAGGAAACGGTAAGCAAACTTAGTTAGCAGATATGTGATTCTCAAAATTCTAAAAAAAGTGATTAGAAAATTTTTTTTTTTGGAAAATGAGTATATCTTTGCCTCGAAATTGAGGGTATTCTATACCCATTTTACTGCAAAAATTAGCCTTCGGGCTGTACGATAAAGGTTTAAAATGAAGCGTGTTTTGATGACGTCCTTCTCCGAAAACGTTCGGAGGGGGACTTTTTTTTAGTCAAAAATCGCTGTTCTTAGCAGATTTAAGCCCGTTTTTCCGCTTTTTTAAATAATACACGCATTATTTTGAGTGTACATTACCATATCTCTTAAACAGATATGGCATATCAAAAACATGGCTTCAACTACTACCCTACACCCACTCCTAGTTCGGGCCGTAGCGCAAAATTTAGTCGCGATTTTTCAAGATAAGCGCTACGCCGACAAAGTGTTGGAGCAAGCCCTTCGCAGCAATCCAAAAGCAGGAAGTCGCGACCGAGCCTTTATCGCCGAAACTACCTACGAGGTGCTTCGCTACTACCGATTGTACGAAACCCTGCTTGGATTTACACCCCTAACAGAACATCACTATTGGCAAATGATAGGAATTCACCTAGCCTATAAAGGAGTTTCCTTGCCCGATTGGAAGGAGTTCAAATCATTGATAAACAATGGGTTAGATGAGAAAATAAACCAGTGGAAAACCCAAGAATCGCCATCCCGCGCCATTCGAGAAAGTATCCCTGATTGGCTCGACGAACGAGGCCAGTCTGAACTGGGCGACCGATGGGAGCCAACCCTCCACGCCCTTAATCAACCCGCCGAAGTAGTGCTTCGAACCAATCGCTTGCGCACTACTCCCGAAGCCCTGCAAGCCGAGTTGCTGAGCGAACAGGTGGAGACGAGAATTTTACCCAACTCGGATGCGCTGGTATTGAAAGTGCGCAAAAACGTATTCAGAACGGCGGCTTTTCGAAAAGGCTGGTTTGAGATGCAAGATTTCAGCAGCCAATTAGTGGCGCCCCTCTTGGCGCCAGAGCCGGGCATGCGCGTCGTAGATGCCTGTGCGGGTGGCGGTGGAAAATCCTTGCACTTAGCGGCCCTCATGGACAATCGCGGCAGCCTCATCGCACTCGATACGGTGGCCTGGAAATTGAATGAACTGCGCCTCCGTGCCCGCAGAGCAGGCGCCTCCAACATCGAAACCCGAGCCATCGAAAGTAGAAAAACCATCAAACGGCTCTATAACTCCGCCGATCGCTTGCTGCTCGATGTGCCCTGCAGTGGCTTGGGTATTTTGCGCCGAAACCCCGACGCAAAATGGAAACTACAACCCGAGCAAATCGTACAACTGCGCCGTACCCAACAAGAAATTTTGCAGGCATATTCACCCATTACAAAGCCGGGAGGGAGAATGGTGTACGCCACTTGTAGTATCTTGCCTTCCGAAAATGAGGAGCAAGTGGCCCAGTTTTTGGCCCATGAATCGGGTCGGGAATTTACGTTGGTGGAAGAGCGCCGAATTTTGCCCCAAGACGAAGGTTTTGACGGTTTTTATATGGCATTGCTGGAACGAAAATAAATTTCTTTAGCATTGCCCATAACACGGTACGGTACAAGCAACTTTTAAGCATCATGAACCTAGAAATTTTACTCAAAGACTATTGCCAGTACAACGAATGGGCCAATGCGCGCATGATTGAGTGGCTTAAAAACAAAGCCATGGATGTGATGGAAACTCCGGTCGCATCCAGTTTCCCGAGTCTGCGGGCTAGCTTGCTGCATATTTGGGCAGCAGAAGATATTTGGCTCAACCGCTTGAAAGGTATGTCGCCCAATACCTTGCTTTCCGAATCATTCGAGGGCCTAAATGCCCAAATTTTCGAACATTTGCTTCAAAATTCGGCCTTGTTTGCTAATTTTGTTCAACGGCAGAGCGATGATTTTTTTATCAATACATGCGTGTATAAGCATACGGGCGGCAGAAATTTCGAACAATATAACTCCGAAATTATCCTGCATTGCATGCAACACAGCACGTATCACCGCGGGCAAATCGTCACCATCGCTCGCCAAGTAGGCCTCAAAGACCCTCCCAAAAACGACTACATCGAGTACTGTCGCAACAAACAACTCGAACTGTAATCTTTTGAATCTAGAACCATGCGCATCCTTCATTTTTCCGACACCCATTTGGGCTATCAGGCATTCGACCCGGTCAATGAAGCGGGGGTGAATACACGCGAACAAGATGTGTATGACGCTTTTGAGCGGGTGGTGGACCGAATTTTGGACATCCGCCCCGATGTGGTGATTCATTCCGGCGACTTTTTTCATCGGCCCAGCCCCAGCAATCGCGCCCTGACTTTTGGACTCGAACAACTTCGCCGAATCGGCCAAGCGGGCATTCCCACCGCGATTATTGCGGGCAACCACGAGACGCCTAAGACGGTTTACAATTCGCCCATTCTTCGAGCCATGCGTACGCTCGACCAAGTTTATCCTGTTTTTGGGGATGAGTGGGAGACCGTATTGTTGGGTAATGTCGCCATTCATGGGGTGCCACATATTAATGACAATCGCTTGCTTATCAATGAGTTAGAGCGGTTATCGCCCGTAGATGGCAAGTTTAATATTTTGATGCTGCATACCTCTTTGGGCAAGCGATATTTGATGGAAGAATATGGTGAGCAGGTGTTTCCCGCCGCTTTTGAAGAAAAATTACAGCAGTTTCAGTACATCGCACTGGGGCATTGGCACAATTGCCAGCAGATTGACCTTCATCCCAACGCCTGGTATGCTGGTAGTGTGGAGCGGCTCAGCGACACCGAAATTGGGGCAGAAAAAGGATTTTTACGCCTAGATATTGCCCCCGATTTTTCCAGCAAAGTGACTTTTGAATCCATTGAGACTCGGCCTTGGTTGCGCTGGGAGCGCAAGGCTTGCCATGAAGTGTCGGTGATGGAACTAGAAGTCGAATTGGCGGATTGGAAGTCAAAAAACGACTGCAAAAACGCCCTTGTATCCCTCAATTTTCAAGACATACGACCCGAACAAACCCTCGACTTAGGGAATGCTCGACTGCGACAGTTATTTCCCGAAGCCTTTCAGTTGGTGGTAAAACGCCGAACCTGGAGCGACAGAGCCTTCGTACAAGGTATTGAAGCCAACCAGTTTGATAGTTTGGACGCCGTTTTCGCCGATTATTTAAAAAGTAAATATCCCGATGATAAGGTGCTCGCCGACCAATTAGTGGCGCGAGCCAACGCCTATTTTTTGTCTGAAAAGTTATGATTCTCAATACCCTTCGACTCGAAAATTACAAACAATACAGCCACTTGGAATTGGAATTCCGAGAGGGCTTAGTGGGGGTTATTGGGAAAAATGGTGCGGGTAAATCTACCCTTTTTGATGCTATTTTGTTTTGCCTTTTCGGGCGAGAAGAAGGCAATAAGGCCCATGTGCGTTCCACGTTTTCCGAACCTAAATCAACGGTTTTGCTCGAATTGTCCTTCAATATCGGCGAAGTAGGCTATCTCGTGCGCCGCGAATTTCGAGGAAAAGCACTCGCCGTGGGGGCCGAATTTTTTAAAAACGACGTACAAATCGCCAAAGGAGTATCGGCGGTGAATGAGGAACTGGTGAAGGTGCTGCAAATGGAGCGCGACGCTTTCAAACGCTCGGTTTTTTCGGGCCAAAAAGAATTGTCTCAACTCTCCGACACCGCCGGCGAGGCCCGCAAACGGATGGTCCGCCGAATGCTCGGATTGGATACCCTCGATGATATTCAGGCTCGTGTGAATGCGGATTTGCGCGATTGGAGCAGCCAAGCCGTCGGTCAGCAACAAAATTTATTATCCGAGGAAGCCTTAAAAGCCCTACAAACAGCCTTGGAGGAGCGTGAAAAGGTACTGGAAATCAACCGGTTAGAATTGAAGGAGGCGCAATCGGTTTTATCTGAATTGCAAGTGTCTTATCAAAAAGAGCAGGGAAAGTTTGACGCAGAAGAAGCGCGCTTCAAACGCCACAGTGCCTTGCAAAATGATTGGACACAAACGCAAGAGCGCTTAGAAGGGGGACTGGCGCAACAAAAAAATCTCCGCCAAAAAGAAACCGATTTATTAGAGCAGAAAAAAGCCCAAGAGGCAGTGAGCGGCGAATTTGGCCACTACGAAGCCGAAAAAAAGCAATTGGAAAGCATGGAGACCGAGCGGCAGCGCCATGTCAATCAATCGGCTCGGCAGACCAAGATATTGGAAACCAAGGAGTTATTGACATCGGTATCAAAAAAAATTACCAGCTATGCAGCTGATTTGACGGCCCGCACGGCCGTAGAAGCCCAATTGGCAGAACAGCAAACCCTCGTGTCTAATCTTGAATCCGAAATGGAAGCACGGCGCAGCGAATTGCGCCAAATAGAGCAAAAAATTGGCGGCATTCAAAGCAGCGTGCGCGAACGCTCCGAAAAATTGGAGAAACTAAAGGAATTGGGCAATGAGGGCAATTGCCCCACTTGCTTACAACCATTATTAGAAGGCTATGAAAAGGCATTGTCGGAACTAGACACAGAGATTAAAGCCTTGCAAACCAATCAGTTGCAACAACTTGAATCCCAAAAGAAAGCAGTGGTAGAAGATGGGCTTGCTCTGAAAAATCAGCAAACAAAGGCCCGGGAAGCCGTGACCGAACACCAGAAAACCCAAACCCGCTTAGCCGAAATACAACGACAACTTCAGACCGAAACGCATCAAAAAAAAGTGTTGGAAGACCGTTTGGCCGCCGACGAATTAATCTTGCGAGAAATTGGGGAGGTGCATTTTAACGAAACGGCTTACATCCAATTAAAAACCAAACTCAACGCTCAAGAGACCCGCTATCGGGCCTATTTGGCGCAAGAAAACTACCTCTCCCGCGAATGGCCGAGCACCCAAACAAGCCTCCAAACGACACAGGAATCCATCACGACTACGCAGCAGCGACGGGCTGCCCTACAAGTCGAGTTAAATGCGTTGGCCTACGATGAAGCGCGGTACACAGAGGCCAAACAAGCCTTGGCTCAATTCACACAATCCTTTCAAAATCAGTCAGATGTGTGCCGAGGATTAGAAAAAATAGGCTTTGAATTCAAGAATGAACAGAGCACAGCAACGGAAAAAATTAGGGTGCAAAACCAAATTTTGGCCAATATCAGCGACAAACTGCAAGAGGTAGAACTGCTCCGAAAACTCACCGAATTGCTCGGGTTGTTTAAGACAGAAATTTTAGAAAAAATCAGTCCCGGCATTTCGCGGGAAGCCAGTCATTTGTTTAGCCGCATCACGCGGGGCAAATATGAAGGCATTTTGGTGGACGAAAATTTCGATTTTTCCATCACCGACGGCGGCGTGTATTATCCCATCGAGCGATTCAGTGGGGGAGAGGTGGACTTGGCCAATTTTTGCTTAAGAATTGCCATTACCAAGGCCATTATGGATTTGAGCGGCTCGGGGCAGCGACTGGAATTTCTGGCTTTTGATGAGATTTTTGGCAGTCAGGACGAAGACAGGCGCTTGGAAATGATGCAGGCGCTCCATTTTTTACAGGAGCAGTTCCGGCAGATTTACATCGTGTCGCATATTGATAGCCTGAAAGATTTTTTCCCACATTTATTGGAGGTGCAACTCCGCGAAACGGGCAGTGCGGCGGTTTGGCGTTGAGTTCTTTACTGGTTCCCCAATTTTCAAGTGCTGGAGCATCCCCTAACCATTCATCCATTCCTCAATCTCATCGGCTTCCATCGGGATGTTTTCAAACATGTCAATATTGCCGTTTTCCGTAATCACTAGGTCATTTTCGATGCGGATGCCGAGGTTTTCTGCGGGGATGTAAATGCCTGGTTCACAGGTGAATACGTTGCCAGCGCGGAAGGTATCGTACCGGAAAAACAAGTCGTGTACATCAAGGCCCAAGTGGTGACTGGTGCCGTGCATAAAGTATTTTTTATAGGCTGGCCAGTCTTTGTCCTGATGGGCAATATCCTCTTTTGAAATAAGGCCCAATCCGAGCAACTCGCTTTCCATCATTTTGCCCACTTCTTGGTGGTATTCGGTGAATTTAGTGCCCGGAACCAACAGTTCTCGGGCGCCTTTGAGCACCTGCAACACCGCATCATATACCGCCCGTTGGCGTTTGGTGTAGCGGCCATTTACGGGAATGGAGCGCGTCAAATCGGCGTTGTAATTGGCGTATTCGCAGCCAAAATCCATGAGCAACACATCGCCGTCTTGGCATTGTTGGTTGTTCTCGATGTAGTGCAGCACACAGGCGTTTTTGCCCGAACCGATGATGGGCGTGTAGCCGTGGCCAGTGGCGCGGTTTCGGATAAATTCGTGGATGATTTCTGCTTCTACCTCGTGCTCCCAAACGCCGGGTTTTACGAATTTCATCACCCGTTTGAAGGCTTTTTCAGTGATGTCAATGGCGTGTTGGGTGGCCTCAATTTCCCACGATAACTTCACCGTCATCAGTCGCTTCAAAATGGGTTGTGCGCGGTGAATCGTGTGGGCCGGATAGCGCGACTGAATTTCGCGGGCGTAGCGCAAATCACGGTATTCTACGGGCGATAAAAAGCGGTCGTTCTCATTGAGATTCAGGTAGATACCTTCAGAAAGCAAGATGAGTTCGTTGATTTCTTTTTCGGCTTCATCTAGGAAATAAACCTTTTGAATTCCCGACGCAGCGCGGGCCTCTTCTTTGGTGTACTTGTGTCCTTCCCACACGGCTAAATGCTCGTTGGTGCGGCGAATGATGAGCACTTCTTCATGCTGGTCACGCGGGCAGCCGGGGAATAGAACGACCATAGATTCTTCTTGGTCAATGCCGCTGAGCCAGTACAATCCGGCATTTTGCCGAAAGTTGTGGTATTGGTCGCCGGAGCGTGGAAACTGGTCATTGGAATTAAAAATAGCCAGCGTGCCGGGTTTCATTTCGGCGACAAAACGTTTTCGGTTGGTTTTGAATAATTCGGAAGAGATGGGTGTATATTTCATGGCTAAAGATTTTTTTCAAGCCCAAAGAACGTACACTTTTCCCTACAAACCCAAACCATTTTGGGCAAAAAGCCGCCATTTTGTCCATTGCTGGTTTTTATCGCAACTTTTCTTCCTATCCATTTACTGAAATGCTACTTTTGCCGACGGGTTTTCTAGTTTTGAAATAACATACACCCAAAGGAAGCCTTTTTCATTCAACGTTCACTTTTCATTATTCAACAAAATGTCCTTTCCTGCCAACTGCAAATACACCGAAGACCACGAGTGGGTCCGCATCGAAAATGGTAACATCGCATACGTCGGTATCACGGATTATGCCCAAGGCGAACTCGGCGAATTGGTGTACATCGAAGTAGAAACGGTCGGCCAAACCGTAGAAGCCAACGGAATTTTTGGTACCGTCGAAGCCGTCAAAACGACCTCCGATTTGTTTATGCCGCTCGCCGGCAAAATTTTGGAATTCAACGATAAAGTAAGCGACTCGGGCGACCCATCTTTGGTCAACAGCGATCCTTATGGCGATGGCTGGATTGTGAAAATTGAAATTTCCAACCCCAGTGATATGGATGGTTTGTTGGATGCGGGTGCTTACCAAGCACATGTGAGTTAAGCACTTGTTTGGAATCCCAAATAAGAGATAAGCATATAGAATCTTGGTGTCAAAGAAAAACGCGAAGTCCAATTCTGGGCTTCGCGTTTTTTATGTTAAGTTTTGTGGGTAGGATTTGGATTTTTCCCACTATACGCTATCTTTGTTCTTGAATTAATAAAAACAACGCTTAATTATGGGAAATTTTAACACGCTTTTCCGCCAGTAAATATAGGCTGGCATTACTTTCATTACCACTTCCTTACTGTATTTACAACTGCTCAATGGCAGTTGGGCCTCGTTTATTTGCTGCGTTGGGCTCAGGCCTTTCGCTATTGTAAAAGGGTGTTTCGCACCCTTTTATGCCCTTTAAGTCATTCATTACACTTCTTTTCCTCCATGAAAACATTTAATCTTTTACCCGCTTTTACCGTGCCTTTGTCCAATTACCAGTGGTCAACGGGCGAGACGAGCGCCGAAATCTCCATCACAGAACCGGGTTTGTACCGCCTCATCCATGAGGGCCCCTGCGGTTTAACGTCCGATGAGGTGTTTGCTACGGGGTGTATGCCAAGGGTTTACCTGCCCAATGTAATTGACCTAGACGCCAGCGACCCTGCGAATCGAGTGCTACTGCCCGGCGTGGCCC
>Ga0105045_10003148_pt1 | contig 14091 bp, 10 predicted proteins | sample MAT02_FD_78089 | JGI IMG/M metagenome (GOLD analysis project Ga0105045, IMG submission 78089) | Freshwater microbial communities from Lake Fryxell liftoff mats and glacier meltwater in Antarctica - MAT-02 (megahit assembly) | ecosystem: Environmental > Aquatic > Freshwater > Ice > Liftoff...
CCGCTCTAGACAATCTTGCCATGATTCACTCCGTCGATAAAGCCGAAGAAAGTAGGAACCAATCAAAATAGGAAATCTAAAACGGGTTTGCAACTACCCACCCGAAAAAATGCTGTGTCCCTTTGTGGTCTCTAAAAAATGCTGTGTCTCTTTGTGGTCTTTGGTTATCTTGGGATATCGATCTAAGAACTGGCGAGTCTGTGATTCAAACGCATCCAGTTTGCTGGCACGCGGCCTAGACTCGGCGGGATCGATTCGGTAGCTATCGACTCAGATGAAGAAGACTCAGATGCGGCGCCCTTAGATGCCGCAGGCTGAACGTCCCGATGTTGGTGGTGGCGACCCAGGATCTCATCCACCTTCCAGCGACTGATGCCCAATTGAATGGCAATTCTTCGTTTGGGTTCACCGAGAGTGGAGCGATGAACGACTACTTTGCGAATCGGCCGGTCACTCCAGTCCGATCATTCTTGTTCGGTAGTTCTGTTCATCGATCGAATTTAATAGGAACTGATGAGTCAAGGCGTATCGTTGGATGCGTTTTGCGTCTTCGGCTTCGTTGCCCATTCGATATGCAACTCGACCGATACGATAATTGTCTTCGATGTCTGCGAGCTTCACGCGTGTTGCTACTGGGTTAGAACTGAGACGCACCACGTATTCGCAGTAACTGCAATCGTCCGATTTCGACAGTAAAGTGATTGCCTTGATCGCTGAATCGCTAATCTCATGACGCTGCAGTTCCTCGACTGTTCCTCCAACGTCTTCGATGTAGTCGTGGAGAACCGCGGCTTGTTTCTCGATCGGATCACTTACGTTTTGCATGACTTGTAAAAGATGCAGGATGTAGGGCGCACCTGCTTTATCGCGTTGGCCGTGATGGGCGTTTACGGCTAAAGCGATTGCGCGCTCCAATGCGTCCCATGGGTTGGCGTTCATGCCGATGCCTTGCGATAGAAATGAAAGCGGTGCCGATTCTTGGAGTCGGATTCATGAATCGTTTTGTTCAATGGTGGAAAGGCAAATGGCTCGAAGGCATTGAGTCCTGATAGCTGCTCGAAGCGGTAAGGCGCCATGGAGGGCAGGTCATTCCAACCGAAAATGAACAATCCATCTGGTCGAGTGGACCGATGGATTGCATGCAGCGTGCGGTTGATGGCATTCAATTCGTTGAGGCCGCAACCGTAAACTCCGTTGAACACCACTACGTCCAAGGAATTGGGATTGAAGTGTTGCGCTAAGTTTTCGCAGGAGTCAACAATATGCTTCGAAGCACCGTAGCACGCTTCCTCCGGATTAATCTCCATAGTGATGAACTCACGATCTCGAAAGAGATTCGGGTAATGAAGCGTGTACCAAGCGCAACCAACAAACAATATCTGTTGATAGGTTTGGTTTGCAAGAAGTTCTGGAAAGATGACTTGTTCTAGTAACTTTCGATCGGCTCGTTTTTTTCGAACATCGATCCCGAAGCGAATCAAATTTCGGTGGAGGCTAATGCGAAGTTGTTTTAGTGACCTGTTTCCCATGGGTGCTAGCCTTAAGTAGATTGTGTTCTCGCATCCACTGAACAGCGTCCCGGATGGACTCAGCAGCGGGACGTGGTTGGTATCCTAGCTCGGTGATCGCTCGCTCACTTGTGTACCATTGTATTTGAGACGAGATGCTAACTGCTGCGGAGTTGAAGTCCAATTCATGATGTATGAATTTGCTGATCGTATCGCCTATGGTTCCAGCCATGATTCGTCCCGGCGCTCGCAAGTAGGTGAACGGTCCACGTTTGCCTAATTCTTCAGAAATGTAACGCCAAAGTTCGAGGTAGGTTAGGTTCTCACCTCCAAGGATATAATGTCGTCCGACAACTCCACGATCGATGGAATTGAGGATTGCCTCGGCCACGTCTCGAGGGTCGCAGACCGTGCATCCGCCCGACGGAGCGAGTGGGGAAAAGCCTTGCAAGGCTTGAATCATTCGACCGCTGCTAGGTTTCCAATCCCATGGTCCGAGCATGAACCCTGGATGAACAATCAGAACATCGTTCCCGGCTGCTGCTGCATCCGCAGCAAGTCGTTCTGCGGCCATTTTCGACACTATATAAGTACATTGTATCTGACCATCGCCAGGAGTATCCTCGCCAACAATTCGTTCTTTCGTCCCGACTGCCAGAGTGTTGACTGTTGAAACATGGATGAATTTGATGCCGCGTTTGCAAGCCTCATCCAGTAAATGCTTGGTCCCGTCCCGATTCACCTGCATCCCATGGTCCAGGAATTTCCAGCCTATGTGAATATTGGCCGCACAATGGATCACCACATCGAATTGATGATCGAAAACTCTGGCGAGGTTGGCTCGATCCGCCAGATCGCACTGGAAAACTTCCAAATTCAAGCCTTCAAAAGCTTTGTTTTTCCGGTCCGACCGGTTTAGACTGAAAATCGAAAAACCACGTTTTTGTGCTAATCTGGCTATATTGTTACCAAGCAGTCCGCTTGCACCCGTAATCAATATTCGCACCGGTTGCTACCCCATCAAAAGAATATGCAGTTTGCTATGGCAACCATCGGTGGAGGGCTGCCAGTTGAAGAGTCATGGTTTATAATGTTTTATCAGTCGCCCCAAGATCAATTTAACGAAAATTCCTGATGCCGATCATTACAACTTGCAAGCTCTTCAAGCAGTTTGGCACTGGAGACGTCGCGGTAGAAGTGTTAAGGGGGGTTGATCTAACCATCGAAAGCGGTGAGTTCGTTGCCGTGATGGGCCCCTCTGGGTCAGGGAAGAGCACACTGATGAGTATTATTGGCGGAATCGAACCGCCGACCAGTGGCCAAGTAATTTTGGACGGAGTGGATATCGCCAAACTAACCGACGACCAACGAACGATCATGCGTCGACGAAAGATCGGATTTGTGTCTCAAGCGTTTAACTTGATTCCCACCCTGACTGCGCTGGAGAATGTGTCTCTCCCATTAGAGCTCGATGGGATCGAAAGAAAAGTCGCAAAGCTAAGGGCTTCAGAAGCATTGGAACGCGTCGAGTTATTGCATCGCGCGGACCACATCCCGGCCAAACTTTCAGGTGGAGAACAGCAGCGCGTGGCCGTCGCCCGAGCGCTCGCCATTAAGCCAGCGATCTTACTCGCGGACGAACCGACGGGAAATCTCGATTCTCGGCAAAGCGGCCGCGTGACGCAATTGCTTCGAGACCTAGCATCGGAATCCAAGCAAACCATTGTAATGGTGACTCATGATGCCAACGTAGCTCGATCGGCCTTTCGGCTGTTGATGTTTCGAGACGGAAATATAGAGCGAGACATTCCGCAGAATGAGTTTGCGTCAAACTCGCAGGCATTCAATGTGGGTTCTGGACAGTTTTCAAAGATACCTTCGCCACTAGCAAACGATGCAGCGATTCTCTCGGAGGGGAATCGCTAATGCCATTGCGACGACTGTCCATCCGGGAGATCCAAAGCAGACCGGCGCGTAGTCTCTTGACACTCTTGAGCATTGTCATCGGTGTTGCCGCGATTGTTGCTACGTATCTGGCGTCCGATTCTGCAAAGCTCGCACAAATTGCCATGGCACGGGCGGTGACTGGGACCACGTCGCTCGAGATTGAAGCCGTGGGTGGAGCCTCATTTGATGGTAAGCCTCTCGAACCGGTCGCAAAACTGAAAGGCGTCAAGATAGCGTCCCCAATTTTGCGTCGCCCCAGCAGTATGGGTGTGGCGGGATCGCAATCACCAGACCTGAAGATTGATACGAACGAGTCGGTTGCACAAAACGAATTGAACACTGAGCAAAGTAAGGGCAAAAAAACTCAAGGTCGCTATCGAGTGCACCTTTTGGGCGTCATTCCGGAATTAGATAGACAGGTAAGAAGTTACACGCTGGTTCAAGGCACCGACTTGGACGACGCGAAAAATACCGGTGCATCGGTGTTGGTGGACGAGGGGTTTGCATCATCCGCGAGAGTCACCATTGGTAGTCAAGTCGACTTCATCACAAAGACCGGCATTAGAAAAGCAAGTGTCGTTGGTCTTGTCAAACCGAACGACGCCAGCGGGGGAATTCAATCCGGATTGATTGTTGCCCAACTGACGACTGTCCAGCGATGGACCGATTCTTCGGGCAAGTTAGATTCAGTGCAATTGGTTTTGGAAAAAGAGACGGAGATCGAAAGGGTTACCGAATCGATCAAAGAAATCCTTCCTTCGGGTCTGCGAGTTCGTAAGCCGACTATTCGCAGCCAAATTGCAGACGAGAGTACTCTCGCGATGCAACAGGGACTGAATGTCGCCACAGCCTCTGCGTTGATCATTTCCGCATTCATCATTTACAGTACTTTCCAAATGAATGTGGGAGAGCGACGTCGGCAATTAGGGATTTTGCGATCGATGGGGGCGACTCGGCGGCAGTTGCTTTGGATGATCGTTCGCGAGGGGCTATGGTTGGGAGTCATCGGTACTTTTTTAGGATGTCTTGTCGGACATCTCGGTGCGGCTGTTCTGCGCAATTCGACATCGAATCTGCTCCAGATCGATGTCCCGTCAAGTCCATGGTCGATTTGGCCTTATCTTTTTGCTGTTGCATGTGGTTTGGGAGTGGCGTTGCTGGGGGCGTTCTTTCCTGCCCTGCGAGCTTCCCGCCTTTCGCCTTCCGAAGCTATGAAAGTTGTAGCTAAAGGTGAGTTCAGCACGTCGCGTGCTGCTTGGCTGGCGCTGGGTGGATCGTTGATTGCCATCGGTCTTTGCATTCAAGCGTTGGCTGTATTTCGCGTGATCGATTTGGGGTCGGTCGTTTTGGGAATGGTTCCGCTGAAAGTCGGCATGGTCTTTTTGCTCCCTGCCGTCCTGGGGGATTTCACTGCTGTAGCCGTTTGGTTTCTTGGGTTTTTTTGGAAGACCGAAGGGATGCTTGCGGGTAGGCAGATCCTCCGCCATCGAGGCCGATCAGCGCTGACTATCGGGATTATCTTTGTTGCCATGGGAACCGGATTAGGTATGGCAAGCACTATTCTCGACCATATGCGGAATGTCGAGAACTGGTACTCTCGCGCCATCATTGGAGATTTTTTCGTCCGTGCAGCGATGCCTGATATGAACAGTGGCGAAGCAGCCGATATGCCAATGGGGTTGACCGAAAAAGTCATTGCGATGCCAGGAGTAGCGTCTGTCGACACATTGCGGTTTGTTCGGGCCAGAAGCAACGAAACATCCGTGATCGTGGTTGTCCGTAAATTCGTTTCTGATTCGCAAGAGTACTTTGATTTGATCGAAGGAAACGATCGCGAGGTGCTGAAAAAAGTCAGGAACGGTGGAGTGGTCTTGGGGTGCGTGCTGTCGGAACGACTGAATCTGCATATCGGCGATTCAATCCCGTTAGAGACGAATGAGGGTTCAACGACGCTCACGATTGTGGGCGTTACGAATGAATACATTGCAGGAGGTCTAACCCTCTATCTCGAAGCCGAGTATGCAAAGAAATTATTGAGCGTGGAAGGGACCGATGTCATCGTTGTAAAGGCGAATTCGGGCGATCTGTCTGGAGTCGAACAACAACTACGGACACTGTGTGAAGACACTGGCATGATGTTTCAGTCCTATGTAGACCTTGTGAAGATTATCCGAAACAAGCTCAATGGAGTTGTGGGTGGACTATGGGCGGTGCTTGCTCTCGGCTCACTCATTGCCGCATTTGGACTGATTAACACTCTTGCAATGAATATTTTGGAACAGACTCGAGAAATCGGAATTTTGCGAGTGGTGGCCATGACTCGCTGGCAGATTCGGAAGATGATTTTGGCTCAGGCCTTGATCATGGGGGTAATCGGAATTGTTCCCGGGGTGTTGACTGGGCTCTGGCTTTACTACGTCATTAACTTAACGACGGCGCCAATCGCTGGTTACTCAGTACAACTAAACTTGTATCCATGGCTACTTTTTGGTGCCCCGCTCTTTGAGCTCTTGGTGGTCGTACTGTCCGCGATGGTGCCTGCCGAACGTGCGGCTCGATTAAACGTCTCAAGCGCATTGCAATACGAATAATTGGAAACTGCAGTTCGGACATTACAGTTGATCTTGACATGCCTGGCTATGTTGAGAAAAGGCCGATGGCCAACAATGAAAAATAAAGAAATTCAGACGGCGAGAGCTACGAGTTTCTACTACGTCGTTGTTTGCCTGATCGCACGCGAGGCTAGAACGTACGGCTCAGGAAAAAAAATTCCAGCCGGCTAGACCAATCGAGTGGAATCGGAATCGGACGCGATTTAGTAGAGAGTTTTACATCGATAGGTGCTTGAATCGTTATCAGCGGTTGGGAAACAATGTGATGCAACTTCCAAGAATGATTCGAGTTCGTCAGGTCTTTCAGCCTACACCACCGGTTGCGCTTCGCGACAGGTTGAACGCAGAGTTGCCGAAGTTGAGCTCACTGATCAAGCCTGGTGCTCGAATTGCCATCGGTGTTGGTAGTCGCGGAATCACGCATCTGGCGGATATCGTTCGTGAGGTCATTACGCAGCTTCACACAATGGGCGCTAAGCCCTTCATTATTCCGGCGATGGGAAGTCATGGCGGTGCGACGGCAGAGGGCCAAATGGAAATCCTCGCGAGCTATGGCATTACCGAAGCATCAATGGGCGTTCCGATACTTGCATCGTTAGACGTGAGACCAGTCGGCGTTACAGAGGACCAAGTCATGGCTTATTGCGGCACAGACGCACTTGCTGCCGACGGCATACTCCTTGTCAATCGCATCAAACCGCACACGGATTTTTTTGGATCGCTTGGAAGTGGTTTGCTAAAGATGTGCGTCATCGGGCTTGGCAAGCGAACGGGTGCGACGGCAATGCATCTTGCTGCAACCCAGTTTGGATATGAACGCGTTATCCGAGGCTTGGCCAGCGTCATCATCCGCAATGCACCCATATTGGGCGGCGTCGCGATTCTGGAGAACCAGTTTCACGACACGGCAAAGATCGTAGTCATTCCTCGAGACGAGATGGAGTCAGCCGAGAATGAATTGCTTGTTGAAGCGAAGGCGTTGATGCCATTGCTACCACTTGACGAGATCGACTTGTTGATTGTGGATCGCATAGGGAAGAATATCAGCGGAGCGGGACTCGATCCGAACGTCATTAATCGTAGTGTCCACGGGTACAACAGCCTCCCGATGCGCGGAGATCACACGGTTCCGTTCATTCGTCGGATATTTGTTCGAGGGCTTACGCCGGAGACGCATGGCAATGCGATCGGTATCGGTCTGGCTGATGCGATAACGACTCGGTTAGTGCGCGAGATGGATTCCAAAAAAACGAGTATCAATGCACTCACTGCTTTGACTCCGCAAAGTGCAAAAATTCCAATCGCATTCGATACCGACCGTGAAGCCATTGAGCGGATGTTGATGTCGCTGCCGCTAAGCAAATCGACGGCCGCTCGCATTGTTCGAATCGTAAACACGCTGTCGGTCGCGGACCTAGAAATTTCCGAGCCGCTTTGGGATGAAATTCAGCTCCGCAAGAATATAATCGCGTTGAATGAACTTCATGAGTTTAAATTTAACAGCGAGGGAAATCTTGATTGAACGGAGTTTTGAAAATTGGGAACGTGCCAACCGGGTTGGAAGCGTCGTGCGCGAGCAATCGTTTGTCTCATCGGTAACCTTAACGTTCTCTCTATCTGATCACCAGCGGGCAGCTCGCGCCGCTCCGCTAAAGTGACTGCCCGGCTCACGCAACGCGATGGAAGTCTAGCTCTTAATTTAGAAGCAGCTTGCGTTACTTCGACTCTTTGCCTGCCAATTGAACCTTGCTGTTTCGGACGCTGTACCCGAAATAGATCACAAATCCGATCGCCAACCAAACCACTAGTCGCATCCAGTTTTCTTTGCCGAGTCCAAAAATCATGGCGCCACAAACAAGCACAGCGAGTATAGGAACCAACGGTACTAGCGGTGTTCGGAATGGTCTCGGCGCATCAGGTGCAATCTTTCGCATAATAATGATGCCGACAGAAACCAAGGCAAATGCGAACAGGGTGCCGATGCTGGTCATGTCGCCGACAACACTATCAGGCACGAAAGCCGCAAATAGCGAGACAAAAACAAAGAACAACCAATTGGATTTGGCAGGCGTATGGTACTGCGGATGGAGATCCGAAAAAACCTTCGGAACCAGCCCGTCTTTAGCCATCGAGTAAAACACTCGGCTTTGGCCAAGCAGCATCACCAGTATTACAGATGAAAATCCAAACAGAATGGCTACCGTAATGAAATTGCCGAGTATTCCGTAACCGGGCATGTAGGTTTCAATGGCGTACGCAACCGATGCTTCTTTACCCTTGGCTGGGTCGCGGAAATCGGCATAGGGTGCGATACCGGTCAAAACATAACTAAACAGAATGTAAAGAACTGTACAAACGGCCAAAGATCCCAAGATACCGATTGGCATATCGCGTTTGGGATTCTTGGTCTCCTGAGCGACAGTTGAAACGGCATCGAAGCCGATGAAGGCAAAGAAGACAACGCCAGCACCACCCAGAATTCCCCAGATACCACCGAACGCATGTCCGTCGTAAGTCTCAGCCGGAGGAATCAAGGGGATATGGTTGGCTGGATTGATGAATCTCCAACCTATTCCGATAAAGAGGATAACGATCAGCACTTTGACCGAGACGACAATCGCATTGAACGCTGCGGATTCTTTGATGCCTCGTATGAGGACGATCGTCAACATAAGTAGAATCGCAATAGCGGGTAAGTTGATCATGCCATAAACTCCGCTTTCGGATTTCTCGAAAGGCGAATGGCAGAACTGGTAGGGGATCATGTAGGCTTCGCCAAAAAAGCTCGCAATGAGTTTATTGAGATATTGCGACCAGGCGATTGCGACTGTAGCTGCACCGAGAGCGTATTCCAGCACAAGATCCCACCCAATGATCCATGCAAAAAACTCACCCATGGTTGCGTACGCGTAGGTGTAAGCACTGCCGGAGACTGGTGTCATTGCAGAAAACTCGGCATAGCACATGCCTGCTAATGCGCATCCCACTGCGGCGATAATGAAGCTAATCGTGACGCTTGGGCCCGCGTGCTGAGCCGCTGCGGCAGCCGTTCGGACAAAGAGCCCCGCCCCGATGATCGCGCCGATGCCAAGCAGAATTAGATTTCCCGCACCGAGATGACGTTTAAGTGTTCCGCTGCCTTCTGCGTTCGCTTCGGCGGTCAAGTCCGCCATCGATTTTCTTGCGAATAAGTTCATGCGTTTTCCAAAAGAAGAAGTGATGTCCGGTGAAGCAACGCGAGGCGATTGCAGAGCGTTTAATGATACACCAACCCTGCGTCGAATCAGCACCAGTTGGCACTTTTATCCTATCGCTCTCTCACTCGTTTTACGATGATTGATGCAGCTTTACAAAGCTCCGGTAGCGCGTTCTTACGCAATCATGGAAAACCTGACTACTGCGGATCTATGTTACTTAGACGGGTTATCTGGCGAGTCACGCAACGGTATCACTGCTATCAGCGTGGCCGACAGGATGCTGGTAAGACTTAGAAAGTACAGTCCATAGGTGTACGATCCCAAAGTATTGTCAACGTAGCCCATCACTGAGGGTCCAAGAAACCCACCCAAGTTTCCGATGGAGTTGATCATGCCAACACTTCCTGCTGCTGCCGATGAAGTCAAAAAAAGGCTCGGAAGCGCCCAAAAAGCAGGCATGTAAGACTTCATCCCAGCGGCTGCAATGGAGAAGCAAATCATCGACCAGTAGATATTGCCTTGCGTCAAAGTCGAGAGCACCAGCAGAGTTGAGCCTAGCGCTACTGGCAACACGGAATGCCATCGGCGTTCATGGAAGTGGTCGGAACTCCAACCGATCAAAAGTTGCCCCGGTATCACCAACAGCGATGGAATCATCACCAGCATCGCGACATCTGCGGGTTCGAGCGAATACCACTGACTTAGGATACTTGGCAAAAAGAACTCGATCCCGTAGTTGGCTGTGACGATACCAAAATAGGCAAGCGAAAGTAGCAAGACTCTTGGGCTGGTTAGGGCGGTGAGTACGGAATGGTGTTTCGCATTGGTTTTAAGAGATTTTTCGCGATCCAGTTCTGTCTCTAACGCGTCGCGTTCCTCCGGAGTCAGCCACATTGCCTGCCTTGGGCGATCCGTCAGAAAGTAGAGAACGACTATTCCAGCGACGACTGCTGGAATTCCCCAGAAGATATAGATCCATTGCCATCCCTTGAGGCCCCAAACGAGTGCATTGGTTACTGTCACTCCATCCACGACACGCGTTCGACCGATGTCGATAAACTGCCGCGAGATGAGTGGTCCCATGATCATGGCTATCGGAGACGCAACAAGGAAATAGGAGATCGCACGAGCACGGTCCTTGGATGCAAACCAATGGGTCAAATAAACAAGAACACCTGGAAAGAAGCCTGCTTCAGCGACCCCTAGCAGGAATCGAACGATATAGAACTGCGTCGGAGTCGTTACGAAAGCGGTTGCTGCGGCCATAAATCCCCAGGTCACCATGATTCTGCAAATCCATTTTCTCGCGCTCCATCGTTCTACTATGAGCGACCCTGGAATTTCCAAGAGGAAATAGCCTAGAAAAAAGATCCCACCCCCAAAGCCGAAAACCCAGCTATCGAACGCAGGTAAGTCCTCACCCATGGTAAGTTTCGCGACGGCTACATTCGTACGATCCACATATGCGATGATGTAGCAAATGAATAAAAGTGGTAGTAACCGACAGAACGCTTTTATTCTCGCCGATTCTAATGGACTGCGACCCGATTTGCTCGAAGCAAGTAACGCTGCTGTGTTAGCATTTGGGTTGGGGGTGATGATGGTAGACTTTCAAGGGAAAGACGGTGAGGAGGAAACGCCAGACGCCGAATACGAACCATCCGAATACGATAAAATTGAAGAAATCGTTCTTACCTTGGACGTAGGTCTTCGGTAGTAACACTATTGTAATCCATTGCATCATGTTAAGGTTTGTTCGTCTAGCCTAATCAAAATTTGAGTTAGAAACCATCATAGATGAAAGCCAATTCCAATCCCATTCCACTTGAAAGAACTTGGATGTATCAGCATTTGAATCGGTGGTCACGCTGGACGATGGTGTTCATGGTTTGCCTATCACCTTTTTTAATCTACGGTTTGGTGCATCTTCCGATAGGATCGGCCTCGGTCCATCAATGGCTTCCTGACGGTATGCCGGAAAAAGACCGTTATGTGCGATTCCAAAAGAACTTTGGTGATGATCAGTTTTTGATCGCGTCTTGGCCCGATTGCGACCTCGACGATCCTCGTCTCGAACAGTACCGTACCAAACTTCTGAGCGCTCCGACCAAAGGGCCTGCTTTAGTCGAGTCTGTCCAAACCACTCAGGATATGCTGACTTCGTTGATAGAATCGCCCGTTGCACTTTCCTACAAACAAGCGAGATCCAGACTGGAAGGGATTCTCATCGGAAAGGATGGGACCGCGGCAATGATCGTTCGATTCAGCAGTCATGGCCTAAAAAATCAATCCAAGTCGATGAACCATATCTACCAGAAGGCCGACGAGGTTTCCGGGTTGGGGCGAGACTCGCTACGAATCGCGGGAACCGTTTACGAGGCCTATGCCGTCGACCATGCTGCCGAGAGCAGTCTTAAAACACTGGTTGCACCCTCCTGCTTGATTGGGATTCTCTTGGCATGGTTCTGCCTGCGAAGCGTGCGTGCAGCCGTCGCCGTATTGATCATCGCGGGTGTCGGGCAGTTATTGGCTATATCGACGGTTTATTTCACTGGAGGTAAATTTAGTGCCGTCTTGATTGTTCTGCCAACTCTCGTCTTTATGCTGACGCTGTCCGGCGCAGTGCACTTGATGAACTACTATCGAGATGTGGCTGTATCGCATCGCGATTACCTTGGCAGTCGAGCAATGCTACTTGGCTTCAAGCCTAGTTTGTTTTCAAGCGTCACCACATCGCTGGGAATGGCCTCGCTGGCCACAAGTCAACTATCTCCGATTCGAGAGTTCGGATTGTACTCGGCGATCTCATTGTCCATCGCAACGATGTTTCTGCTGCTGGGATTTCCGTTCATCTCGGATTGGTTTTGCAAGAAGAGCCTCGACGATATTCCACTCAAGCCGAATGAAGAGCTGGATGCAATCGACAACTCACACGGCCAGAGCGATACAAAATCAGAACCGTCCAACCGAGTTTATTCACCTCGATTGACGAGCTACATCCAATGGATGGAAAAGCACGCTATCCAGGTTTCGCTTCTTGGGTTTGCCGTGTTGGCATTCAGTTCCTATGGCTTGTTGTACTTGCAGTCTTCAACGCAGTTTAATGATCTGTTCCCAAGCGACAGCCCTACCGTCCGCGACCTTAGTTTTATTGAGCAACACATTGGCCCGATCGCGTCGATTGAAGTGTTGATTCGGTTTCCGTCTGAAAGCGAGCTCGATGTTCTAACACAGGCAATTTATGTCGATAAAGTTGGGAAACAAATCCTCGAGGTCCCTGAAGTGGGTGCTATTCTCTCAGGAACTTCATTTCTTCCGCCGATGCCCAAATCCAGTTCGGTGCGAGATGTAGCTCGCCGCTCCATCATGCGATCGAAACTGGCTAAAGAACTCCCAAAGCTAATCGAAGAAAAATGGGTCGCAGAAACGGACTCGGGGCAAGTGTGGCGACTTACCGCAAAAGTATCCGCGTTGACCATCGAGGACTATGGACCGATTACGAAACGTGTGAAGCAATCGGTGGATGAAGTCTTGGCGGTGCCCGGATCTGCGGCGATCGCTGAAAGCGAGTTTACCGGTCTTTCGCCGGTCATGCAGGAAACGCAAAAGATGTTGCTCCGAGATCTTGGAGCAAGTTTCACGACGGCATTTCTATTAATTACTCCGGTAATGATGTTGATTGCCCGAGGGTTTTGGGCCGGGCTCTTGATCATGATTCCCAATGTTTTGCCGGAGACCGTCGTGTTTGGGTGCATGGCATGGCTTGGCTTTCGATTGGACATTGCGGGCCTGCTGACGGCGAGTGTTGCTATGGGAATAGCCGTGAATGACACACTGCATTTTGTGAATTGGTACGCCAAGCGATTAGCGATAGGTGATTCGAGGAGTGCTGCAATTGTCGATACCATGTCCAATTGCGCCCTTGCCATGATTCACACGATGCTGATCAGTTGCTGTTCTATGCTGCCCTTCATGTTCGCTGAATTTGTTCCGACGCGGCAGTTTGCTTGCTTGATGATTGCAATGATCGGAAGTTCTATCTTGGGAGACCTAGTATTGCTTCCTGCACTACTACTAAGCCCTCTAGGCTTATGCTTAGTTCGACGAAAGTCGCAAAACGAAGTGCGTACGCAGGAGTAGGCTAACTCAGATCGCTAGTCAAAACTCTCGACAGCAAAGATCTGGAAACTAGTAAACTCAGCTTCTCTGGCTGCATCCATGCACCCCACTGTGGCTCCGTGAAAACTGTCCACGTGCGCTTGAATTACGATTCGAGGCAGTTGTTCCCCTGCTTGCGATCGTATACTCCGAAGAATGGCAATCAACTCCTGCTTACTCGATGCTTCGTTGGTCTGTCCATCGCTGACGACTGTATAAGCATTGAATTCATCGACTTGAACGACCACGCTATCCACTTTGTCTTCTGCCTGGACCTGCACCGCATTAGTGCTCGGCTCATCTGACTGTGGTGGGGTTGTTCGAATGACTTTCTGAATACTGAAGGAAGCCGTGAGCATAAAGAAAATCAGCAGAAGAAAAGCAACGTCCACCATGGGCGTTATGTCCCATTCTAAATCCTCCTTTTCTTTATCGTGGCCATTTCGTATCGAGCGAGAGCGGCGACCTTTTACGGGTTGCGGTTCGACGAATTGCTCTGGTTTTTCGATGGCTTCGACCCAATCCGTTTCGGAGGGCTGCACCGATTTCTTCGACGACGGCGTACTTTTCTTTGTGCTATCCACAGGGGCTAGGTCAGACACCTCGGGAACCTCAGGTTGTTTGTCCGCCAATTCCGATCGTTTAGGGACACGCATCTCGATGCTACAA
>Ga0105045_10003149_pt1 | contig 14090 bp, 12 predicted proteins | sample MAT02_FD_78089 | JGI IMG/M metagenome (GOLD analysis project Ga0105045, IMG submission 78089) | Freshwater microbial communities from Lake Fryxell liftoff mats and glacier meltwater in Antarctica - MAT-02 (megahit assembly) | ecosystem: Environmental > Aquatic > Freshwater > Ice > Liftoff...
GCAGTCGTCTGCAAAGCACATTGAGCAAATGGGGCGAATCGACCAACATCACCGAGGAATCCTGGAATGATGAAACCGCCAGGAGTTTTTACGTACAAAGCCTTGGAGATGTTGAACCCGTCTTCAAACGGATGATGGAGTCATTGTTGGAGGCTGCAGATTTGGTTCACAAGATCGAGAAGATGGTCGTGGACTCGGACAAGTTTGAATAGCCTGACCGCTTAAAGTTGTTGGTTCGATCGTAGCGGAAGCCGCCAAGGCTCTCGGCAGCTTCCCAGCAAGATTTTCAAATGCAAACCGAAACTCTTGGCGAGTTCCGCAACCCCAAAAATTAAAGTTGGATGAAGGCCTAGATCAATCCAACCCATTTACGACCGATCCAAAACGCGGCTAACGCGGTAATCAACGACGCAACAGTGATCCAGTGAGCCCATGGCTGCAGCCGTCGCAATGTCGATGGCGGATCTGGAATATTGCCAATCGCGGTTAGCAGTTTTTCTCGATCGGTCAAAGAAAACACCTTACCATTCGTCACCTTGGACAACTCCTCAAGAACCTTGGGACGAGTGGCTAAACCGATTCGCTCGCGTGTCGCACCTTGGACAAAGAAGGTTGTTTCAAGCGTCGCACCTGTCTGCTTGCAGGTCAAAATCACAGCGTGCGAACCAGGCTCAGCGACTTCATAACGCCCTTCAAACGATCCCCAGCTATCGACGCCGCCGCTGTTCAATCGAATGACTTGAAACTTTCCGGAGGGGGCTTCGATGCGAACCGTTACATCTCCCGACGATAGCGGCTCGCCGTTTGTTTCCATGACGTTCGCTCGCAGTGCCAGCGTTTGTCCTAACATCGGCTGGTCTGGCGAAAAGTAGAAGCGCATTGATTCCCCTTTGGCCATGTTGCGTTGATAAGCCATCCATCGGACCACTTGGCCCCAAAAGCGATAGTGATATTTATCCTCGACCCCACGCCGCCATCTCCAAGCCCCGTCGGTCCCCATGAACAATACCTTGCCCGCCCCAAACGTCTTTGTTACCAAAAGCGGAATGCGGCCATACTCGTTGCTCACCTCCTGATGAACACTCAAAACTTCACTTCCTGCTTTAGCGCGAATCACTGACGCATACCATTGGAATCCCGGCAGCGTGCTCCATGCATCCAAGTTCTCTTCTTGTGTGTCTGCCAACTTTGTCAATAAACTTCGGCGTCCAGCCTCGGTCAATTCGAATCGCATAGGTGTCTTCGAACCGAAACCATAGGGCTGGGCTGTGTCCAAGGTAACGGGCATCAGTGGTTCCAAAGCACTGTCTACCAATGTGTGCTCATGACCTTGCCACCCTGGCATGAACACCAGTCCGCTGGCTTGAAACTCGACCAGCCCTCGCAACAACTTGCATTGCTCTTCGCTCAAGTGACCTTGCTCCAGTCCAATGTCGCCAAGGAAAACCACATCGAACTTCGAGAGCTCATCCATGCCATTTGGGAACTCCTTGATATAGTCTTTGTTCCCGCCCCCTACTTTGCCCAACCCTGGATGGAAGAGCAAACAAGCCACATCCACGCCCGGATCGCGCGAGAGCGCATTGCGAAGATAGCGATACTCCCATCGAGGGTAACTATCGATGACCAGCACTTTGAGTTTCTCTTGCCGAATCGCGATCGGAGTCGACATTGAATTGTTGGTTGCGATCACTTCGTCTGGATGCGGCGGCACCTCGACCGTCAAAGTAAAGTCCCCCTCGGTCTTCGGCGTCCATAACACCGATTCGGTCGTTCGCGACATTGCTGTAATACGCACTTCCTTGCTGACCTTCTCGCCATCGGAAGCCGTCATTACGACATTGGCCACCTGGTCGCGAGGCAACGAGGATTCAATCGAAAAAGGGATGCGGACAGCTTTGTTCGTAATCCCAAATGTCGGAGTGTCCACGCTGAGCAGTTCTATATCTGGCAAGCGTGTCGGTGAGCCTACAGGGATCGACAAAATCGGCACGCCTTGCGCGCGATAGCGCATGGCTGCATTCATAGGTGATTGACCTGCGTTCCAATCGCCATCCGAAATAAGTACGACCCCTAGCACTCGCGATGTCGATTCGATGGCTTGGTTCAATGCTGAGTTGAGGTCGGTGCCGTCTGCTTTGCTGTCCGCCGGAAATGAGTTAACGCGTACATTCATCCGCGATGCAAATGCGCTCCACGCATCTTCGCTTAAAAGAGACTCGATCGCGCTAGCCCTTGATTGCGCCTCGGATTGCCCCGATTCGTTTTTGGTGATCACATCTTTCGTTTGCATGCTCTGAGAGCCATCGAAGAGCACGAGCAAAGCGGGTTTTTCATCGGATCGGAATTCCTGAACCCATTCAGGTTGATTGAGCAAAACGGCACCTACGACGACGATTCCACATCGCAGCAGCTCTAGCCAAAGCACGGACCGTAGGAATCCGCTTCTTCGCCAGGCAAAATAAGAGAGGGCGAAGGTCAGCGAACAAATGGCGATGGAAAGTCCCACAAGCCAGGGCTCGGTGGAAAACGTAAGGGATTGTTTTGAAGCGATCATGGAGGCCATGATAACTCAAACTTTGTCTAAATGCTTGGGGCTCAGAAATACATTGGCACGACGCGCAAGCTAGTTAAATAGTCATTTTGATTTTGGGTCGTGAGCGGCAAGGCGCCAGTCGCCGGTTACTGGAAGCATCAGCCGCTAGCCCTTTGCCGCTCACTGCGCAGCCGACGATTGGCCCGGTTGCGGGAGGGCTTTCTTGCTTCCTGGAAAACTCTGGAGGGCATCGATCCGGCTCCTAGATTGGGTCACGGCGTTTGGCGTCGTCAAAGGCTGGAGTTTCAAGCGAAAAGTTCTCGATTCTCCCCCTTGCAACGCGACCACACGACCGTTTTTCTCTTCAAAGGATCGAGGGTTGGGAAATCCAGTTCCTGGTTCCAGCCCGACAACATATCCATCTTCGACCGAGGCGGTATTCTTCCAAAGCGTCATGAAGGGTAACGTTCGCGTATCAAAATGCACCGCGAAACCAAAGGCCCCATCAGCCGACGCCAGCATTGCCTCGGACCAGCTGCTTTCATCCCTGACCGGATCCAGAAAATAGACCTGTTCCTGGTATCCGCTGGCTGGTCCATCGCACTGATTCCATTGGTCGACCGATTCGGCTGCACGCGCATCGCGGGGGGCGAGGCTTCGGTAGGCGGCATGCACGGCCGAGCCCGATTGCAAAACGGGCTGCCCCACATTGATATGGTAGAGCAATTGCATGGAGCCAGACTGACTCGATCGATTCGTCACGGTATCGATGACCTCGATCACAGGGCTCCCAACGCGAAATCGATAACGAGTCTGCAGCTCTAAAGAATAAATCAAGAATCGAGATTCTCGTACCACACCGATCACGTCCAAGATTCCGTTTTCCACGTCGACTTGAATGTCCAATTGCGAGGCAGGCAAGTTGGCGATGCGACCGTGCAGTGGATATCGAAGCTCACCGGTTTCCGAAAATTCGGGAGCACCATTGCTTTGCAGACCACAACGCACCAGAAGCTCATCAAACCCTTCTAACCAACCAATCCCTGTCGCATCGTGCACCGGCACTAGACTTGGATGGACAGGCCCTTCGACAGGACTCTGCCATCCAAATTCCAAGTCACCACTCCAGCATTTCCAAAGTCCCATCCCACGGTCGGGTAAAATCGTAGCGGTGACACTGCCGGTATCGATAGTCAAACAAGAAAGACCTGCAGAGCGCCCTGAATCGAGTTGTTGATAGCGAATTCCAAATCGCCCAGTGCCTGCTGTTATCTTTTCAGGAACGTCAGACGAGATTGGGAGGTCTTCCTCGCCACCAACAATGGATTTTGCCAATACCTGTTGGCGAAGCTGCCAGCACAGGAGCGATTTTGTGGAGGTTTCCATGCTTAATTTCGATCGGAGAAAGGTTGTGAGCGGCAAGGCGCTAGCCAAATGGCACTCACTTCGTGAACCTTAAGCGCTAGCTTCGGGCCTGAATTGATGGAAAAGTCAACTAAACTGCAGCCCGCGGCTAGCGCCGTCGGTTCACTCAACTCGAAACAAGTAGCGAAAGTCGTCAGGACTTTCGGTATGCACTAGTGCAAATTACGCAGTCGGCTTCGCAACACTGCAGGCAAAATCAAGTCGTGCTGCAAGTTTGCCTTCGACTGTTACTTTGCCTGTCATAAAATAGGCAGTTGAGACCACCTCGTTGAGTGTCACATCGATTTCAATGGTCTCGCCAGGGCGAACCATGCGTTTGAATTTCGCTCCGTCGATCCGAGTCGCAACGGGCACTGAGCCATCGTTGGGCGTGAATTGACTGAGTAGAATCGCACCGCTCTGCAAACAGCACTCGCACAAAATGACACCTGGAACCAAAGGGAAACCAGGAAAGTGGCCTTGAAGAAAGAAGTCATCCGCAGAAAAAGTTTTTTTGCAAACGATTCGCTTTTCCGTCTGCTCAATCACTTCATCTACCAACAACATCGGTTTGCGATGAGGAATGAGGTTTTGGATCTGGTCTAAATTGGCAACGGTCATAATGGAAATCACTGGCCTAATACGGGTTTCGAGTTGAGGCTTCTATCGTACGAATGAGCGTCAACAACGCAAGCAGCGATTCAGCTACAGAAACTAACGTCGCAGGCTCGGAGTGAGCCTTGCCCCCACAAAAAAATCACAATCCGAAGCGTAAGCGAGGGGCCAGTTGCAATCCCTCGCTTACGCGTCGGGTTATGATTGATGAATCCCCTCTAACTGGTCGCTTCAAGCGGTCGCTTCGTGTGTATTGCCGTCCAAAACCGCGTGCACTCGACTGTTGGGGTCTTCTCGGCGTTTGGCAGCAACTGAGCCGAAATTGAGTTCCAACTGATCGTACTCGCGGCAGCCCGCAAACTCCTTGTAAAGCATACTTGGCTGGACGTCGCGATTGTTTTGATACTTTTCGCTCGAGTACTCGCGCACTTCGCCAACCAATTCATGGTAGAAAATTTGACAAATGCGAATACCTGCGTAGATGCGAACAGGTTGCACCGCAAACATTTCGATCGTCCAGTGCCCGCGAAAACCGACATCGCCGAAGCCTGACGAACAATGCACAAAGAGTCCAAGCCTAGCAATAGAACTGCGGCCTTCGATCATCGGAACCAAATTGTGCGTTTCGGTATGCTCGACCGTCCGGCCAAGAAATATCTGCCCTGGGCTTAATATCATTCCTTCCTCTGGAATGAGGATCCGTCGAAATCGATTCGGGTGCTTAACATCCAAGACAACTTCTTCGTAAACGAGAACCTCGTTGTGCAGAGTAAGATTGTAGCTGTTTGGATTCAGACATTCCTCACAAAAAGGTGTGATGTGAATGTCCGTGCCCTGCCGTGCTCTGATTTCTTCGCCTGAAAGGACCATGCAACAACCTACGAATAGTTCTTGGTTGACGATCGATCAAAACGGGGTCTGCGACAACAAACACCCGACAGGTGTCCAGGATACACGGGAAAGGCGTTTAAGTACCGTTCGATCAGATTTTTTTATCTACATTGGTCAAAATTCATCCCGCCCGCTGCCAAAATGAGAAAATTTTGCCAAGCCGGAACATTTATTACAATTCGCCGAGAAATTTCTCGAACACGTTCGGGGGAGATCTAGGACCTTGCGTAATAACTGAGGGAGCGGAATTGCCCGCGAGGAAATCTAGTGAACTTTCTCTGCATTTGGATCGTCAAATGCATCAACAGATTTTGCGTTAGGACAGTATGGCGGCGACTATGATGGTGCCGATAAGAGTAGCACGAGGCTACCGAAACGAATTAAGGATGGTCGGGTTAGAATAATCATGAATTTCAATCACAAACACGTCAAAAAGAAGAACGAAGTATTCGTAGCTCATTTCCGGCTGCTTGGGCTCAAACGAGGTGAATGTCGCACAAACGTCATTCGATCGGCAGCGCAGGCCATGTCGGTTGCGCTTAGCTACAGTGGTGATGCTGGAGACCATGTAAAGCACTCTGCAGACGATGTTCAACGAGCTATGATCGCGCTTGCAGCGTATCGATTGCTTGATCCACGCGAGCGAACGGATGTGTACGAACGCGTCCAGCTGTGTTATCCAATTGATCGAGAGGATATGGAGTCCTCGACGCATTCCAATGGAAAACTTGTGGATCAAATGGTTAAGGTCGCCGTAAAACCTCGCAGGCCAATCAAATCGATGGTAAAGCTGATGGGGCAACCCGTGATCGGTCAAGCTATCGAAGGGAATTCGCCAGAAGATGCGGAGCCGGAGGCGGAGAGTGACAATTCCTCTACCGTGCATCCCGATAGCAATCCTTCACTCGAGGAACGACGTCGTATTGTGCGTCTGTTGCAAGAATCTGACGAATCCACGCAAAGATCGCTTTCGCCAATAGGCTGGTTAAGATCCCGTCTAGGACTCTAATCGCTGGTGTTCAGGCTTTAGCCGATCACCCTCGTTCCCCGCTCCGCCCGGGAACGCACAGCACCGGAGGCGGCGCCTCCCGTCAAATCCAGCCACAATCACCGACCACCAAGCGAGTGGCAGAATGAAAAGTACGGTAGGATGGGACGATTGTCTCGTCCGTTGTCTCGTTCGGGACAATGGTCCCAAACTACGAGCGGTATTTCACAGCCTGCCGCTCGCCTCAAAGGACGCGAGGCTGAGCCTCGGGGTAGTGCGTACTTAGGCAGGTCGTACTTAGGCAGTGCGTTGGAGTCTAGGCTTTAGCCAATCTTTGATACCTATTCTGCTTCCCTTAACCTGCGTTTCGTCTAGAATCGAGGAATGCTCATTCTGTGGAAGTTTGCTTCCCAAATGCAAGTTGCCAGAGGTAATGAATCGCGATGCCAATCTACGTTTATGAAATCATTGAAGCCGATGGCAAAGACGGCGAGACCTTCGAAATGCTTCAGGGCATGAACGAACCGGCGCTGACAAAGCATCCGATGACCGGCCAACCCGTCCGCAGATGCATTTCGTTACCGTCCGCTGCCGGAATGTGGACCGACATGAAAACTAACGCCAGCTTAAGCGACAAAAATTTAGACGCAAAAGGGTTCACCAAATACGTCAAAATGGGTGACGGTATGTACGAAAAGCGAGCTGGGAAAGGGCCGGACGTTATCTCAGCAAACGATTACTGATGTGGAAGCCTATCCCACGTTACCAACGAACTTCCATTTGATCGACAATGTGGTTGGCTAGACGCTCCACCAACCTTTGATTGGCCGTCGAAATCGATTGCCCTGCCTCCGGTACGAAATCCACATTTTCAGAAAAATAAAACGTAGTCTCACCCGGCGGCAAGAACCGAGTTTCAATGAGTGGCATCCCTCTACGATCAATCCACGCAACCTCAACTGTCATGATGGATTGCAGGAGTCGAGGCTCATCGAGATTGGTTTCACTCACCACTCTCTTCGTGTCCCCTGTCAGCGTGCAGGTCATCACAGAATCCGCAGTTTCAATATTGGCAAGCTTGAACGAAGTCCTACGTTCGATCTCCTTTTGAACAGACTCCGTCAGCATAACGCCCAGTTCAGGTCGAAACGATTCGCTCTTGATGATCGGAACGTGAATCGTTCGGATATCGGTGCGATAAAGCGAACGTGTCCCGATCTTGTACCCGGCACAGCCAAGCACCGTCGCCAAAGCGAACGCGATGGGAAGCATGCGACCGCTCATCGGCGAATCGTTTCTTCGGAACTCGGTGGAGCGGCACTCGTGCCATTCTTAGTTGCGGTTCGCTCGTACTTGCTGCGAAGTTCCTTGTCCAGCTCTTCGACATTTGGCGTCGGCTTAACCAGTGGAGTGATTTTGTCTCGATTAGGAAACCAATCCGCCAGCCAGCTCAATTGCTGTTGAGGCTCCGGCGGCATTCCACCGGTCTTCTCCATGATCGCAACCGCTTTTTCATAAAACGGCGTATCGCTATACTTCTCGAGGATTCTCATGGAGTGCAGTTGGGCTGCACGTGCTTCGGATTTGTTGTACCGATACAAAGCAGTTGTGTATTCGCGTTCGGCACGACGATAATGGACTTCTTTCATGGCCGTCTCGATTTGCTGGCGCTCTCCCTCCGCTTTATCACGAAATTGCCGCGGGAGCTGCTTAAGCATTTTTTCCGCCTTCTCAAGCGGGTCATCAGAATAGTCCGCTCCCTGATACGACATCAACGCAGCTTTAACGCCTAGCAAGTGTGCGTCAAACTGATGTGGACTATCAGGGTAAGTCGAGATCAAATCGTTATAGGTATCCAGTGCGTCGTTCCAGTTTTTCTTCTTGAACGACGTGTTCGCTAGCTCCATCGTAACATCGTCCGCCAACCGTCCGATTGGATTGTCCAGTCGCATTTTTTCCAAAACACGAACGCCGTGTTTTCGCGTATCATTCCAAGGTTTGCGATTGTCGGAAACGTTTAAGTGATAGAACTCGTCGTTGAACTGCAGCCAAAACAGACCGATCTCCATGCGACGTTTGTCGACCAAGTCTTGGTAACGCGTTCTGGGGTATTCCTTAAGCAACTTCACGAAGAAGTCCTCGGCCTTGGGGTAGTCCTCGGAAAAGAAGTAACTCTCACCGGTCATGAAAAAAGCGTCTTGTTCGAGAGCGCTACTGACCCAATTTTTACCGGCTTGATTGTATTTTTTAGCTGCATCGCGGAACGACGCTTGGCGTTCAGTTCCGTTGGGAAGCTTCGAAGCTTTTTTAAAAAGCTCATCGGCCTCTAGATAAGTTGATTTGGCAACTTCTTTATTGACCATGGGCGGCCCCAAGCCGGGAATGAAATGAAGTGCCTTGGGGACGTTGCTGTTTCTTGATTTGTCCGCTCGAATCCCTTCCGGACGAATCCAATTGCCCTCTTTGTCCTCAAATCCTTCGATCGCATTGCGTGCACGCTTGTATTCGTCATCTTCCTTCTTAAAGATGTTCATCGATGCGCAGCCCGTTTGAAGGGCGAGGGCCCAAGGAATAGCAATACGCAGCGACGCAGCAAAGAAAATCGCTGGTCGTGCGTTGGCTTGATTCAATATCAAGGGGCGATCCATTCCAGTTCCCTCGGATTCGGTTTGCCAGTTGTTTTTCAGGTTGCCCATCGTGGTCAACGCTTCAATTCCTCTAAAAAATCCGTTAGTCGCAATCGGCGGTCTGCCAAGTGAGAAACAAATCGTTCCATCACAAATCGCACTTCGCCGCGAAGTTCAGTACGAATCGGTAAAGGGTTGGTACTCCACTCTTCCGACGCATAAGCCATCAAACAATCAAGGGTTGGATATCGAACGCGTATTACCTGCTGTTGGCCAGCAACGCAATTGGCGCATAAAATTCCTCCAGCAGCAATGCCGAGCAAGGCTCCTGGACCATTTCGTTCGGACTGTACAGGATTCCCACAACTTGCGCATAGATGAAAAGTTGGCAAATGCCCCAGCAACTTCAAGACCTGCATTTCGAATCGCAAAACCGTCTCAGGCTCACTTTGCCCTCGATCGAGATCCACTAGCGTCTGATCACTTACCCGATATAGTTCGCTAGCCTTTTCGCTGTCCTCGGTAAGGCCAAGCAAGAGTTCGGCAACGTAATAGCCACAATAAAGTGGCAGCAAAGCCACTTGGCCGGAACGAAACCGACGAATTAATTTCGATTCGGTCAGCAAATCCAATGAATCGCCACTCTTTTGTATGAAGACAATTTGGGATTTTGCAAGCAAGTCCAAAGAGGTTTCGAATGGACTTCTTAGGCGTCGCGCTCCCTTTGCAATCGCGGATACTTTTCCAAAGTCGCGAGTGAATAGCGTAACCACCATACTGGTCTCGCTCCAAGGCACCACCCGGATAACAATAGCTTCGCTTTTTTCCAATGACATCCACTGTCCCTAGCATTATAGATTGGGACCACTGTCCCGATCTGTTGTTGGGACAGAACAATGGTCCTATCCTACACCCGACGTCCGTATACGCTCGGAACGGCGTCAGTTACCGAGGCAGCTTTCCGGCCACGATCTTGGGTTTGTATTCGGTGTTCCGTTTCCTTATGACTTTGCAGTCGAGTATGTAATCCGGTTGTTTGTCTTCTTTCCGCTGAGCCTCTTCGCCTAGATTCATAACGCGGAAAAAGCTTATGGTCTCGATGCCTTCGATGACCCGGCCAAATACAGTGTATTTCCCGTCTAGGTTCGGGGCCGGTAGAAAGGAGATGTAAAACTGCGAACTTCCTGTATCCGAAAGTACCTTTCCGGACTTTTCATCAGAACCGAGAGCAATCGCCAGCGTTCCCCGAAAGTGATCGCGCCGTCCTGGCAAGGCCGATTCGCCAGGTATGGTGTATCCGGCATCGCCTGTCCCGTCCCCTTTTTCACAACCGGTTTGGGCACAAAGGTGCTTCTCCACTCGAAAGAAAGATTTGCTTTTGTAAAACCCACGCTCAACCAAATAGATAAAGCTCTTGACCGTTTCAGGGGCCGAATCTTCGTACAATTCGATGACCAACTTTCCTTTTGTGGTAAGGAATTCAACGCGTGGATTGTCGTTCTTTTCTGCCTCTGCTTCTCGGATTTCCAGTTCTCGTTGCCAATTCACTCGCTCTGGACTGATATCATTGAGAAATTTGGTGGTGGAACCCGCCTCCCTTTGAAAAGCCAGACATCGCTCCGTGAAATCGAAGTCAGCGTTGGCATACGCGATCAAAGAGGCAGCCCGAAGGACTTCTTCTCGCTCAAACTTTCTTGATAGAACAATCGCTTTGGCAGCATCGAGCCAACCATCCGTTCGGTCCAATTCGAAGTCCGAAATCATCATCTCGCAAAGAGTCGCGCCAATCCCACTGTATTTTTCCGGATCGCTCGCAAATGTTTCTCCAGCCGCGGTTATCCAATTTTTTTTGGACACGAAACTCTTGTGAATTGCATCCGCCCATTCGTTGTTGATCTTGTCCCGAAACGAGTCCGTAAACTTTGAGGCCAAGTGAAGTTCGACTTGAATTTGACTCATCTCGACAGCCGCGTTCCGGAAAGCGTCAAAGGCAGCTTGGTACTTTTTCCCAGCCTCGGATTCGTCCCCTTCAGGCAACATTCCAAAGGACTTCAACCGATTCATTGTAACTTCGTTTTGCTGTTCTAGCTTCTTTTTTTCCTCGGCAGCACGTTCTTCGGGAGTCAGTCTACTTTTTGTCTTGGCCGCCCCCAGTTTCGACTGAAGTGATTTATTTTCTTGGCCAAGCAACTTCTGACTTACTTGGCAAAAGGTGCAGGAAGTCGCTAAGAGAATAAGGAAAAAGGTTGGTATACGGTTTGTTTTGATTGGCATATTGGCATACTCTGTAACATTCCAAGCTGCTCCGGCGGGAGTCTTTCAGCTTGATTCACAACTTCATTAGGACAAAAAACACATTGGAAACGACCACACTGAGGATCATCGCTGGCAACTTGCGAACTCGCAAGATTCAATTTGCGGTCGATCCAAGGACCAGACCCATGAAGGACCGCACCCGCGAGGCCGTTATGAGCTTGCTCGGTGGTACGTTTCCTAATGCAATTGCGTTCGATTTATTTGGCGGAACCGGCGTTTTGGCCTTCGAAACGGTCTCGCGAGGTGCCTCAAAAGGCATCGTGTTTGAAATTCTAAAGTCAGCCGCTCGGGAAATCCAAACCAACGCCAAATCGCTCGGCGTTTCCGACTCCATGGAAGTCATCCAGACGGACGTTTTGGATTGGTCCAAAGGTTTGCCAGGCAATTGCACTCGATTTAGTAAGAACGCAGGCGAAATCTGGGTCGTATACTGCTGCCCACCCTATTCTCTTTGGAAATCCAACGGCAATCAGCTACTTGCCATGCTCGAACGCTGGTGGAACGCCGCCCCCCCTGGCTCCTTGTTTGCAGTCGAACTCGAGGAATCAACTCCGACGGAGTTTTTACCAACCCAAGCGGACTGGGACCTACGTGTCTATAAACCAGCCAGAATGGCTGTCGCCGAAAAAGAATCGATAGTCGTCGGTACCCCTGACTCTGACTCTGACACGGATTCAACGGTTTAGAGTGTCGAATCCAGTTACCGTCATATAAAACCCAACCCGGCTAAACGCTTTGGTTTGTAGATTGAACACCGCAAATGAAGCAAGCGAATTTGGAGATTACACAAGTATGCGCCAACCTCATTTTGCAATTTGCATTGGGAAATTTGCAATTTGCAATTCCCACACACCAGCACACGGCCAAGTGATTGAAGTTAAGATGTTCAAAAGTTTGTATTCTTGACCAATCCGTTTTGGTTTCCTCGACTGACTTTGAACAACCCCTCCGATGATCTACGAAGCTAACTCGCTGGCCATTGCCGTATTCTCTGCTCTTGTTCTCGGCGTCTTAGCATTCAGTTTCTATCTCGGATCAAAAGCCAAATCGAGCCAAGGCTATTTCGCTGCCGGCGGTTCGATCCCTTGGTTCGTAAACGGAATCGCCTTTGCTGGCGACTACCTCTCCGCTGCATCCTTCCTCGGTATCTGTGGAATGATTGGCTTTTATGGTTTTGATGGGTTTCTTTATTCCATCGGATACTTGGCCGGTTGGATCGTTGCTTTGTTGGTCATCGCCGAACCACTTAAACGTCTCGGTCGATACACCTTTGCAGATGCACTCGACAGCAAGTTCCAATCGCGTGGGATCAAGGCCGCCGCTGGACTTAGCACCTTGGTCGTTAGCCTCTTTTATCTGATTCCACAAATGGTCGGCGCCGGGGTCTTGGTCAAGCCACTGCTGGGACTCCAGTATTGGCATGGTGTGGTTCTCGTCGGTGCCGTGGTCGTCTTCATCGTCGTCACCGCCGGCATGGTCAGTACGACTTATGTCCAATTTCTCAAAGGGGGACTGTTGGTGATCTTCTCCTTGATGCTGACGGTGCTGATTCTTTATCGTGGCCTAAACACAACGCCAGCAGACGAACTCGGAAAGACGCAGGTCATAGAAGTCAAAGACGGGAAGCGATTCGTTAACGGAGTGCCGATCGGATTTGGCGAGGGGGAAACGAATGTGCAACCCGTAGGCAAACTCGTTGAACTGCCAGATGGGAAAACCAGCACTGGCCCCCTCAATCCCATTTCCTTTATCAGTACCATCGCTCAGTCCAAAATCGAGATAACTTCCAAAGTCGCAGGCGAAGATGGCAAGACGAGCTACGTCCCCAAAATCGTCAATGGAAAAGAAATGCTTTCACCAGGGAATCTCCCAACGTTCAAGGGGATTCGTTCCGAAAGCACCATCGCAAAAATCGATTTCGTATCCTTGATGTTGGCGTTGTTCGCCGGGACCGCATCATTACCACACATCTTGATCCGATACTACACGGTCAAAGATCAAGCGTCCGCACGCAAGAGCACGATCGTCGGTATCGCATCGATTGGCTTCTTTTACATCCTGACGTTGTACATCGGACTAGGAGCTATGGTCAGCGGAACGCTCGATCCGACCGATAGCAATATGGCAGCTCCACTTCTGGCCAAGAGTTTCAGCAACTTGCTGTTTGCGGCTGTGTCAGCCATCGCATTCACGACCGTTCTAGGCACAGTGAGCGGACTTATCATCGCAGCAGGAGGCAGCGTGGCTCACGATATCGTTAGCGGATTCTTCGGCTGGAAATTAACCGATCAGCAGACGATTGCTGTTGCTAAGGGCTCTTCGATCGTGATCGGGGTGTTGGCCATTGCCCTCGGGCTGAAATTCGAAGGAATGAATGTTACGTATCTAGTTGGTTGGGCGTTTGCGATCGCCGCATCTGCGAATTTGCCAGCGCTGCTTATGCTGTTGTACTGGAAGGGCACGACCAGACAAGGAATCATCGCAGGTGTGTTGGTCGGATTGATAACTTCCTTGCTCTGGGTCTTCGTTACTCCAGATATGTTCACCAACATCTACAAGCTCGATCCCAAGGGAGCCTGGATGCCTCTCAATCAACCCGGCATTGTTACAATCCCCCTTAGTTTCATCGCCATCGTCATCACGTCAATGATGACGCGAAAGCGAGCCCGATCTAAGGCATAGCGTTGGTGTAAAGGCTTTAGCCGCCGGGAGC
>Ga0105045_10003150_pt1 | contig 14090 bp, 8 predicted proteins | sample MAT02_FD_78089 | JGI IMG/M metagenome (GOLD analysis project Ga0105045, IMG submission 78089) | Freshwater microbial communities from Lake Fryxell liftoff mats and glacier meltwater in Antarctica - MAT-02 (megahit assembly) | ecosystem: Environmental > Aquatic > Freshwater > Ice > Liftoff...
CCCTGGCGCGACATCGCGGCCAGGTCGATGTCCACGTAGCCCATCGGCCTGCCGTCGTGCGAGAAGGCGATGCCGGGCACGCCGTCCACCATCAGGCGGTAGGTGGGGCTGCGGGTTTCGCCCAGCACCAGGCCGGGCCGGAACACCGGCACGCCGCCCCATTCGTCCGAAGTGCGCAGCAGCGAGAAGAACACCATGCCGGGCTCGGCCTTGATTCCGTTGGACAGGTCCACGAAGCCCAGCTTCCCCGCCGGGTTGCGCAGGCGCAGCCAGGCTAGGCCCAGCTCGGCGTCGCGGGTCACCAGGTCGGCCGGCAGCCAGTCCTCGCTGTCGGCCAGGCGCACGCGGAAGTCGCTGGACTTGGCCACGGGCGAGGCCTGGCCCGGCGTCGCCGCGCCCAGCTTGCTGAAGTCGACGCTGACGGCGCGTTCGGGCACCACCAGCAGGCCGTCGGCGCTCACCATCACCGCCTGGGTGCGGTCCTCGATGCGCTGCTCGTTGCCCGAGTTGGTCACCGACATCACGAACTTCACCGTCACGATGGCGGCCGAATGCTGCTGCACCAGGTCGCGGTAGACCTCGCGGTAGTCGGCGAACGGCTCGGCGGCCGTGGCCACGGGCGCGGCCAGCAGCAGCGCCGCGAGGGCGAACAGGCGGACCAGGGTCATGGCGTCTCCGTGAGCCAGTAGCGTTCGAGGTAGAGGATGCGGGTTTCGTCGCCGCGGATCACCTGCAGCGGCACCACGCTTCCGTTGCCCTTGGCGAGGGCGCGCTCCAGGGCCTGGGCCAGGCCGGTCAGGTCGCGCACCGGTTCTCCGCCGAGGCTGATGATGATGTCGCCGCCGTTGAGGTGGGCGAGGCCCGCAGGGCCGCCGGCCTCCACGCCGTCCACCACCACGCCGGCCTGGCCGGCCGGAAGGCGGCGCGCGGCGCGGTCGTAGAAGCCTATCTCGCGCAGCTGGGCGCGAAGGCGGGTCAGGGCCAGCGTGCGCAGGCCCGAGGTGTTGACCGGGGACTCGGCCAGGGTCAGCGCGAACGCCTTCGGCTGGCCGTCGCGCAGGGCCTCGAAGCGTGCGGCGCTCCCGATCGGCAGGTCGCGCACCCGCTGGTGGAAGCCGTCGGCCGAGTTCTCGTTGGCGGCGCGCAGAGGCTCGCCGTCCAGGGTGGTCAACAGGTCGCCGATGCGCGCGCCGGCTGCGGCCAGCGGGCTGCCGGGGTAGAGGCGGATGATGCGGAAGCCCTGGGCCGACAGGCCCAGGTCGCGGGCCAGCGAGGCGGTTACCGGCTGCACTTCAACGCCGGCCCAGGCCTTGGCCAGTTCGGGCAGCGGCGTGCGCACGCGGTCGCCGTGGATCGGCGCCAGCACCGCGACCCGCTGCTCGGCTTCGCGCTCGAACGCGATCACCAGCGGCTTGCCGTCGCCCGGCGGCGTGCCGGCGATGGCGGCCAGGGCTTCATGGCTGCTGACGGCCTTGCCGTTGACGCCCCGGATCAGGTCGCCCTGGGCCAGCGCCGGCCGCGCGATGGCGGCCGGGCCGCCCGGACGGATGCCGGTGACAAGCAGGCCGCTGGCATCGTCGAGATTTCGGCGACGGCCCATCGCCGGCGTCATTTCGGCCAGCGACAGCCCGAAGGGCGCGAACGCGCGCTCGTCCACCCCGTCCTCGGGCAGGACGACGGCGCTCAGCGTGATGCCGCTGCGGCGGCCGGCACGGTCGATGTCCAGCGCCACCTTGGTGCCGGGCGGCAATTCGGCCAGCCGGCGCTGCAGGGCCGGCACGTCCACCGGCTGCAGTGCCCGCACGCTCTCACCCTGCAGGGTGAGGATGCGGTCGCCGGCCAGCAGGCCGGCCTTCTCGGCGGCCGAGCCGCGCTCCACGGCATTCACCAGCACGCCTTCCTTCAGGCCGGTGCCCTTGAGCGAGCGCAGGCGGAAGCCCAGGTGCGTGCGCGCGATGCGGCCCTTGGCCACCAGTGCCTGCACCACTTCGCCGGCATCGGGGCCCGGGATGGCGAACGCAAGGTCGCCGCCGAACAGCGTGCCGCGCGTATTGACCCCGACGATGCGGCCCGACAGGTCCACCAGCGGGCCGCCGGAGTTGCCCGGGGCGATGGCGGCGTCGTGCTGGATCCAGGCGTAGTAGCGGCCCGTGGGCTGGTCGGCGCCGAGGCGGTCTTCGTAGTCGGCTTCGTCGTCGAACAGCGACACAAGCAGGCGGCGCGGGTTGTTCACCACGCCCACGCTCATCGAGTTGGACAGGCCCCAGGGCGCACCCATCGCCAGCACGGTGTCGCCAGGCTGCAGGTCGAGCGTGGTGGCGAAATCGGCATGGGCGAAAACCTCCGGCGTTGGCGGCAGCGCCTGCAGCACGGCCAGGTCGGACAGCGTGTCGGTGCCCACCAGGCGCGCCGGCAGTTCGCGACCGTCGGCGAACACCACGCGGAAACTCTTGCCGTTCTCGGTGACGTGGGCATTGGTGGCGATGTGACCCTGCGGGGTCACCACCGTGCCGCTGCCGCTGGAGACGCTGAGCACGGGCTCGCCCTGGCGATGGTCCTCGCGCACGGTGAGGATGCTCACCACCACCGGCAGCACGCGGTCGCGCGCGGTTGAAATGCGGCCCGCGTCGCTGGCCCGCACGGACGTGGCCGCGGGGGCCGGCTGCGCCAGCACCGGCGTGGCGGCCAGCAGGGACGCGGCAAGCCACGCCGCGGCGAATCGGGTCAGGCGCATTCAGCTCTCCGTCGGGGGTGCCAGCCTTGGGGCACAGGCCGCGCGAAACATTGCGCGCGGCCTGCCTGGATCAAGCGTCGGGCTGGGGCCGAGACGGCTCCGTGACGACCGCGGCGTCGGTTTCGGCGGCGGGCTCGTCGTCCGCGACGTCGATCATGTCCACGCGCTCCACGGCGATCAGCTCCTCGTCGGCCGCCACCCGCATCAGCGTGACGCCCTGGGTGTTGCGGCCCACCTGCGACACTTCCGAGGCGCGGGTGCGCACCAGGGTGCCCTGGTCGGAGATCAGCAGGATCTCGTGCTGCTCCGTCAGCTGGATCGCGCCCACCAGCGCGCCGTTGCGCTCGCTGGTCTGCAGCGCGATCACGCCCTGGGTGCCGCGGCCCTTCTTGGGGTAGTCCTCGACCGGCGTGCGCTTGCCGAAGCCCTTGGCGCTGGCGGTGAGGATGTCGCCCTCGCCGTCCACCACGATCATGCTCATCACCTTGGCACCCTGCCCCTCGTCGTCCTCCTTCAGGCGCATGCCGCGCACGCCGGTGGCGGTGCGGCCCATGGAGCGCACTTCGGACTCGTCGAAGCGCACGGCCTTGCCGCTGCTGGCGAACAGCATGATGTCGCGCTGGCCGTTGGTCAGCTGCACGTCCACCAGGCCGTCGCCCTCGTCGAGGTTGATGGCCCAGATGCCGGTGGAGCGCGGGCGCGAGTATTCCGACAGCGGCGTCTTCTTGACCGTGCCGTCGCGCGTGGCGAAGAACACGAAGTGGCCATCGTCGAACTCGCGCACCGGCAGCACGGCCTGCACCTTCTCGCCTTCCTGCAGCGGAATCCAGTTGATGATCGGGCGGCCGCGCGAGTTCGGGCCGGCGTCGGGCAGCTGGTAGACCTTGAGCCAGAACACGCGGCCGGTGCTGGTGAACGTGAGCAGCGTGTCGTGCGTGTTGACGATCCACAGGCGGTCGATGAAATCCTCTTCCTTCACCGCCGTGGCCGAACGGCCCTTGCCGCCGCGCTTTTGCGCGCGGTAGGTCGTCAGCGGCTGGCGCTTGGCGTAGCCGGCGTGCGAGAGCGTGACCACCACGTCCTCGGACGCGATCAGGTCGAGGATGTCCAGGTCTTCCTCGCCCGGGCGGATTTCGGTGCGGCGCGCGTCGGCGTATTCATCGCGCAGCGTGCGCAACTCGGTGCGGATCACCTCGAGCAGGCGCTCGGGGTTTTCCAGGATGAGGATCAGCGCGCGGATGGCCTCAAGCAGCTGCTTGTATTCGTCGGTGAGCTTTTCCTGCTCCAGGCCGGTGAGGCGGTTCAGGCGCATTTCGAGGATCTGCTGGGCCTGGACGTCGCTCAGCTGGTAGCCGGTGGCCTGCATGCCCATGCCGGGCGCGAGGTCCTCGGGGCGGGAATCGTCGGCGCCGGCGGCGCCCAGCAGCGCGCCCACCAGGCCCGGCTCCCAGACGCGGGCCAGCATGCGCTCCTTGGCCACGGCCGGGTTCTCGGACGTCTTGATCAGCTCGATCATGGCGTCGATGTTGGCCAGCGCGACCGTCAGGCCCTCGAGGATGTGGGCGCGGGCGCGGGCCTTGCGCAGCTCGAAGATGGTGCGGCGGGTGACCACCTCGCGGCGGTGCCGGATGAACGCTTCCAGCATCTGCTTGAGGTTGAGGATCTGCGGCCGGCCGTCCACCAGGGCGACCATGTTGATGCCGAACACCGACTCCATCGGCGTCTGCTGGTAGAGGTTGTTGAGCAGCACCTCGGCCGACTCGGCGCGCTTGACCTCGATGAAGACGCGCATGCCGTCCTTGTCGGATTCGTCGCGCAGCTCGCTGATGCCCTCGAGCTTCTTTTCCTTCACCAGCTCGGCGATCTTCTCGATCAGCCGGGCCTTGTTCACCTGGTAGGGCAGTTCGGTGACGATGATGGCTTCGCGGCCGGTGTCTTCGTTGACCTCCACCCCGGCCTTGGCGCGGATGCGCACCCGGCCGCGGCCGGTGTGGTAGGCGGCGTGGATGCCGGCGGCGCCGTTGATTATGCCGCCGGTGGGGAAATCAGGGCCCGGCACGAAGGCCATCAGGTCGCCGATGCTGGTTTCCGGGTCGTCGATCAGGGCGATGGTGGCGTCGATCACTTCGCCCAGGTTGTGCGGCGGGATGTTGGTGGCCATGCCCACCGCGATGCCGGCCGAGCCGTTCACCAGCAGGTTCGGGAAGCGCGACGGCAGCACCGTCGGCTCCATTTCCTTTTCGTCGTAGTTGAGCTGGAAGTCGACCGTTTCCTTGTCGATGTCGGCCAGCAGCTCGTGCGTGAGGCGGGTCATGCGCGCCTCGGTGTAACGCATGGCGGCGGCGGAATCGCCGTCCACCGAGCCGAAGTTGCCCTGGCCGTCAATCAGCAGGTAGCGCAGCGAGAACGGCTGGGCCATGCGCACCAGGGTGTCGTACACCGACTGGTCGCCGTGCGGGTGGTACTTGCCGATGACGTCGCCGACGATGCGGGCGGACTTCACGTGCGGCTTGTTGCTGTGGGTGCCCAGCTCGTTCATGGCGAACAGGACGCGGCGGTGAACGGGCTTGAGGCCGTCGCGGACATCCGGGAGCGCGCGGCCCACGATCACGCTCATGGCGTAGTCGAGGTAACTCTTGCGCATCTCGTCTTCGAGGTTTACCGGGATGACTTCCTTCGCGAGATCTGCCATTCGTGCTTCCGTATTCGACGTTCGGGCGGGTGCCGCGGCCAAGGCCGCAGGCAGGGGATTTCAGGAACGTAAAATGATACCAGAAACAGCCCGCCGAACGGGCTGCTTTGAGGCCGGAAAACAAGCACTTAGGGGCTTGATTTGGCAACGAAAACAGCGGCCATCCCGGCCCGGTCCGGATGCTCCACCACGCCGCGCTCGGTGACGATGGCGTCGATCAGCCCGGCGGGGGTGACGTCGAACACCGGATTCCACGCCGCCACGCCGTCAGCCACCGTGCGCACGCCGGCCATGGCCAGCAGTTCGGCCGGGTCGCGCATCTCGATTTCGATATCGTCGCCCTGCGCGGTGGCCATGTCCACGGTGGACGACGGCGCCACCACCATCACCTTGACGCCGTGGTGGCGGGCGGCGATGGCGTGCGAATAGGTGCCGATCTTGTTGGCCGTGTCGCCGTTGGCGCAGATGCGGTCGGCGCCCACGACCAGCCACTGCACCGCGCCGGTTTTCATCAGGTGGGCGGCCGCACCGTCGGCGATCAGGGTGGCGGCGATGCCGTCCTGAAGCAGTTCCCACACCGTGAGGCGTGCCCCCTGCAGCCAGGGGCGGGTTTCGCTGGCGTAGACGCGCTCGACGCGGCCTTCGGCCACGCCGGCGCGGATGACGCCCAGGGCGGTGCCGAAGCCGGCGGTGGCCAGCGAGCCGGTGTTGCAGTGGGTGAGCACCCCACTGCCCGGCGCGATCAGTGCCGCCCCCAGCGCGCCCATGTACCGGTTGGCGGCCAGGTCCTCGGTCTCGATGGCCGCGGCTTCCGCTTCGAGCACGGCCAGCCAGTCGGCACCGGCCCCGGACAGGGCGCGGCGGACGCGCGCCAGGGCCCACATCAGGTTCACTGCCGTGGGCCGCGCGGCCTGCAGGTGGTCCAGGTGCGGGGCGAGCTTGGCCAGCGCCCGGGCGCCGTCGACGGCCACCACCCGCTGCCCCGCCAGCACCGCGCCCCAGGCCGCGGCGATGCCGATGGCCGGCGCGCCGCGCACCACCAGCGCATGGATGGCGGCGGCCACCGCTTCGCTGTCGCGGCACTGGGCGTACTCGGCCACGAACGGCAGCTTGCGCTGGTCGAGCAGCGACAGGTGGTCGCCCTGCCAGCGGATCGGGCGGATGCGGTCGTAGCGGTCGAAGTCCATGCGCGGTTCTCCATGCGATGCCTCCCAGTTTACCCATGCCGGCGGCGCGCTATGCTCCGCCCATGAGCACCCGACCCGCGCGCGACACCCCGAAGAAATCCCTCGCCCTGGACGCCGGCATCGAGCCGATGCTGCACGCCGCCTGCGTCAAGGCCGGCGCCGGCGCCGCGCTGCAGGTCGGGCTGGACCGCGTTCCGCTGCTCAAGCCCTTCCTGCCCACCACCCTTCGCCGCGTCGGCAGCAGCGAATCGGCCGAGGACATCCAGCGCAAACTGGTGCAGGCCATCTACCGCAGATACCAGCTCAAGCCAGCCGGCTGGGAGGTCGAAGGCGTGCTGGCCGTGGCCCAGACCCAGGCCGTGCTCACCCCGCTGGCCACGCGCGAGGGCCTTCGGTCGCTGCTCAACGGCTGGCTGCCCACCGCGGTGAGCACGCCCCTGATGCGCTACACCCCGCTCGAACCCCTGGTCACCGCGACGGTGCGCGCCGTGGCCGCCACCTGGGCCGCCGGACGCTACGCCGACAGCGTCTGCCGGTTGCGCAAGGCTGGCGCCGATTGGCTGCCGGCACCGCTGGCGGGCGCGCTGAACCTGGCGCCGTCGAAGCTGCGCGCCTGGAGCACCGAGGCGCTGTCGCTGGCCCTGCCCCCGCTCAAGCTGGCCAGCACGCTCGCCCGCCAGATCAGCCGCGTGGTGTCGACGGTTGCGGTGAAGAAGCCGGCCCGCAAGACCCCGGCGCGCAAACGCGCCAAACCCTGAAAACAGAAAGCCCGGCGCGAGGCCGGGCTTCGTTCCTGCATATTTCGTCAGCGCATCAGTAGACGCTGAATTCCGCGCGGCAGCCGCGGTCCACCCAGATGCCATCGCGCTGGTAGCCCCAGTTGTAGTTGAACCGGCAGCGCGTGTCGCTCAGGCGGCGGACGATCTGCGCCTCGCGCAGGCCACCGGGCACGCGGCAGAAGCGCTGGCGGCCGTCCCGTGATTCGCAGCGGATCACCTGGGCGCCCTGGCCAGGGCCGTAGCCGGTATTGCCGTAGCCCGGACCGTAGCCCGACTGACCGTAGCCGGGACGGTCGTACCCTTGGCCGCCGCCGAGCTGGAAGCGCGCGCGGCAGCCGTTGGCCACCCAGATGCCGCGCCGGTCATAGCCCCACGTGCGGCCCTGGATGCAGGGCGAGCGCGACTCCTGGCGGACCAAGCGCACGCCCCCGCGGGTGTCCACGCTGCAGTAGCGGGTGCGGTCGTCGTTGGAACTGCATCGCACCTGCGCGCCACCCCGATAGCCGCCGTCGTCGTAGCCGTAGCGGTTGTCATGGCGGTCGTCGTAGCGATAGCGCGAATCGGCCGACGCGGACAGCGGCAGTGCGGCGGCGGCGAGGGCCAACAGGACAATCAGGACACGCGACATGGCGAAGACTCCTTGGCGTCGGCCGGTGTTGGCCGCACGGCTCCAAATCTAAGGGTGGCTGGATGAATCGCCGGAAAACCCGGCCGCGCGCTACGCAGTGCGCTTAGCGTCCGTTCATGCCCGTTCGAACGGGAACGCCAGCACGTCGGCGATCTTGTCGGTGCCCATCAGCGCCATCAGCAGGCGGTCAACGCCCAGGGCCACGCCGGCGCAGGCCGGCAGTTTGGGCAGGCCGGCGAGCAGGCGTTCGTCCAGCGCAGGCGTGGCGGCGCCGCGGGCGCGACGGCGGGCCAGGTCGGCTTCGAAGCGCTGGCGCTGTTCGGCGGCGTCGTTGAGCTCGTGGTAGCCGTTGGCCACCTCCAGCGTGCCCAGGAACACCTCGAAGCGTTCGGCCACCGGCGGATCGCCAGCGCGCACGCGGGCGAGCGCGCACTGGCTGGCCGGGTAGTCGTACACCAGCAGGATGCGGTTGGCGGGGATGGTGGGCTGGATGAGATGGGTCATCAGCAGGTCCAGCCAGTCGTCGCGGGTCAGGCCGGCCGGGTCGATGCCGTACACCTGCAGGGGCGAGCGCAGCTCTTCCTCCGGCGCCAACATCGGGTCGAAGCCGAACTTGTCCTGGTAGAGCTGGCGGAAGCTGGTGTCGCGCACGGTGGCGCGGCGGCCAGCCAGCGTCAGCGCCGCCTTGAGCAGTTCGGACACTTCGTCCATCAGCCGGTGGTGGTCCATGCCGACGCGGTACCACTCGAGCATCGTGAACTCGGGGTTGTGGCGCTTGCCGGCCTCGCCGTTGCGGAACACGCGCCCCAGCTCGTAGCAGTCGCCCACGCCGGCGGCCAGCAGGCGCTTGAGCGGGAACTCGGGCGAGGTGCGCAGCCAGCGGGTGGCCTGGCCCGCCGCGCGCGGACCGTCGAAGCCGAGCGAGAAACTTTCGATGTTCGGATCGGTGTTGCCGGCGCGCGAAAGCACGGGGGTTTCCACTTCCAGCACGCCGCGCTCGGCGAAGAAGCGCCGCAGCAGTGCGTACAGTTCGGCGCGCAGGCGCAGGGCCTTGAGGTTGGCGGTGGGTTTCCAGTCTTTCATGTCGTTACTCTACGCCCGCACCAAGGCCGGTGGATGCGGCGCGGTCAGCCGGCGGGGTGGCGGTTCAGGAAATGCAGCAGTCGCGCCTCGTCCCAGACTTCAACGCCCAGTGCCTGCGCCTTCTCGAGCTTGGACCCGGCCGCTTCGCCGGCCACCACGAAGCTGGTTTTCTTCGACACGCTGCCCGACACCTTGGCGCCCAGGGCCTGCAGTCGGTCGCCCGCCTCGTCCCGGCCCATCGCCGCCAGCGCACCGGTAAGCACCACGGTCTGGCCCGCCAGCGGGCCCTGCGCCGAGCGCTGCGGCGCGCTTTGCGTCCAGTGGACGCCGGCCCTGCGCAGCGCCTCCACCACCTCGAGGTTGTGCGGCTCGCCGAAGAACCCGGCAATGCGCCGGGCCACCACCGGGCCGACGTCGGGCACCTCGCACAGCGTGGCTTCGTCGGCGCCCATGATCGGCGCCAGGGCGCCGAAGTGCCGCGCCAGGGTGCGCGCGGTGGATTCACCAACGTCGCGGATGCCCAGCGCGAACAGCAGCCGCTCAAGGGTGGTGGCTTGACTGGCGGCGATGGCGTGGATCAGGTTCTCGGCCCACCGGGTCGCCACTTTTCCGGCCTTGACGGTCTCGGGCACCGTGCCGTCACGCTCGTCTGCGCGGCGCTTCATGGCCAGGAAGTCATCCAGGCTCAGCACGTACAGGTCGGCGACGGTGTGCACGTAGTCGAAATCCACCAGCGCCTCGACGAAGCTTTCGCCCAGGCCCTCGATGTCCATCGCGCGGCGCGAGGCGAAGTGGATCAGCGCCTGCTTGCGCTGCGCCGGGCAGAACAGTCCACCGGTGCAGACGATGGCGGCGCCTGGCGCGTACTCGATGCCGCCGGCCTTGGTCTGCTTGAGCACCTTGCGCACCGCTTCGGTGGGCGAGCCGCAGGCCGGGCAGGCCGCGGGGAACTCGAAGGGCGCGTGCAGCGGCTGGCCGGCGGCGTCCAGTGGGCGTTTTTCTTCCACCACCCGCACCACCTCGGGAATGACGTCGCCGGCGCGGCGCACGATCACCGTGTCGCCCACGCGCACGTCCAGGCGGGCGATCTGGTCGGCGTTGTGCAGCGTGGCGTTGGTCACCACCACCCCCGCCACCTGCACCGGCGCCAACCGCGCCACGGGCGTGAGCGCGCCGGTGCGGCCCACCTGCACTTCGATGGCTTCGACCGTGGTGAGCTGTTCCTGCGCCGGGAACTTGTGCGCGATCGCCCAGCGTGGGGCCCGCGACACGAAGCCCATGGCCTTCTGCTGGTCGTGCAGGTCGAGCTTGTAGACCACGCCGTCGATGTCGTAGGCCAGCGCGTCGCGGCGCTCGCCGATGGCGGCGTAGTAGTCCAGCAGGCCCTGCACGCCGCGCGCGACCGACACCTCCGGCGACACCGGGAAACCGAGCCCGCGCAGCGCCTGCAGCATCTGCGAGTGGCGCGGCGGCAGGGCCCAGCCCTCGGTTGAGCCCAGGCCATAGGCGTAGAAGCTGAGCGGCCGCGCCGCCGCCAGGCGCGGGTCGAGCTGGCGCAGCGAGCCGGCCGCGCCGTTGCGCGGGTTGGCCAGCACCTTGCCGCCGGACTCGCGCATCCGGGTGTTGTAGGCCTCGAAGCCGGCGCGCGGCATGTAGACCTCGCCGCGCACCTCCAGCACCGGCGGCGACGCGCCGCGCAGCTTGAGCGGGATGGCCTGGAGGGTGCGCAGGTTCTGGGTGACGTCCTCGCCGCTGGCGCCGTCGCCGCGGGTGGCGCCGCGCACAAACACGCCATGTTCGTAGCGCAGGCTGATGGCGAGGCCGTCGAGCTTGGGTTCGACCGAGAACTCCGGCTCCGACACGCCCAACTGTTTCTCTATTCGCTGGACGAACTCGCGCACTTCCTCGTCGCTGAAGGCGTTGTTCAAGGACAGCATCGGCTGCTCGTGCACCACCTGTCCGAAGCCGGGCAGCACGCCGGCGCCGACGCGCCGGGTCGGCGAATCGGCGGTGGCCAGCTGCGGGTGGGCCTGTTCGATGCCCTGCAGTTCGCGCAGCAGCGCGTCGTACTCGGCGTCCGGGATCGCCGGGTCGTCGAACACGTGGTAGCGGGTGTTGGCGTCTTCCAGGAGGCGCCGCAGTTCGGCGGCGCGCGCGGCGGCAGCGGTCATCGCGGGGGCCTCAGCGGGTGGTGCGCAGGTCCCACTTCTGCTGCTTGCGGTCGTAGTTGCGCAGGTCTTCGCGGATGTGGGCGATACGCTGGCGGCCAAGCGCGTTGCGCTCCTCGTCCAGCAGCACGCCGTCAAGCAGTTCGGCCATGCGCTGGGCCGTGGGCAGCATCGCGTCCCAGGCGTCCAGCGCCGACATCGGGCCCGGCAGCGCCATGAAGAAGCTGATGCCGGGCGTGCGCAGGTCCTGGATGTGGGCCATGTCGAACGAACCCGGCTTCACCAGGTTGGCCACGCTGAAGATCGGGCCGTGCTCGGGATGGTTGTCCACCAGACGGTGGAAGATGTTCATGTGGCCGTAGACCAGCCCGGCCTTTTCAGCCGCAACCACCAGGTCGGGCCCCTGCAGCGATTGCCCCGCGCGCGCGGCCAGGAACAGGCTCACCACCTTGTCGAAATTCTCGTCCGGGCGGGCGCCGGCCAGGGGCGCCGGGGCCGGACGACGGTCGGGCACCGATTCGCCGGCCAGGGTCCGCTCCAGCAGGTCGAGCTCGGAGTCGGCGATGGCGGCGGCCTGGCCGCCGGTGGCGGCGTCGGACTGCAGGATCTCGCGCAGGGTCGGCTCCTGGCGCGGGCCGCCGGCTTCGGCGCGGGGGCCCGGGTTGCGCTTGCCCTGCTCGGGTTTCTTGCGGCTCGTGAACACGATGACGGCGAAAAGAACCACCGCCGCGACCCCGATGGCGATGCGCAGCAGTGCGGTTTCGCTGAGTCCGTCGAGCATGGTGCGTCTCCCTGTCTGCCGTCGGGCCGCGTGCGCGGCCTGCGGTGAAATGATGCCCGAATTACGCGGCGCAGTCAGGCCGCTCCGACCAGGCGCGAGGCTTCGGCCAGGTCCACCGACACCAGGCGGCTGCAGCCGGGCTCGCGCATGGTGACGCCGGAAAGCTGCGTGGCCGCTTCCATGGTGGCCTTGTTGTGGGTGACGAACAGGAACTGCACCTTCTCGCTCATCTCGGTGACCATCGCGCTGAAGCGGCCGACGTTGGCTTCGTCCAGCGGCGCGTCCACCTCGTCGAGCAGGCAGAACGGCGCCGGGTTGAGCCGGAAGATGGCGAACACCAGGGCCACCGCGGTCAGCGCCTTCTCGCCGCCCGAGAGCAGCGAGATGTTGCTCACGCGCTTGCCCGGCGGGCGCGCCATGATGGACACGCCGGTGTCGAGCAGGTCTTCGCCGGTGAGCTCGAGGTAGGCGTGGCCGCCTCCGAACAGGCGCGGGTAGAGTTCCTGCACGCCGGCGTTGACGCGGTCGAAGGTTTCCTTGAAGCGGCCGCGGGTCTCCCGGTCGATCTTCTTGATCGCCGCCTCCAGCGTGTCCAGGGCCGAAGTGAGGTCGTTGTTCTGGGCGTCGAGGTAGGTCTTGCGCTCGCTCTGCTCGCCGTATTCCTGGATGGCGGCCAGGTTGACCGGCTCGAGGCGGCGCATCTTGGCTTCGATGTCGGCGAGGCTCTTCTGCCAGCCTTCGAAATCGGCCTTCTCGGGCAGCGCCTGCAGCACGTCTTCCAGCACCAGGCCGGCCGACGTGATGGCTTCCGACAGCTGGCCGGCGCGCAGCCCCAGGGCCTGTTCCTGCAGGCGTTTGGTGGCGATGGCTTCGCGCTGGGCAAGGGACTGGTGGTCGCGCTGCTGGCGCGTGTGCTCGTAGCCGCGCATTTCGCTTTCGATGCCGTCGAGCGACGAACGCGCGGCAGCCAGGTCCTTCTCGACGATCACGCGCTGGTCCAGCGCGGCCTGGCGCTCGGCCTGCAGCGCCACCACCGGCGCATCGCCGTCGGCGAGCTGGGCCACCAGTTCGTGCAGGCGCACTTCGAGCTGGGCTTTCTGGTTGCCCATGCGGGCCAGGGACTGGCTGAGCGCGATCACCCGGGCGCGCTGGGATTCCAGCGTCAGCGCCAGCTGGTGCGCCGCGTCGCGGGCCTCGCGGGCCGTGTTGCCGGCGGCGTCGCGCTGTTCGCCCAGGCTGCGGCGCTCGGCGTCCAGGCGCTGGCGTTCCGCTTCCAGGTCGCCCATCTTGCCGACGGCCTGCTCCAGGCGGCCGCGCGCCTCGCGGGTGTTGGTCTGGGATTCGTCCAGCGTGGTGCCCAGCGTGGACAGTTCGCCGTCGATGCGCGCCACGCGGGCCTGCGCCGACTCCAGCCGGCCCTGCTGGCCCTGCAGCTGGCCGGCGAGTTCGGACACGCTGCGGTGTGCCAGGTACAGCGAACGCTGCGCGTCCTCGCGGTGCTGCTCGGCCTCGAGCATGCGCTCGCGCATCGAGGTCAGGCCTTCGTTGATCTGCTGTTCCTGCTTCGCCAGCGCCTCGATGTCGGCGCGCAGCGACTGGATCTCGCGCTCGCGGCCCAGGGCGCCCTGCTGCGCCTCGCCGCTGCGCAGCACGCGCAGCCAGCCGGCGCCGAGCCATTCGCCGGCGCGCGTGATCACGGCCTCGCCGTTGGCCAGCCGGGCAGCGCGCGCGTCGGCGGCTCCTTCCACCGCGTGGATGCCCGCGAGCAGGCGACGAATGGCGGCCGGGCCTTCCACCTTGGCGGCCAGTGAACCTGACGGCACGTCGACCGCTTCGTCGCTGGCGCTGACCAGGGCCACGCGGCCCTGCGACAGGCTGGCCAGCGCGTCCAGCCACTCCGACGGCGCGTCCACGGTAACCGCTTCGAGCAGGCTGCCCAGCACGGTTTCCACCGCGGTTTCCCAGCCCGCTTCGACCCGCAGCGATTCGCCCAGGCGGGCGTTGTCGGCGATGCCGTTGGCCTTGAGCCAGTCCAGCG
>Ga0105045_10003151_pt1 | contig 14090 bp, 12 predicted proteins | sample MAT02_FD_78089 | JGI IMG/M metagenome (GOLD analysis project Ga0105045, IMG submission 78089) | Freshwater microbial communities from Lake Fryxell liftoff mats and glacier meltwater in Antarctica - MAT-02 (megahit assembly) | ecosystem: Environmental > Aquatic > Freshwater > Ice > Liftoff...
AGGGCTGATCCAACCAGCGAAACCGGCCTGCGGGTCGACCTCGCCCCCGACTCCACCCCGATCAGCCGGTTCAACAACGGAAACATCGACGTGACTGAACTGAACCAGTCCGACGGCTTCAGCCCCGGTCAGTCGATCTCGGTCCAGATACCGGGAATGGACAACCAGCCTGCATTCGACCAGACCGGGATCGTGCCGATCACCGACATGAGTGCGACCTACGCCCCCGAACAGCCGGTACTGCTGATCGACGCCCAGACCGGCGAGCGACAGCTGATCTGGGGCGAGCTCGACTCGAATGCGACCCAGGACCAGTGGCGCAACCTGATCGTCCGGCCCGGCAAGAACCTGGTCGAGGGACGCCGCTACATCGTCGCCCTGAGGAACATGAAGGACGCTGGCGGGAACCTGCTTGAGGCCCCAGCCGGCTTCCGGCTTTACCGCGACACCATCCGCACCCTCAAGCCGGTGATCGAGAAGCGACGGGCTGGCTTCGAATCCGTATTCCGCACCCTTTCGCGTGAGGGTGTGAGTCGCCGCTCGCTTTACATGGCCTGGGATTTCACGGTCGCAAGTACCGAGAACATCACCGGGCGCATGCTCTCGATCCGCGACCGGGCCTTCGCCGATCTCGGCGATACCGACCTGGCCGACAGCGTTGTTCAGGGCGATTCCCCGGACTTCCAGATCACCGAAGTGATCGACTACCCGACGCCCGCCGGCGACGGGGTTGAGAACATCCGCACGGTCAACGGCACCTTCACCGTGCCCTGCTACCTGAACCGGGTCGGCTGTGGGTCCGGCTCGACCTTCGACCTCGATGCCAACCAGATCCCGATCCGGATTCCCGGCAACGAGATGACCGCGAGGTTCACTTGCAACATCCCGCGCTCCGCGATCAACGGAAGCGGTGGCGTGATCGAGCCGGTCCGGCCGTCGCTCTACGGCCACGGGCTGTTCGGTCAGTACACCGAGACCAACACCCGTAACGTGCGCCAGCTCGGCACCGAGAACGGGGTCATGACCTGCGGCACCGACTGGAGCGGGATGGCTAGCGAGGACGTAGTGTTGGCGGCCCTCCCGGCGCTTCAGGACCTGTCGAAGTTCCCCGCGCTCCCCGACCGGCTGCAGCAGGGCTTCCTCAACTTCCTCTTCCTCGGAAGGCTGATGATTCACAATCAGGGCTTCGCCGCCGATGCCGCGTTCAGGTTCAACGGCGAGACAGTGATCGACACCAGGGACCTCTTCTACTACGGCAACAGCCAGGGCGGGATCGCCGGCGGCGCGCTCACCGCGATCGCCCCCGACTTCACCCGCTCGGTGCTCTACGTGCCCGGCATGAACTACTCGACGCTGCTGACCCGGGCGCAGCCGTTCGATATCTACTCGAGGGTCCTGTACCCCTCTTACAGGAACGAGATCGAGCGGCCGCTGATCTTCTCGCTGATGCAGGTGATGTGGGACCGCGGCGAGCCCAACGGTTACGCCAACCACATGACCGACGACCCGTTGCCGAACACTCCCCCCCACAAGGTGATGATCGAGATGGCCTACGGCGACCACCAGGTGGCCAACATCGCGACCGAGGTCCAGGCGCGGACGATCGGTGCGCCGCTCAAAGCGCCCGCACTCGATACCAACCGCCTGTCCAACGGCATGATCGAGCCGTTCTTCGGTCTTGACACGCTCGGTGACCTCGCCGGACCGGCGGCCGACGGCAACGCGTTCTTCATCTGGGACACCGGTCCCAAGCGCGGAACCGCGCCGAACATCCTCGGCACCGACCCACCGCCCAACGGCAACATCCCGCCGCCGAGCAGCAGCGGGGCCGATCCGCACGACACGGTGATCAACGCCTCGCCGCTGATCCGCAAGCAGATCGCGGACTTCCTGACCACCGGCGGCAAGGTGACCAACCCCTGCGGGCTGAACCCCTGTTACGCAGCGGGCTGGAACGGCTTCCCCTGAGGCGGCGGTCCGGCAGGGGCCGTCGCACAAGTTTGGCCGGTTTAGGCTGCGGTTACTGCCGCCTATAACCTCGTTCGTCGCTCATGGCCAGATTCCGCAAGAAGAAAAAACGCCCCGACGCCGCCTCTGCGGACCGGACTCCGCCGTGGATGTTCGAAACCCGGACCCAGGCCTGGTCCGATGCGGGGCTCAGCGAACAGATCGAGCCCGCCGAAATACGCACAGCATGGGTCCGGCTGATCCTGTTCTCGCTGCTGATCGTGGCGGTCCTGGTCGTATTCGGCCAGCGACGCGAGTGGTTCCCCGACTACCAGTCCGAAGCCCGGATCACCACGGCGATCCTCCTGTTCCTGCTCGGCTGGGGCTTCGCCAGCGCGCTCGGTCGCTCGGTCACCCCCGCTGTTCTGCGCCGGATGGACCCGAGTACGGCGGGCACCCTTCTGTTCGTGATCAAGCTGTTCACGATCGTGATGGTCGGAGCGATCGCGCTCCACATCGCCGGGGTCCAGACCAGCACCCTTGCGGTCGGCGGTGCTTTCACGGCCGTCGTCCTCGGTCTCGCCGCCCAGCAGACCCTGGGAAACGTCTTCGCCGGGGTAGTCCTCCAGGGCACGCGTCCCTTCCGGGTCGGTGAGCGAGTAAGGCTGGTCGGCGGACCGCTCGCCGGTTCGCTCGAGGGCACGGTCAGCTCGCTCGGCCTGTTCCACACCTCGTTTCTCGACGGCAAGGACAGGATCATGGTGCCGAACAACGTGTTGCTCAACCTGGCGATCATTCCGCTCCGCGAGCCTAAGGGCATCAACGTCAAGGCCCGCTTCGACAGCCACGTCAGCCCGCGGGTGGTCCAGAAGATGCTGCGTCAGGCGATCACAGTGCCGGTCCTTCGCGAGCCACAGATCTGGCTGGAAGAGATTGACCGCGAAGACGTCATCCTCCAGATCAGCGCCACCCCGGTCGACCCCGACGACGGCGCCCATCTGGCCGAGCAGATCCTCTCGGTCACCCGCGGCACCTTCGAGTTCGAGGTGCCCCGGGACGAAGACTCGGACGAAAGCAACACCGGCCCGGCCACGAAGAACCCGCAGCAGGACCCCGACCCCGAAGTACCGAGCGGCCACGCCTGAGCAGGCCGCCGACCTAGCGGCGGCGTTCTACTTCTTCGACCATCAGCTTGGTGTGGAGGGCGGCGATGAAGTCCCTGAGCGGCTCGGCCCCGGACTCGATCAGCTCGACTGCGCGGTCAGGTTCGACCTCGCCTTCGAGGCGCTCCATCAGCACGTCGACCTCCTCCTTGACCAGGGCCTCGAGGGCGCGGCGGTAACGCAAGGTGTCGTAGACGGTGAAGCCGGTCTTTTCGTCGTAGCCGCTGGCCCGGAAGCGGGAGATCGCTTCGATGATGCTGACGTCCGAAGGCGAGTAGCCGCGGCTGTTCGGGGTCAGGATGCCGATCTCCGCCAGACGGTCGAGCACCTCGGCCGGCATGGCGTAGGCCTGGCGGACCTCGGCGGCGCTGGTCCGGCTGCGCTCGCGGGCGAAGGCGCGGTCCATGATCCGGTCCTCGACTTCGAGCAGCGCCTTGGCCTGCTCCGGGTCTTCGGCGAGGACCGCACGGATCGCTTTCAGCGGCATGAAGCGCTCCTCCTGCAGCCGCTTGATCACTTCGATCCGCTCGACCGTCTCCGGCCGGTAGTAAGCCATGTTACGGCTGGTCTTGATCGGGTCGGGCAGCAGGCCTTCGCGCAGGTAATGCTTGATCGTCGCGCCGGGCACGCCCGAGGCCTCGACCAGCTCCGACATCTTCAGCAGTTGCTCGCGACTTCCGTTCTGGCCGACTGAGGTCGTCTGGTCGATCGTGCTCATGCGCGGAACTCCATGCCCCCGGTGTCGCCACCCGGTCCGGCCACGGCGCCCGACTCGAAAAGGGAGTCGACTTCCTCCTGGCTGAAGCCCGCCTCGGCCAGGATCCGGGCCGTGTCGCCGCCGAATGCCGGAGCCGGTCCGGGCTCGCGGGAGGGTGTCTCCGAAAGCTTGATCGGGTTGCCGATCTGCCTGACCGGGCCAATGCCCGGCTGGTCGAACTCGACGACCATTCCACGCTGGTCGAACAGATCGGACTCGAGCGCTTCGCCGAGGGTCAGGATCGGCTCGATGCAGCAGTTGTGCTCGTCGTTGAACCGTTTCCACTCTTCCCGGGTCCTGGTCAGGAACACCTCGGCGACCTTGCCGTGGCCTTCGCTGCCAGGCCGGTCGAACTGATGCTCGATCAGGTCGGGTCGGTCGGCCCCCTCGCAGAAGGCCTTCCAGAACTTGGGCTCGAGCGCGCCGCAGGAAACCCAGCCGTCGGCGGCTTCGTAGTTGAGGTAGCAGGCCAGCGACCCGCCGAGTTCGACCTCGCCCCGCTTCGGCGAGGTTCCGTCGGCGAAGTAGCGGCCGGAGGAAAGCGCGAGCCAGGAGAGCGCTCCGTCGGTCATCGAGATGTCGACCATCTGGCCCTTGCCGCTGCTCCGCTTCTCAAAAAGCGCGGCCATGATCCCGATCGCCGCCGACATCGCGCCACCGCCGATGTCGCCGATCTGGGTGGCCGACTGGATTGGGGGTCCGCCGGCCGGACCGGTCATGTCGAGTAGACCGGTAGCCGCCAGATAGTTGAGGTCGTGGCCTGCCCGGTCCCGGTTCGGGCCGTCCTGACCGTAGCCGGAGATCGCGCAGAAGACCAGGCCCGGGTTGATCTCGATCAGGGTCTCGAAGCCGACCCCGAGCCGGTCCATCACACCTGGACGAAAGCCTTCTAGCACGACGTCCGCTGTCTCAACCAGTCGCAGGAAAGCCCCGCGCCCACCGTCGCTCTTGAGGTCCAGCCGGATCGACTGCTTGTTCCGGTTGAGCGATAGAAACAGCGCCGATGCGGTCCCCTGGGCCTGTGCCTCTTCACCCTCATGGAAGGGCGGGGCCAGCCGGATGTAATCGCCCATGCCGGTGTCCTCGACCTTGATCACCTCAGCCCCGAAGTCAGCCAGGATCTGCGAGCAGAAAGGCCCCGGCAGCAGCCTCGTCAGGTCAAGGATCCGGATGTCGGAAAGCGGCAGTGACATCCTCGGGTCTAGGCCGCCTTGTTCAGGCCGAGCAGCTCCCTGGCCTCGGCCACGGTCGCGACCTTGCGGCCGGCGTCTTCGACCATCTGGCGCGCCTTGGCGATCAGGTCGCCGTTGGAGCGGGCCATTGAGCCGTCGGGCAGGTAGATGTTGTCCTCCACACCGGCCCGCACGTTGCCACCGAGCGCGATCGCCGCGGACAGCAGCTTCCACTGGTCGCGCGAGATCCCGATCACCTGCCAGTTGTTCTGACCCTCCGGGCCGCCGGGGATCTGGTCGGCCATTACGCCGACGTTCCTCGGGGTCGGCCGAATGCCGCCGGTCACACCCATGACCAGGGAGATCTGGAGCGGCTCCTTCAGCAGGCCCATGTCGATCAGCGGGTCGACGTTGGCGACGTGGCCGGCGTCGAAGCATTCGTGCTCGGGCTGGATGCCGAACTCGTTCATCGCGGTGATGAACTCGATGATCATGTCGAAGCTGTTCTCGAAGACCGCCTTGAAGACGAACTCCTTGCGCCGACGCGAGTACTTGGCGTAGTTCATCGAGCTCATGTTGAGCGCGGCGACGTCGGGCCGGCAGGCGCGCAGGTAATCGATCCGCTGCTCGATCGGAACCCCGATCGCGCCGGTCGAGAAGTTGATGATCGCGTCCCCGACTTCGGAGCGGATCGCCTCGGTGATCGCCTGGAAGTCCTCGGTATCCCAGGACGGCGTGCCGTCGGGCTTGCGGGCGTGGATGTGGATCTGGGATGCGCCTTCGTCGACCGAGCGCCGGGCCTCGGCCGCGTACTCCTCGGGCGTGTACGGGATCGCCGGGCATTGATCGCGATTGGCGATCACCCCCGAGATCGAGTTGCTGATGATTACCGGGTCTTCAAAGCGACTCATCTGAGATTTCCGCCTTCGGTTGCTGTCGACTTGATCTGGCTCATACCGGCATGACCCCGTGCTTCTTCCAGGGCTTTTCGACCTTCTTGTCTTTCGACATCTGCAGGCCGCGGATGATCGTCTTGCGGGTCTCACGCGGATCGATGATGTCGTCGATCATCGCGTTGCCGGCGGCGATGTAAGGGTCGATCTGGGTCCGGACCGCGTTCAGCATCGCCTCGCGCGTCGCGTCCGGATCGTCGGAGGCTTCGATCGCCGAGCGGCCGATGATGTTGACCGCGCCCTCGGCCCCCATGACCGAGATCTCGGCCCCGGGCCAGGCGACGATCAGGTCGGGCTCATAGGCCCGGCCGCACATCACGTAGTAACCGGCGCCGTAGGCCTTGCGGACCAGGACGGTGATCTTCGGCACGGTCGCCCTCGATACGGCGTAGAGCATCTTCGCCCCGTGGCGGATGATGCCCTGCTGCTCGACCTTGGAGCCGACCATGAAGCCGGGCACGTCCTGCAGGAAGAGCAGCGGTATCGAAAAGGCATCGCAGAGGTTGACGAAGCGGGCCGCTTTGTCGGCCGAGTCGACGTCGAGGATGCCGCCGAGGTGCTTCGGCTGATTGGCGACGATGCCGACCGGCATGCCCCCGAAGCGGGCGAAGCAGGTGATCAGCGACTTGGCGAACTTCGGCTTGATGTCGAAGTAATCGCCGTCGTCAACGATCTCCTCGATCACCTTGTACATGTCGTAAGGGGTGCGCGGGGAGTCGGGAATCAGCTCCAGCAGCGAGTCGGACCCACGGTCCTCCGGGTCATCGGTTTCGATGATCGGCGGCCGCTGCTCGCAGTTCGACGGGAAGTACGAGAGGTACTTCTTGACTGACTCGATGCATTCGGCGTCGTCTTTGACCTCGAGGTCCCCGACTCCGGACTTGCGGCAGTGGATTTTGGCGCCGCCGAGGTCCTCCATCTCGATTTCCTCGCCGGTCACCGCCTTGACAAGATGCGGTCCGGCCAACGCCATCGCGCCCTGCCCGACCACCATCGGCACGAAGTCCGACAGCCCGGGGATGTAAGCGGTGCCCGCGGCGCAGGGACCCATCATCGCCGCCACCATCGGCACCACCCCCGACATCTCGACTTCCTCCCGGAACAGGTGGCCGGAGCCCGCAAACAGCGATCCGGATGCTTCCTGAATCCTTGCTCCGGCCGAGTCCAGCAGCCAGATCAGCGGCATGCGCTTCTGCAGTGCCATCTCGCGGATCCGGGTGACCTTGATTTCCCCGGTCTGGCCCATCGAGCCGGCCATCACGGTGAAGTCGTAGGCGACGATCGCGCAGGCGCGGCCGTCGACATCGCCCCAGCCGGTGACCACGCCGTCGGCCGGCGCGTCCTTGCCCTGCATCACCGGCTGCGAGTAATGCGGCCGGCCCTGGATGCCGATCTCGTTGAAGCTGCCGGGGTCCACCAGCAGCTCGATCCGCTCGCGGGCGGTCAGTTTGCCGCGGCCGTGCTGGGCCTCGATCTTGGCCTCTCCGCCACCGAGCATGGCCTTTGCCCGGCGCTCATGGAGCTGCTCGGTGAGCTCGGTCAGCGGGGCCGTTCCCGGCAGCTTGTTGACCGGCTCGGTTGCTTCTGCGCCTGATCCGTTGTCGCTCATCAGCGTCCCTTCCATTCCGGCTCGCGTTTTTCGAAGAAAGCCTTGACGCCCTCGATCGCGTCTTCGGTCGAAAGCTCGATCGCCAGCTGGGAGCGCAGGTAGTCGAGCCCCTCGGCCAGCGGCATGTCCATCTGGCGCCACATCGCGTCCTTGCCGAGCCGCATGATCAGCGGCGACTTGGCGGCCAGCAGACCGGCCCACTCGGCGACCGCGGCGTCGAACTCGCCTTCCGGCACAACCTTGTTGACGATCCCGACCTCGCGGGCAGCTTCGGCATTCAGACGCTCGCCGAGCAGCAGCATCTCGTTGGTCTTCTTGCGCGGAACGTTGCGGTAGATCAGCGCCATGATCATGAACGGGAAAAGTCCGACCGTAATCTCGGGAGTGCCGAAGGTGGCGCGCTCGGAGGCGACGATCAGGTCGCAGGCCAGAGCGAGGCCGAGCGAGCCGGCCAGCACATGACCGCGGGCGGCGACGATCGACGGCTTGCCGAGTTCGCCGATCAATTTGAAGCAGTCGACGAACAGCTCCGCCCCGGTGAACTTCTCCACCGTGCCGCTGTCACCGCCGAAGGCCGACAGGTTGCCGCCGGCCGAGAACACCTTCTCGTGGGAGGAGGCGAGCACGACCACACGCACGGCGTAATCGTCGCGGGCCAGGTTGAGCGCGGCGATCAGTTCACTCAGCATCTGATCGGAGAGCGCGTTGCGCGTTTCCGGATCGTCGAGCGTGATCGTGGCGACGTGGTCAGCGACCTCGTAGGTCAGTTTTCCGAAGGACTGGCTGGGTTCGTTCATGGTCGGCGCAAGATACCACTTACCAAGTAGTAGGAAGTGTTACTCTCTACTTTGGACAGCATCGCTTCCCCAGCCTTTCGTACATCCCAGCCCTTTACGCCAAACAAGGAGAAGGACCGCCGTGAGCACGACAGTCATCAAGCCCGATTTCGAGACCGGCCAGAAGCACTTCATCTTCACCCAGGAGCACGAGGACCTTCGCGAGTCAATGGTCGACTGGGTCACCAAGGAACTCCACCCCCACCGCAACGAGTGGGAGAAGACCAAGTGGCCCGACTCGGTCCTGAAACGCGCCGGTGACCTCGGCTACCTGGGCCTCTGCTTCCCCGAACAGTACGGAGGACAGGGCGGGGACTACTACTACTCGCTGGTCCGCGCCGAGGCGCTCAGCTACGCGGGCTCAGGCGGGCTCGGCATGGGCTTCGCAGTCCAGACCGACATGGTCCTGCCCCCGATCGAAGCGCTCGGCACCGAGGAGCAGAAGCAGAAGTACCTGACCGCCGGAATCACGGGCGAGCGGATCGGCTGCCTCGGGATCACCGAGCCGGACGCCGGCTCTGACGTCGCCAGCATCCGCACCAAGGCGATCCTCGACGGCGACGAGTACGTGATCAACGGGTCCAAGACCTTCATCACCAACGCCGCCCGGGCCGACTTCATCGTGCTGGTCGTCAAGACCGACCCCGAAGCCGGCCATGACGGCATCACCCTGCTGCTGATCGACATCCGCGACGAGGAAGGCAACGACCTGCCCGGCTTCTCGGTCGCCCAGAACCTCGAGAAGATGGGGATGGAGGCCTCCGACACCTGCGAGATCACCTTCGAGGACATGCGGGTTCCGGCCGAATCAGTCCTCGGCGAGATCGGCAAGGGCTTCTACCACATCAGCTGGGAGCTTCAGGGTGAACGGCTGGTCGCCGCTGCCGGCTCCAACGCCGTTGCCGAGCGCCTGTTCGAGACCAGCCTCCAGTACGCCAAGGAGCGCGAGGCGTTCGGTCGGTCGATCGGCAAGTTCCAGGCGATCCGCCACAAGCTGGCCGACATGGCGACCAAGATCGAAGCCTCGAAGCAGTTCACCTACACGGTCGCCTGGCGTCTGGCCAACGGCGAGTATCCGGTGCGGGAGATCTCGATGGCCAAGCTGTTCTCCGCCCGGATGGCCTGTGAAGTCGCCGACGAGGCGATCCAGATCCATGGCGGCTGGGGCTACATGAAGGAGTACGAGGTCGAGCGCCATTACCGCGACATCCGCCTCAACCGGATCGGCGCCGGCACCGACGAGATCATGCTCGAAGTGATCGGCCGCTCCTACGGAGTCTGACCCAACCCCGCCCGCCCCGCGGCCCGGCCTTCGGCTGGGCCAGGGGGCCCGGCCGCGGACCCGGGAGCCGGCCCGAACTCCGAGCGCCGGGACTTTGCATCAAATAGGCATGCGAAGTTCCGGCGCTCGTTCTTTCGGGGCCGACGGTGGCTGCAGCTGCCGCCCTCGACCGTTCCGCGGGCATGTGGTTTGCTCCACCGGTGATTGATCCCGAAGAGCTGGACGTGCTGATCGTGGGTGCCGGGATTTCCGGCATCGCGATGGCACGGCAGGTCAGCGTCGAGTTTCCCGGCCTCACCTACGCCGTACTCGAAGCCCGCGAGCGGATCGGCGGCACCTGGGACCTGTTCCGCTACCCGGGCATCCGCTCGGACTCCGGGATGAGCACCTTCGCCTACTCGTTTCGCCCCTGGCCCGGCGCGGGTCATTTCGGAAGCGGCGAGGAGATCCGCGACTACATCGAGGCCACGGCGGCCGAGTACGGCATCGACCGCCGGATCCGCTTCGGCCGGCGGGTCACAGCTGCCGACTGGGACAGCCAGACTGCGCGCTGGACGGTCACCTTCAGCGAGCCCGACGGCACAGAAGGGTGCATCAGTTGCCGCTTCTTCATCGGCTGCACCGGCTACTACCGCTACGACCGCGGCTTCAATCCGCCGTTCGAGGGTGAAGAGGACTTCCAGGGCGAGCTATTCCACGCCCAGCAATGGCCCGACGGGCTCGAGGTCGAAGGGCGGGACGTGGTGGTGGTCGGCAGCGGCGCCACCGCCGTGACCATGGTGCCGGCGCTGGCCGAGGCCGGAGCGCGGGTGACCATGCTCCAGCGCTCGCCGACCTATGTGGTCAGCGTGCCCGAGCGCGGCGGTTTCGGCGAAGCGGTCCACCGTCGGCTCTCCCCGGAGCGCGCGGCCAGGGTGCTGCGCTCGGCCGGCATCCTGACCGAGATCGCCCAGTTCAACCTCGCCCGCCGCTTCCCGAACCTGTTTCGCCGACTGTTCATCAGCGGCGCGCGCAGCCAGCTGCCGCCTGACTTCGAAAAGCGCCACCTCAACCCGGAATACGACCCGTGGGTCCAGCGCGTCTGCTTCGCGCCGGACGGTGACTACTTCGCTGCGATCTCTTCCGGCGCGGCGCGAATCGAGACCGGCAACATCGAGCGGATCGGCCCCGACCGGATCCACCTGCGCGAGGGTGGCGAGGTCGAAGCCGATGTGATCGTCAAGGCGACCGGCCTCGAGATCCTCGTCTTCGGGGAAATCGCGCTCTCGGTCGACGGAGTCCAGGTTGATCCGGCAAAACGGCTCGTCTACAAGGGCGCCATGCTTTCCGACGTTCCCAACTTTCTGTTTGTCGTCGGCTATACGAACGCGTCGTGGACGCTCAAGTCGGAGCTGATCGCGCGCTTTGCCTGCCGCTTCATCAGCGCGGTGGACAGCGCCGGGGCGGAGAGCGGAATGCCGGTCGCGCCGGCCAGACCGATGGAGACGGTACCGCTGCTCAACCTGAGCGCCGGCTACGTACGGCGCGCCGAGTCCCGCCTTCCGAAAGCCGGTGACGCCTCGCCCTGGGCGCTCCACCAGAACTGGTTCTCCGACCGCCGCGAGCTGCTTCGAGGCGACCTCGAGGACGGCGCGATCGAGTTCAGCCGGCCGGGCTGAGCTCCGAAGTGCAGAAGGCGCAGCGAGACGCCGCGAGCGGGACCTCGGAAAGACATTCGGGGCAGTCGCGGGTGGTTGCCTCCTCGTTAGCCTCCCGGCGTTCGTTCAGCAGGTTCATCGGCACGACCACAAAGAAGTAAACCGCTGCCGCGACCGAGAGGAAAGCGATCAGGGCGTTGATGAAGCTGCCGTAGAGGAACTCCGATTCGTTGATCGTGAAGGAGAGGGCCGAGAAATCGGGCTCGCGGAAGATCGCGGCGATGATCGGGGTGAGCAGGTTCTCGACCAGCGAAGTGACCAGGGCTGTGAAAGCCGCGCCGACCACGACGGCGACCGCAAGCTCAACCACGCTGCCGCGGGAGATGAAGTCCTTGAATCCGACCATAATCTTCACGGGGAGTGACCATACCCTCGCCACCCGACGGAGCCACGATCCGGCGCGACGGTGCGATCGCCCTCCGCGCAGAGGGTCATATAGTCCGGTCTGCGACCGTCTTCGAAATCTGATCCAGGACGGCACCCCTCACACACAAGGAGCTTTGACATGGGACTTCTCGACGGAAAGAGTGCGATCGTCACCGGATCGGCCCGCGGTATCGGCCGGGCCACCGCTGAACTGTTCGCCGCCAACGGCGCCAAGGTGCTGATCAACGACCTCGACGGCGACGCAGCCGAGCAGACTGCCAGCGAGATCAGCGGCGAGACCGCGGTCTACGCCGGCGACATGACCAAGCCGCAGGCTGCTGAAGAGCTGGTCGCGACCGCCAACGAGGCTTTCGGCTCGGTCGACATCGTGGTCAACAACGCCGGCTACACCTGGGACGGCGTCGCCCACAAGATGAGCGACGAGCAGTTCCAGGCGATGCTCGACATCCATACGATCGTTCCGTTCCGGGTCGCCCGGGCGCTTGCCCCGCACTGGCGTGAAGCGGCCAAGGCCGAAGCCGCCGAGGGCCGCGAGGTCTTCCGCAAGCTGATCAACGTCAGCTCGATCTCCGGCACGATGGGCAACGCCGGACAGGTCAACTACAGCGCCGGCAAGTCGGCCGTGGTCGGTATGACCAAGACCCTGGCCAAGGAGTGGGGCCAGTTCAAGATCAACGTGAACGCAGTCGCCTTCGGCTTCGTCGAGACCCGCCTGACCGCCGCCAAGGACGATGGCGCCGAGAAGATCAAGGCTCCCGACGGCTCCGACATCCAACTCGGCATCCCGGAGCAGATGCGTGCGATGGCCGCGATGATCATCCCGCTGGGACGCCCGGCCTCGCCGGAAGAGGCCTCGGGCCCGGTGCTCTTCCTCGCATCCGGCCTCGCCGACTACGTTCACGGCCAGGTGCTGAACGTGACCGGCGGCCAGTTCGGCGGCATGGACAGCTGATCGGTACCCGAGTCAGTCGGCCGGCGGACGTCGGCTGACTGGCGCTCGAACCTGCGCAAAGAGGGGCCCCGCGGGGCCCCTCTTTGCGTCGGCAGCCGGGCTGCTGGCCGCCGCAGGTGACGTGCTCGCCCGTTGCGGGCAAATGGGCCCTCAGGCGGCCCCGCTCGCCAGCATCTCGTCGATCTGACCCTGCGCCAGAGTCATGCCCTCCTCCGCGCCCATCTCGAGGACCTGCTCCATCGCCTCCAGCGACTGAAAGCTGGTCTCGATTGTCATTAGCGTCGTCCCGGGATCATGCTCGGCCTGCTCGATGCTCATCTTCATGATCATCGATGCCATCGACGGATCGGGATTGCCGTCCGGGTCGGCGAAGCCGTCTTCGATCTCAAGGCCCGACCCGGGCTCGAGCGAGATCACCCGCCACCACCCGCGGAATTTGTCACCTTCGGGGCCGGTCATGAAGTACTTCATGCCGCCGCCAGGCGACAGGTCGTGCTGCTCGAAGGTCGCCGGATGGGTCGGCGGTCCCCACCACCGCTCCAGCAACCTCGGGTCCGCCCACATCTGCCAGATCCGGTCGGGGCCGGCTTTGAACTCTGAGCGGACGGTCATGGTCAGGCGGTTCGGGTCTTTCTCAACCTGGGTCACGGGCATGGCTTGTCTCCTTCGTTAGTTGTACCCAGCAGTTGGTCGAAGCGGTCGAGGCGGTCGCGCCAGAGCGATTCCATCCGTCCCAGCAGTTCGCGCGCCTCTTCAATCCTTGCGGTGCTGCCGCGAACGATCTGCTCGCGACCTCGCGGACTCTTGATCACCAGCCCGGCGGCTTCGAGCAGGGCGACGTGCTTCTGGATCGCGGCGAAGCTGGTCGTATAACAACGGGCCAGCTCGGAAACCGAGTAGTCAGACTCCATCGTGCGCCGGACGATGTCTCGCCGGGTGGAGTGCGCAAGGGCGCCGAACAGTCGGTCCGCCTCCTTCTCGTGCTCCGCACCGGTCGCCTTTTCTACAATCATCTGGTTGTAGGTTAGCGCAAAACAGAGGGGTTCTGCGAAACCGAACTCCTTGGCGGATCAGCGCAAGACGGCCCACCGAAATCGACGGGCTTCAGGTCGCGAATCAACCCTCGGAACGGGTGGTTCAGCGGCGCGCTTCGGCGGGGGGTTCGCCGGAATCGCCGACGATGCCGGCCGGGGGCCAGGGGCCGAACCAGTTGTCGCGGCCGCCGTCGAGGGTAATCACCGAGCCGGAATGGAAGTTGCCGGCGTCGCTGGCGAGGAAAGCGATCAGCCAGGCCATCTCGTCGGACTCCCCCACCCTGCCCATCGGGATCGTGCG
>Ga0105045_10003152_pt1 | contig 14085 bp, 3 predicted proteins | sample MAT02_FD_78089 | JGI IMG/M metagenome (GOLD analysis project Ga0105045, IMG submission 78089) | Freshwater microbial communities from Lake Fryxell liftoff mats and glacier meltwater in Antarctica - MAT-02 (megahit assembly) | ecosystem: Environmental > Aquatic > Freshwater > Ice > Liftoff...
AAAGTAAAGCAGTTAAACGCCACTGGTAAATATTCTATTGCAATCATGCTAGACACCAAAGGTCCAGAAATCCGAACTGGGGATGTGGTTAAACCAATGGAGTTAATAAAGGGTGACAAAGTTACTTTTACAATTGACAGAGAAACCCAGCATCCAAAACATGTAACAACTATTAATTATGATCAGTTTATAGACGATGTCGCAATCGGCGATCAGCTTTTAATTGATGGTGGTTTAATAAATCTAAAAATTGTAGAAAAAACCGATATAAATGTAATTTGTGAAGTAATTGATGGTGGTAGCATGGGTTCAAGAAGGCATGTCAATATTCTTGGGAAAAGTGCCAATTTACCAGCAATAACCGACAAAGATTGGCAAGATATCGACTTTGGAATTGCTAAAAATGTAGATTTTATTGCTCTGTCTTTTGCCAATAGTGGGGAAATTGTGACTAGATTAAAAGTTTATTTAAAAGAAAAAAATTCTAATATTGCAGTTATTCCAAAAATTGAAAGTGCTGAAGCCTGTAAATATTTAGAGGAGATTATAGATGCATCCGATGGGGTTATGATTGCCCGCGGCGACCTTGGTTCTGAATTACCTGTAGAAGAGGTTCCAATGATGCAAAGACGGATTATTCATTTATGTAGAAAGGTTGGAAAACCTGTTATTGTCGCCACTCAACTACTAGAATCAATGATGGTAAACCCAACCCCAACTAGAGCTGAAGTTACCGATATTTATTATGCTGTAAATGCTAGAGCTGATAGTATTATGATGAGCGGTGAAACTGCCAACGGAAATTATCCTTTTAAAGCCTTGGAAACCATGGAAAAAGTGGCCAGACACACTGAAACAAAATTTTTAGAAGACAGTAATATTAAAGTAGAATCAACAAATATTCCAAAAAATGAAATTGCCCTAGGAGCTAGTATCATAGCCAACAATATTGCAGCCAAAGCCATAATTGTATTTACCAAAACTGGAGCAACTTTAAGCTTGGTTTCACAGTGTCGACCTACTTCTGATATTTACGCTTTTACTTATTCAAACGAGGTTAAACAGCAACTAAATTTATATTGGGGAACCAAACCCTATTTAGTAGAAAATCACCACAATCCAGAGCAAAACATTACAGAAGCTATAGAAATTTTGAAAAAAGAAGGTGTCCTACTAATAGGTGATACAGCAATTATAGTGTCCGATATTTTAGCGGCAGGTGGTTATGTACACAGTATCCAAGTTAGGTATATTGGTTAAGCTTGACAAAACTAGAAATTTAGCTGACATTGCGACTCAATATGCAAGTTAAAAACGTTACTTTTGATTGGCTAACTACTTCGCAAAGACGGGGCTTAAGTCTGTACTTGGGAAATGGAGTTGGAATTCCAGATTTTTTTACTAACTTTTCTGACGCTGGTACCAAATCTTCTGTAAACGTTTTAGAAAATTCTATTATTGCATCATCTTATAATCGCTCCAATTTTAGCGGTTGGGATTTAGTAACTCAAGAAGCTAGTATTTTACGTGAAAGATTTAAAGACATTGAAAATATTCATCTTTTTGAAGTGGCCGAAGCTATAGATGGAGCAGCTTTACCTCTTACTTTGGAATTTTTTGAGCAAGGAAATTTGTCTTCATATACCACAATTTCTTCAGGTTTACTGGGAAATAAGTTAGTTTTACAAAGTTTAAAACAGCTTTTGCTAGAAAAACAACAACCTATTAGTTATAACCATTTTGAAGTAGAATGCGAGTGGCGAAGTTTTGAAGGCCCAGTACAAACAATTTTGGATACCAATCCCAATGGAATTCCGATTTTTATGTTGATGAATTCTAGACTTGGAAATTCACCTAATCCAAAAAATTTATTAAAAAATATCTACGATTCAATGCCGTATGGATCATATTTAGTAGTGGTTCAAACATTGCATAGACATTTAAACGAAGACAGTGTAGTTCGTGATTACCAAGGCATTAGTGATAGACCTGATTGTTTTATGGGAAATAAAGAGGTTGCTGACCTAATCACCCAAAACGCCAAAATTCAGATGAAATGGCGAGAATCTGGTGAATTTCACGAAGCTTTTGCAACTATCCAAAACCAAGCCCATGTTATGGTAGAAGGCGTAGAAATAGAAGCTGGCCAAGAAATTTCTTTGTTTAGCAGTAAAAGATTTATTTTATCGCAAATTATAGGGATGTTTGAAAGTTTAGATTTTCAAATTGTAGACTTGGTTTTGGGCTATAAACAGCCAAGCAGCTTGTTTTTATTGAAGAAATAGATTAAATGTTATATGAGCGACAAGCCTCCAGCCTTAAATCCTGACGGCGATAAACCCGCTTATAAAGTTAAGATATTTAATACTCCTGGAAGTATTCCTTTAGAAGACTCAGTTAAAAAAGTGTTGGAAAAAACATTTCAAAATAGTCCAGATATAGTGATTGAAATACAAATTCATAACCAGGCAACTCCAGATCTTGATCAAAATTTGCAATAATAAAGGGTAGATTTATATTTGGTAATTTTTTAGATTAAAAGAATCTTATTTTGTTTTTTTGAGCTCTATATTTGGTTTAAAAACTGACTGGGTTTACATATTTCGGTTGTTTAAAATTGTTTTAATTCTAGTAAATCGCTGTCGCCTGTGATTAGATAAGTGGGTCTTACTGCACTCTTTGTGGTAAAATATTACTCTAGTTCCCCAAATTTACCAGCGTTAAAGTCTTCTATGGCTTGGATTATTTCTTGTTTGGTGTTCATTAAAAATGGGCCGTAGGACACAATTGGCTCGTTTAGAGGTTTACCACTTAAGACTAAAATGACAGAGTTTTGGGTAGCCTTGAGTTTTATTTTGTGGCCGTTGTTTTGTAGTAAAACCATCTGATTTTGTGTGGCTGTTTGAGCTGTATTTATCTCTACGCCACCTTCTAAAACTAATAAAGCTGTGTTAAAATCCGTGGGTAATTCAAATTCAAATTCGGTGTCTTTTTGTAAATTTACACTAAATAAAGTAATCGGTGAAAATGTAAAGGCCGGGCCAGTTTTTTCCATAAATTCACCTGCAATCAAGCTTATCACAACTTTACTATTATCTAATTCAATTCTTATAATTTTATCTTTAGTAATCGCTTGATATTTTGGTTCGGTCATTTTATCTTTGGCTGGTAAGTTAACCCACAGTTGTACCATAGAAAAATCGCCACCAGCTTTACTAAACTCCTGTTCATGATATTCTTTGTGCAAAATTCCACTACCTGCTGTCATCCACTGCACGTCACCTTCACTAATTATTCCACTATTGCCACGGCTATCATGATGAGCTACTTTGCCTTTGTAGGCTATGGTTACCGTTTCAAAACCGCGATGTGGGTGTGAGCCAACTCCTTTGGGTTTTTGGCTTGGTGGAAAATAGGTAATGGCTCCATAATCCAGCATTACAAAAGGTGATATACGCTCCATTGGCACCACGCCTGGGATAAAATTGTTTACTTTAAAACCATCGCCGACCCAGTGATGAGCGGGTGGATTAAAAATATTTTCAATTGATTTGTAAGGCATAGAAATAGTTGGTAATTTGGGCTTAAAATATTTAGTTTAAAGGCATAAAACTCCAAAAACTAATAGTTTAATTTTAACCAAAGCAATTTTTTAGTTAACCGAAGAATTATCAATAAATTTAAAGTTTTTAGGTGTAAAATATTCATTAAATGAAGTGTATTAAAAACTACTCCTTGTCTATTTCTAAAATTATACGAAGTAACAATTAGACATTTTTAGTTGACAGTTTACCAAAATAGTAAGTCATTTCTAAAATTAATTATTTTATAAGCAAGTTACCCTTATATACCTCCTTTTATTTACTATGTCGTCTTTTAAATTAAATTTTGTTAAGCTGATTACCCTTTTTATAACGTTTGTAACATTTTTTAGTAGTTTTGCAAATACTATCCCAGTTAACAGTAGTAGCTCAAATCCAGCTTCATTAACTAGCCCCAATAGTTCTTTAGACCAGCTTTCTAGCAGCTCAACTAGCTTAAGTGAGTCACATAGCCTAGATAATACTTCTAATAACAGCAGCAGCCAAAATAGTAGCTCCCTTTCCAGTTCAACAAACAGCGTTACAAAACAAACTTTTAGCAGCTCTAGTTCCTTAGTAAGTTCTGTAATACCAAAGCCAATAGACACCACAAACCCAACGGGTTCAGTTAAATTTTTGAATAAACCTGTAGCAGTAGATAAAAATCAAACTATCTTAGTAGAAAGCGGTTGCTACTATGTTACCAAGGTTTTTCATGACGGAGCTGGTGGAAAATTATCTGTTATACGAAATCAAGATTTTACCAACAGTCTAAAACTAGCTGACGATTATAACCAGATTCCTAATTATACTTTTTTAGGTTATTTCCAAAGTAACAGTGAATTAATTTTTAAACTCAATCCATTTTTTACAGCAGATACCAGTGAATTTTTTTCAACCGACCCAGTTCGTACTAAAGTTGATAAATTAAGTAACACCGATTTTAGATTCTATTTTGAAGATTGGAACGACAACGATTTTAACGATTTAGTTTTGGATGTGATAAAGGGAAATTGCGGCGACAATAATGCAGCTAGTCCCGTTGAAACTGCTCCAGAATTACCAGATCAAAGTTTGGTGATAACTAAAGAAAATAGTTTGAGTGTGGTTTATTATGGTGGAGATCCTGCCAATACTAACGGAGCTACCAACGGAGTTTCGGCTATCAAATTTGATGACAAAAATAATCAATTATCCGAATATAGTAAATTAAGTAAATGCAATTCCAGTAAATGCCCAATCCCACCACTAAATAATACTTTTTACGCTTTTACAGGTGGCAATTTTTGGCGAACTATTTCCCTAATTAACGACGGCTTGTATTCAGTTAGTAGTACGGTTGCCGATAAAGCTGGCAATAAAAATACAGTTACAAACTCGGTTGTTAAAGATACAAAAGCTCCTGTTGTAACTGGTCTAAGACTGGTAGCTAGTAACCCTACCTTAAAGGGAGCTTCTTCACTTGCAAATACTTTAGAATTTAATTTGGCGGACGCTGGTTTTGAAACTGTCATAAATAACCAATTGCCATTAAACCCAGAGCAAACCTTAAAATATGCCATTAGTTACAATGATGATCAAAATTTTGGAGATTTTCAAACAGCCAAGTTAGGTTTGAATTCACTTGAACTTAATTTTGATAACAAAAGACCAGGCGACTGCCTTACAATTTTTATAAAAGTCAAAGATCTAGTTGAGAATCAAACCGCCAATTTACAAACCTGTATTCTTTTTGAAGTAGCAAAACCAACTTTAAATCTGATTTTAAATAATAGCGATGTGCTAACTACAGGTTCCAAAGTCTTGTATAACCTAAACACTCTGACATTTAGTCGGATAAAAAGCTACCGAATTAATCCAGATCAAACCAATTTAACCAGCAGCAATTGGCAGGATTATGGTGGCGATACAGGTATTTTTGATTTCAAAGTGGATGACGCAGTTTTGGACGGCCGTTATGCTTTGTGTGGTCAAGTAATAGATATTTACGATCAAATTTCAGAGATTTCTTGTGACGATATTACTATAGATCAATTAGCCCCAACTGGTTCAATTTCTATAAATCAAGGCCAAAACCAGACTTTTGATCCAAGTATTACCTTAAATTTTAGTGTTGTAGACCCCAAATACAACGGTGTTGGAATGCAAATGAGAGTTTCAAATGATGGTCAAAATTGGTCTGATTACCAGGCTTTTGTGGCCAGTAAAACCGCTACGATTAATCAAGCTTTTGGCGAGTTTGTCATTTACGTACAGTATCAAAACAAGGTCGGCAATATTTCCAGCGTGTATTCTACAAAAATATTTTTAAATCCTTTTAAAGCTGATAAACAAATCAAGCTAGATGATGACCAAAAAATGACCAACAAAAACTTGGTTAAAATCACCAACATAATTGCCGAATTAAACTTAACACCAGAACAAAAATCTAAGCTAAATTTTAAAATTGCTCAAAAAGGCGAAGCCAGTAAACCCGATATCAATGACAATATTTGGACAGAGTGGCTAGCTTACACTGAAAACTATAATTGGGATTTGTGGCCGCAGGCGGGCAACGATGTAAATATTTTTGTAGCCTACAAACTAGACAAAAATGACGGCACTGAAATTATTTCCGAGATCTACAATAATAATATTATACGCGGTGATATGTATGGGGTGGAGTTTTTAAACCCGTTGAACACAGAATTATCAATCCCCAAAAAAGTACAGAAATCCAATAAATTTGAAGTAGATTTGGAATTGAAAAATACTGGAATTCTTGCTTGGTGCGGGGTTGATAGTATAAACTGTACTGATTTAGCTAAAATCTGCGATCCAATTTTGAACAATCTAAAAGACTGCGAGGTAAAAGGTGAAGTGGGGATAAGCTATTATTGGGTTAGAAAAGGTGATGAAATTAAGCCGCCCAGTATTGCCAATTCTCAAATTAATTACAAATTCAGTACTGATATTAATCCAGGTCAAACCAGTTCTAAAGTGAAAATGGAAGTTATAGCCCCAGCCAATTTTGGTGATTATAATTTGGTTATAGATGTTTTACATCAGGGTAAAACCTGGTTTTCTAGTGCGGAAAATAAAATTTTAGAATCAAATAAATTCTTGGTTTATGCTGTAACTGTTTTACCAAATTTGGGTGAAGTTTTTCCAGATCCAAACCTGGAACCCAGCTGCAGTAACCCATATAAATGGATCGAACAAAGACTAAATAGAACTGAAACTACTAAAACCTTTTTTGTCTTAAAAAGCAGCCGAGATGTTACAGAAATTCCAGATGACGCCCAGATTTATTTACCCGAAAACGACCCAATTGGGGTCAATACTACAGATAACCCTGATTTTTATTATACTATACTTTGTTCATTTACAGGTAAAATTCACTACTTTGATAACTCAACCAAATGGTGGGAGGATGTAAATAGTAAATTAATTGCCTTAAACCCAAATACTCAAGAGCGGCAAGCTGGTTATTTCTACAAAAACACAGCCAACGATTTTTCAGTCTACTTTGGTGAAAACAGTAGCCAAGGTTTTTGGTATTTTTCTAAAGATTTGAATTTTAAGGTCAATAAAGTGTATGTGGGCGGCCAAGACATTGCTTTAAAAAATGCTGTAGTAGACGGTAATAATATCACTTATCCAGATGTCTTACCTGGGGTAGATTTAAAATATCTTGTAAATTCAACTGGGGTAGCTAAACATTTGGTTATTAAAAACACAGAAGGTTTGCAAAACAACTTATCAGAAGTTAAATTTGATATTAGCTCAAACCGAAAAATGATTCAACCAACTGGTGATAATGGCCCAATTATTTTGGAAGGTGCTGGTGAAATTATTGAAAGACCGTTTGCTTTTGATAATAGTGGCTTGGAAGTTCAAAATCAAGATTTTAGTATTTCAGCCGACAACAGATTTTTTACAATCAAACCCGATCAAGCTTATTTAAATAGTCCAGATAGAGTTTTCCCAATTGTTGTGGATCCAGGTATTAGACGCGATGGTAGTTTGTTTAGGGATACGTACATTAGAAAAAATGCACCTAGCTCACCTCAAGGTATTTACAATTCAGGATATTTAGCTATTGGTGGCAGTTTCTTTGATTCCAGTGTGGGCAATAATGTGTCTACTTCTAGAGCCATGATTTGGTTCGGTTTACCAGCTGGAATTAGTGAGAGTAATGTGTCCGAAGCTTATTTAAATTTGTGGCAATATAACTCTTGGGGTTCTGCTTTTGATGCAAATATTGTCAGTTTGTCCGGTGGTTTTGAAGAAGATAAAGCAACTTGGAATAATTCCAGCGCTCTTTTTGAAGGAGAAGTTTATGGTACAATTGGGTTTACTCCTCGTAATACAACAGCCTTTGCATCAGCATCTCAACGCACAAGTACAAACATATCCAATCTGGTAAAAAATAATATCGGCAGGTTTGGTACAAGTGTAGTATTGGGTGTCTTGGATACTAATGAATCAATCAGAAGAGGTGTAGCAGTCTGCTCTAGGGATTATGGTAGGCAACCATGTAGACATTCTAACAATAATCGTTTTGGAGCACCAATTTTAGAAATTTATATAAACAACAAACCAAACACACCCCGGCCAGAATACCCTATTAACAAAGACTTTATCGGTAATTGTGATTTATCTAGTAGTCCAGCAACTGGAAACTGTAACCAAACTGTAATTCAAAATTTTGATGTCAGTAATATCAGCGACCCTGATGGAAATGGAATGAGAGCAAGTATTTTTGCGGTAGATAGTTCAACTGACCGTGATCACGAAAAATTACTAGATCAGGTAGAGTTGGGAATTTTTTTACCAAATACACGAGCCAATTTTTATCCAACTATTTTAAATGGAAAATACAACTGGCGACCAGAAACCAGGGATCAACACGGTGCTATTTCAGACAGATCTCCTATCTCAAGCTTTAGTTTGGATACCAACCCTCCAGTGCAGGTTGCCAAATTTGTTGTACCCCAAAACATCAACAGACAATTGGATGTTACAGTTCCTGTATTTAGTGATAATTTGGTAACCAAAGTTCGTTTACGTTCGGGTTTTAAGGATCCAAACGGGGCTTTTCAATATCTAAAATCTAATAATAGACTCAATTGGCAAGGTAGTTTTGGTAGAACTGATACTGGAAATATTGCAGCTTTTCCTTTGAATACTGGTGATATTGCCCAAGAGTGGAATTTATACGCCGATGGCAGTATTCGCGGAGTTGGCGGCCGTTGTGTGACCTATTTTCCAAGCGGTAATAATAACCTGGGCTTGTGGGATTGTGATAAAAACAACCCTAACCAAAAATGGACTTTGGATTTAGAAACTGATGAAATTAAATTAAAGGGTACTAACTTTTGTATAGATTTGAATTTTAACACCTACAACTTTTATTTGTTTGGCGGCTGTCACGGCGGTGTTAACCAAAAATTTTATGCTGAAACATTTAATACCAATTATACAACAACTGATCCAAATTTAGCTCTAAATTATTTTGTACAAATTTCTAAAAGTCCAAGTTTTGTTGATTTATCAAAAGCTAATTTAAGAAGTTCTAGCGATAACGGGCAAACTTTTTTGGAGTCAATCTCAACAATTGATCAAAACTATTTTGGTAAAATTGCTCAAGTAGAGTTTAAAGGTAGATGGTATCAATCTATAGTAAGGTCAAGTGATAACAGAATTTTACAAAGAAATTCTAGCGATGGCATTAGCTGGTCATCTTGGGCGGAAGGAAATAGTGGCGGGCTAGCTCTCAAAGCTCCAAGTTTGGCGGTATTAGATGGTAGACTGTATCAGACCGTGGTTGGAACTGATAACAAGGTTTATACTCGGGTTACAACAGATGGTATTATCTGGTCAAATTGGCAAGAAAATCACGGCTGGCAAACTGATTATCCTGTAGAAATGGTGGTTTTTAACAATCAAATTTTCCAATTTTTTGTTGGTTATCAAGGTCTAATTTTTTATCGATTATTATATAGTAATTTTACTTTCAGTGGCTGGATTTCTACAGAAATATATAATGTAGGCTCTGGTGTGCAAGTAAACGTAGCCGGTGATAAAATTGTGCTAAGTTTTAAAACCACATCCGACTCCAGGCTTTACACCAAACAGGGTCTAATTAACCCAGCTAATAACCAGTTTATCTGGCAAAATAATAGCTCTAGTAGTATTACCGTAAAAGACGTTGGCTCTCAAAGTTTGGTTAATGGTAAGTATTGGCAAACTGTAGCCGATGGACAAGCAGTTTTGCAACAACGAACTAGCCTTGATGGTATAACCTGGTCAGCTTTTGAAAAGCAAATTGGGGAATATGCTGGCGAAATTCAATACTTTAATTTTAATAATAAATTGTGGTCATTATCTAAAAGTTCAAACAGTGACGAGATTTTGTATCAAGCCTGGCAAGCTAGTAATAAAATTCAATTTGTTTGTGGTGATGTAGCTAAAACCAAATGTTTGGAAGATAACCAAACCTACTACGTCCGTGTAAAAGCCCGAGATAGAAGTTTTAGCCTAGATCCAAATGCTATAAATGACGCCAACGTATCCAGGTGGAGCGAAGTCAAAAGTTTTTTGGTAGACATTAGCGGGCCCTATTTAACGAACGTTTCTAGCCCTAGTGAAGCTAGAATTTCACCAACCAATCCAACCAGTATTGGCATAAAAGACACAACCAGTGTTAGTTTGGATTTTTCTGAAAAGAATTTTGATAAAGCTGTAGTAAAAGTGTATAACACAAGTGCCAATAATCTTTTAAATCAGGCCAATTTGGTTCGAACCATTACCAACTGTGAAAACGAAAATATAGTCAAACTGTGTGACAAAAATAATGTAATCAATAAATTTAGCAATCAAAATAACAAACGTGACCCTATTAATTTTACCAATCTAAAATTTGTTTGGAATGGTTTGAACGATCAAAATTTAGCAGTAGCTGACGGCCAATATACTTTGCAATATGTAGTTAGCGATACCAGTTTGACTACTAATAATCTAACCGACAGCATTTCTTCCAGTATTATAATTGTAGATAATAGCGGAGCCAATATTGGTGTTTCTAATCTAAATTCGGTCTCTTTTACCAATCAAAACAATATTGTAATCAACGGCGCCGTAGCCGGATTTAACAATCCAAATAAACAAGATAGAGATTTTAGCAAATTAGAATATAGCCTAAATGGTGGTAGTTTTAATGACCTTACAACCAGCGTTAATCTTAATAAAAACTTTAGCTTAAGCCTAAATTTGGTAGATGGTTTGAATGAAATTAAATTACAAACTACCGATTTAGCAGGTAATATTGTCAACCAAATTGGCAATCCAAATGCCACTCCAAATCCTAGCTTAATCTCTAGTTTAAAAATCTACAAAGATAGCAATTCAGGTCAATTTCAAAGTATTTTACCAACAGGACTACTACCAAATGGCGCTACTAATTCTAGTCCAACTGTGTCATTTAGTGTTAGAGACAACGGCCCTATTTTAGATAATATTGCTGGCTTTAATAGTGGCAATAATCCAGCTGGTTTTGATGTGGTTTTGTTACAAAAAAATGCCAGTAGTGGACTTTGGAATACTTTAGAACTTGTAAAAGATGGTGTAATTTTGGATCCAAATTTGGCTGTTAGTTTTAATTGTACTCAAACAAATGTAGTAAACGGAAAACTAGCCAACTGTAATTTGGTTACCAAAAACTTGGCTGATAGTGAATACAAAATTTTTGTACGAAGTCGTGATTTAGCTGGAAATTATAGCTGTAACAAATTCTATTCCGAGATAGCAACTAGCCTAACTTGTGGTACTAATAATCAAAATCTAGACACCCCTTTCATAATTGATACCAAAGGTTATCTAGTTTTAAACACCCCTGTAAACAATGTGGTGATGGCCGCCAATACCGTAGAATTTTTTGGAAAAGCTAAACGTGGTAGCAAATTATCTATTGTAAACGCCACTCTAAAACGACAAGCTAGTATCTTTTTAAACCCTGTAAATAGCGGTTTTTTGATGCAAGAATTTGACCTAACAACTGGAACTGTAGAAACTGCTCCAACTAGAAGTCCACTAATTCCATTTGCAGGAACCGAACAACGACTTTTAACCAATCAAAACCAGCCCATTATTTTTAGTTGTGGTGAATTTGTAGATATTGATCAAAATCCGACTACAGCAGCCGCAGAAATTTGTACTTTTAGAGTAACTTTGAATCAAAAAGATAATGCTCAAGCCACTATCACTTTAGGCAACGAACCGCCAGCTGTAATTAACTACAACACAGTCTTTAACCGCGATTTGGCTGGTAATTTAGTTAGTACGCTAGCTAACACCCAAGTTGATTTATACGGTATAAATGTGACAAGTACACCCGATAAAAATATTTTTTCACCAGACGGCGACGGTAATTTTGATAGTATTAATTTTAGTAATATTGTTACAACCATAAGTGGCACTCCCTACACAACCATTAGTAGTTACACGGCTAGAATTGTGGATAATCAAAATAATTTGGTATGGTCAACAACCCAAAATACTTCCAGCCTCCCAAACAACTTTATTTTTGATGGAAAAGCCAATACTGGAACTAATAGCGGCAACTGGCTTAGCGACGGCGACTATAATTATAGCCTAAGTGTTACAAACCAAGTTGGCAAAGAATTTGTTACCCCAAATCAGGTACTTACAGCTGGTAGTAATCTGGATAACAAAGTGGTAATTTTATCACCCCAAACCAACTATATTGCGACCCGAGCTGTAATTAATGTTCAAGGCCAAGGCCCAAAATCGGATACTAATCAAACCTGGAATATCGAGATTTGTGTAGATGCAATTACCACTCCAGAGGTATCAAACTGTGATTTTAAAACGAATGTAAATACAGATAGCAACGGCTTTTTTAGTAGTATAACTTTACTTCCAAATGGCATTACAACTCACAGAATTTCGGCAATTGCAACATCTACCATCGGCCAGTCAACACCCCAATCCAACATTGTAACTGTAACGGTTGACACCCTAAATCCATTTTTGAAAATCGAAGCTATTCCAAGTTTTTACAGGATAAATACCAAGCAGGAAATTGACGACTTTTTAGCTGGCAGGACAACTATAGATAACCTCCAAACTATTCAATTACGCTCCTATGTTAGCGGCAACACCGAGGCTGTAGATTTGGATTTTGCTGACTATACAGGCCTAAACAAACTCCCCCAAACTAACCCCGTAACTGGCTATTCAAGTCTGTACAAAGAAGACGGCAGCATTGCCACCATCAACGCCAAAACTGAAACAGAAGCTAAATGGAACCCCTGGAGTTACCCAGAAATTAAACACGATTTTTACCCAACTTTAGCCAAAAGTATTAGCCCAACCCAAACCTGTGAACCAGCAACAAGCACCTCTAATTCCACAACAACTCCACAACCAAGTCTAACCAACAACGTCCCAAACAGCTGTCTATGGGCCTATAATTATCCAATTCCGTTTTGGTCACAAGGCGGTATTTTTGAAATTAGATTTAGAGGTTACAAAAACACCCTAATCCAAGATTTAACCCAGGGTGTTGCCATCAACGGCCAGCTAACCTCTGCTCCAAGACTACTTAGGGTAAACAAAATTAGCCTAGATACAGCTACCAATACAACCACCAAAACAATTAGTAAAAATGTAGTAAATAACTTCTACACCAACAATACCAATTTAGAATTAATCGGCGTTAGTGATCCAAATAACAGTATTCAACTGCGAATTAAAAACCCTAACTTTAACCTAGATACCACCCTAAACACCACCACAAACGCAGCTGGAGTTTGGACAACAACTATTAATTTAGAAGACTTAGCAAACCAAGCCTTAACCGATTTGAACTCTAGTTTTAGTGTAGAAGTTGTTGCCAATAACGGCCTGTATTCTACCAATTCTTTAGAAAATTATGCAATAGTACTGGACACCCAATTACCAAAATTAAAATCTATAGAAACCACCACCCCAGCAGGCAGCGTAAACCCTTGGCTAAAAACTGGTGAAGAAGTTCAGTTTAACCTAGAAACAACCGAAAGCCTAGCTAGTGGAAGCGTGTACGAAGAGTTAGGTTTTAGAGCAAATCTAAGAGCTGTTTACCCAACCAATTCTAACCTCCAAACTCAATTGAACGCCACCAATTTTAATAGTACCAACGTAGTTTTACGCCCACTACAAGGTATCTATTATCCCACAATTTTCTTAGAAGATTTAGCAGGCAACAAAGTTTTCTACAGCAATAACCCAGATCTACAAAACACAGTCATAGATCCTTTTGACAGAGACAACACTGATCCAAAATACATAATTAATCCAGTTACAAATATCTTTAAAAAAGCCTTTAATTCAAGTACAGCAAACACCAATACCAATACAACTCCAAGTACAAGCGCAACCACCAACACAACCACCAGCTCACTAGACAATCAAAGTGCCATAATACCAGGAGCAGTCCTAGACCCATTACCACCAAATTACC
>Ga0105045_10003153_pt1 | contig 14084 bp, 13 predicted proteins | sample MAT02_FD_78089 | JGI IMG/M metagenome (GOLD analysis project Ga0105045, IMG submission 78089) | Freshwater microbial communities from Lake Fryxell liftoff mats and glacier meltwater in Antarctica - MAT-02 (megahit assembly) | ecosystem: Environmental > Aquatic > Freshwater > Ice > Liftoff...
ACCCCGCGCAACGGCGCGCTGTATCTGGGCAAGATGGCCGTGGCGCCAGACCGGCGCGGGCAGGGGCTGGCCCGGCGGCTGGCCGACCTGGCCTGCGAACGCGCCGTGATCCACAGCTTGCCATGCGTCGTATTGCAGACCCGCGTGGAACTGACCGAAAACCACGCCGTCTTTGCTGCGCTGGGATTCACGCAGGTCGCGCGCACCGCGCATCCGGGGTATGACCATCCAACGTCGATCACCTGGCAGCGGCCCGCCGCGCACCCTGTCCCGCCCAAGGAGACACCATGACACAAGAGCCCGAAACAGCCCACGACACCGTCACCGATCCCGCCCGCCACGCCCAGAAGATGGCCAGGAAAAAGGTCGCCCGGGACAAGATCATGGCCGGCAAGACCGGCGAAAAGGGGCTGATCATCGTCCACACCGGCAAGGGCAAGGGCAAATCATCCGCCGCGTTCGGTATGATCTTTCGCGCCATCGCCCATGGCATGCCCTGTGCCGTGGTACAGTTCATCAAGGGCGCGATGAGCACGGGCGAGCGCGACCTGATCCTGCGCCACTTTGGCGATATCTGCCAATTTCATACCATGGGCGAAGGGTTCACCTGGGAAACCCAGGACCGCACCCGCGACACGGCCATGGCGCTTGCCGCCTGGGACAAGGCCAAGGACCTGATTCGCGACCCGGCCAACCGGATGGTCCTGCTGGACGAAATCAACATCGCGATCCGGTACGACTATGTGCCCGTCGCCGAAGTGGTGGCCTTTCTGACCACCGAAAAGCCGCCCATGACCCATGTGATCCTGACAGGACGCAACGCGGCGGATGCCCTGATCGAGGTCGCCGACCTGGTGACCGAGATGGAACTGGTCAAACATCCGTTCCGGTCCGGGATCAAGGCACAGAAGGGCGTTGAATTCTAGATCTGCGGCACGCTTCACCGTTGCGTGACCGTGCCCATCTGCTAGGCTGTTTCCACAGGCAACGCCAAGCAAACCGACGTCATGCCATGCCTGCAGTTCCGGCGGCGTCCCAGAAGGGTCATTTGACGTGAGCAACAGTTTGCGGAATCAGATCTTTGAGCAGCATGGGCCGCATGATGCCAGGCCGGACGCGCGCCACGAAGCCGCACTGCATCGGCTGGCCGATCAGGTGGTGAACAAACTGGCCGACCGCCTGCACCCGGATGCGGTGCCCGGCGCGATCGTGCATGTCGACACCGATGATCTTGTGCGCTGCCTGTTGGCGGGTGACGAGACGGCGGCGCGCGAGATGGTGCTGGAAACCCATCGCGCGGACGCGTCGCTGCGGCCGGCCTATTTCCATTCGCTGGCCCCGGCTTTGCGCCAGATGGGCGACATGTGGGATAATGACGAAGTGTCGTTCCTGCAGGTCAGCATGGCGGCGGGCTGGATCCTGGCGATCATGCGCGCCATGCGGCGCGAGTTGCGGTTCCGGGTGCCGTCGCCCCGTGCCGGGCATGTGGCGCTGTTCGCCAACGACCCGGGCGAAGATCACGTGATCGGCGTCACCATGGCGGCCGACCTGTTCCGCGAACAGGGTTGGCAGATCGACATGTGCGCCTGGTCCAGCACCGAACAGCTGGTCGAACTGGCGAAACGGGGCGACTATCCGGTGATCGCGCTTTCGGTGGGGCGCCGGATCGAACCGGCACCGCTGGCCGCATTGGTCAACGCGCTGCGGGCGACCACACCGGGGGTGCGGGTGCTGATCGCGGGCAAACTGGTGGCTCTGGAACCTGAAATCGGATTGCAGGTGCGGGCCGACGCCGCCGAAACCGACTTTGACCGCGCGCTGGCCTGCTGCAAGGGGTTTGTCGGCGGACTGTGACTGCCGGGCGCGGGCCGCTGATGGTGACAGGCGGTTCTGGGCCGATGAAGGTTGTCATGCCTCCCGGGGCCGCCGGTGGTAACGGGTGGTCGCAAGCTGCTGAAGGTAACTGCCGGTCCCGAACCGCTGCCTGTGACGTATGGCCTCAGGCCGTGGCGCGGCGGCGCGCGGTTGCGGGAAAGACGCCCATGAGGCGCACCATGTCGGTGAAATAGCCCAACTCCTCCAGCGCCAGTTTGACGCCCGCGTCGTCGGGGTGGCCTTCGACCTCGGCATAGAACTGGGTCGCGTTGAAACCGCCGCCGACCATATAGCTTTCCAGCTTGGTCATGTTCACACCGTTCGTGGCGAAACCGCCCATCGCCTTGTACAGCGCCGCCGGGATGTTGCGCACGCGAAAGACAAAGCTGGTCATCATGCCATGCGCGCCGCGCCGCGTCGGGTCGGCCGTGCGGGACATGATCAGAAACCGGGTCGTGTTGTCGTCGTTATCCTCGATCTGGCGGGCAAGAATGGTCAACCCGTTGATCTGGGCCGCGATCTCGGATGCCAGCGCGCCTTCGGCGCGGTCGCCCAGGCGGGCCACCTCGCGCGCGCCTGCGGCGTTGTCGGACCAGGCCAGTGTTTCCAGCCCATTGGCCCGGATGAACCCGCGCGCCTGCCCCAGCAGGATGCCCATGCTGCGCACCCGCCGGATATCGGCCAGCGTCGCCCCCGGAACCCCCATCAGCGTGATGTGGACGCGCACGAACGCCTCGTCCACGATGTGAAGGCCGCTGTCGGGCAACAGATGGTGCACATCGGCCACCCGGCCGTAGGTCGAGTTTTCGACCGCGATCATGCCCAGATCGGCCTGGCCATCGCGCACGGCCAGCAGGGCATCCTCGAACGTGGCGCAGGGCAATGGCTCCATGCCGGGGTGCGCCTCGATGCAGGCCTGATGTCCGTAGGCACCGGGCTCCCCCTGAAACGCGATTCTGCCTGCCATGATCCCCCCCAAAGCTGTCCCGTTTCAGACAGTTCGCCGCGCCCATAAACCTTGCACCCCGCCGGGTGAAGCGGATACACGGAAGCGAAACGGTGGCTACGACGGAGCGCGGCATGTTCGACACAATGACCCTGACCAAACTGGGCGGCGGGCTTTTCGGGGCACTCTTGATATTCATGCTGGGTGGCTGGTTCGCCCAAACCATCTATGAAACCGCCGAATACGGCTATGGCGAACGGCAGCAGGCCTACACCATTGCGGTGGAGGGCGACGCAAACAGTGCCGAGCCGGAACCCGAGGTCGATCAGGTCGCCCTGTTCGCGGTTGCCTGGCCGTTGGCGGATGCGGCCGAGGGCGCAGGCGAATTCCGCGCCTGTGCGGCCTGCCATGCGATCGTGGCGGATGATCAGAAGGTTGGCCCTTCGCTGTATGGCGTCGTTGATCGCGCGGTCGAGGGCGTGGCTGCATTCGACGATTATTCCGGTGCCCTTTCGGCAGCGTTCGATGTGTGGACGCCGGAAAACCTGAACGTGTTCCTTCTGCATCCAAGTGTCGCGGCCGAAGGCACCTCGATGAACTATCGCGGCATCGACGACGTGCAGGACCGCGCCAATCTGATCGCCTATCTGGCTTCGCTGGACGGATGACGCGGGGGACACGGTGGTGGTGCCGCCGCCTGACATGATTGGTCGCAAGGCAATTGCGGCCATGACCGGCGGTTGATCGCCGCTGTCGCAGTTTCGCGAACTGCACCGCCGCAGCCTGACGCCCATCCCTTGCCGCCTGCAAACAGCCACGCGGCCGCTGATGCGGGCCCGGTGGGTGTTGACACCTGAAGCGGACCGGATCGCCGACAGGCAACCGCCCGGTTGACCCAGACACCGGGCCTTGCGCGCGGGGCGGATGGGGCGGCTTCGCAGCCTGCTCACGCTTTCTTACCTTGAATTGTGGACAAAGCCCGCTTTAGCTGCATCTGACAACGCGGCGGCGTCCGGCAAGGCCGCACCATGACCTGCAGGAGATTTCAAGGATGCGCCCCATGAACCGCCCCATGCGCCGCCCCATGCGCCGCCGCGTCGGCACCGCCACCCTGTCCCGCGCCGCCGACCCGGGCCGCGCCTGGCTGACCGGGTCGCTGGTGGCGCTGTGCTCCGGGCTGATGGCGGGGCTGGTCGCGGGGGTGATCGCGGGGCCGGTCCGGTCGCAAGAGGCCGGGACGATCATCACCACGCACGGGTATTCCACCTTTGGCGACCTGCGCTATCCGGCCGATTTCACGCATCTGGATTACGTGAACCCCGACGCGCCCAAGGGCGGAGAGATCTCGGTCTGGGCATCGGGCACCTTCGACACCATGAACCCCTATTCCCGCGAAGGGCGGGCTGGGTCGCTGTCCACCATCGGGTACGAAAGCCTGCTGGTCGGCACGGCTGACGAGGTCAGCGCCGAATATTGTCTGCTGTGCATCAGCATCGAATACCCGCAAAGCGAAGACTGGGTCATCTTTCACATGAACCCAGCCGCACGGTTCAGCGACGGCACCCCCGTTACCGCGCATGACGTGGTGTTCAGCCATAACCTGCTGCTGGAACAGGGCCTGCCATCCTATGCCGAGGTCGTGCGCGAACTGATCCCCACGGTCGAGGCGCTGGACGATCATACCGTGAAATTCACCTTTGGTGCCGATGTGCCGCGCAAGAACCTGATCAATCAGGCCGGGGGCACCCCGGTCTGGTCGCGGGCCTGGTTCGAAACGACCGGCGCGCGGCTGGACGAAAGCCGGATGGAAATCTCGCCGGGGTCGGGGCCCTACATGCTGGACAGCCTCGATGCCGGTCGCCAGATCATCTATCGCCGCAACCCCGATTACTGGGGCGCCGATCTGCCGATCATGCAGGGCCGCGCCAATTTCGACACGATCCGGGTGGAATACTTTGCAGACACCCAGGCCGCGTTCGAGGCGTTCAAGGCGGGCGAATTCACGTTCCGGCAGGAAAACAGCTCGATCAGCTGGGCCACGGGCTATGAGTTTCCGGCACTTGAAAACGGCTGGGTGACGCGGGCGACGCTGCCGAACGGCAGCCTGCCGGGCGCGGTGGGCATGGTGTTCAACCTGCGCCGGGACAAGCTTCAGGATGTGCGGGTGCGGCAAGCCATCGCGCTGATGTACAATTTCACCTGGACGAACGAAACGCTGCAATATTCGCTGTTCTCGCAGCGCGAAAGCTTCTGGCAGGGGTCCGAACTGCAGGCACAGGGCCTGCCCGAGGGGCGCGAACTGGAATATCTGCAATCGGTCGCCGACATGATCGACCCCGCCATCCTGACCGAAACCGTGACGGTGCCGCACACATCCGGCCCCGATCAGCTGGACCGCCCCAACCTGCGCCAGGCGCTGGCGCTGATGGAACAGGCGGGCTGGACCAGCGGCGATGACGGTCGGCTGCGCAATGCCGCAGGCGAGGTGTTCACGCTGGATTTCATGTCCGACAATCCGTCATTCGAACGCATCATCGTGCCCTATGTGGACAGCCTGCGCACGCTGGGCGTGGAGGCGCAGTTCAACCTGATCGACCCGGCGCAATATACCGTGCGCCAACGCGATTTCGATTGGGACATGGTCTTTGACGGCTATACCAACGGGCTTGAGGAAGGGATCGGCCTGGGCCAGCGTTTCGGCACCGACGGTCTGGGCGATCTGTTCAACCCGGCCGGCTATGCCAGCCCCGCTGTGGATATCCTGATCGAGGCAGTGGTCGATGCCGAAACATACGACGACATGGCCGCCGCCGTGCGCGCCGTGGACCGGATCATGCGGCGCGAGCTGTTCGTGATCCCGACCTGGTACAATCCCAGCCATTGGGTGGCCTATTTCGGCATGTACGAATACCCCGAACCCCTGCCGCCCTATGCCTTGGGGCAACTGGATTTCTGGTGGTACAACGCCGACAAGGCCGACGCGCTGCAGGCAGCCGGCGCGTTTCAGTAACCGATGGGCGCCTATATCCTTCGCCGCATGCTGTTGGTGATCCCCACATTGCTGGGGATCATGATCGTCAACTTTGCGTTGACGCAGTTCGTGCCCGGCGGTCCGATCGACCAGATCATCGCCGAACTTGAAGGGCGCGGCGACGTGTTCGAAGGGATCGCCGGCGGCAACAACGATGCCGAAATTGCCGCCGAGGCATCGGATCTGGGCAGCAGATACATCGGCGCGCGCGGTCTGCCGCCCGATTTCATCCGCCAGCTGGAAATCGAATTCGGCTTTGACAAGCCGCCGCTGGAGCGGTTCCTGATGATGATGTGGAACTATGTCCGCTTCGACTTTGGCGAAAGCTGGTTCCGCTCGATTTCGGTGCTGGATCTGGTGCTGGAAAAGATGCCGGTGTCGATTACCCTTGGCCTGTGGTCCACGCTCATCGCCTATCTGGTGTCGATCCCGCTGGGCATCCGCAAGGCGGTGCGCGACGGCACGCCGTTCGACACCTGGACCAGCGGCGCGATCATCGTCGGCTATGCGATCCCGGGGTTCCTGTTCGCCATCCTGCTGATCGTGCTGTTCGCGGGCGGCAGTTACTGGCGGCTGTTTCCGCTGCGCGGCCTGACCAGTGACGGCTGGGAGGAGATGAGCCTGATCGGCAAGGTGCTGGATTACCTGTGGCACATCGCGCTGCCAGTGCTGGCATCGACCATTTCCGCCTTTGCCACCCTGACCCTGCTGACCAAGAACAGCTTTCTGGACGAGATCAAGAAACAGTATGTCATGACCGCCCGCGCCAAGGGCCTGTCGGAATCGCGCGTGCTGTATGGCCATGTGTTCCGCAATGCGATGCTGCTGGTGATTTCCGGTTTTCCGGCGCTGTTCATCGGGGTGTTCTTCGGCGGATCGCTGATCATCGAGACGCTGTTCAGCCTGGACGGTCTGGGCCGCCTGGGGTTCGAAGCGGCGGTGGCACGGGATTACCCGGTGGTATTCGGCACGCTGTTCGCCTTTTCGCTGATGGGGCTGTTCATCGGCATCATCACCGATCTGACCTATATGCTGATCGACCCCCGCATCGACTTCGGGTCGCGCTGATGACCGACGCAGCCCGCCCCCTGCCCGACGGGCCCGTGCCCGACAGGCCCGTGCCCGACATGCCCTTGCCCGACATGCCCTTGCCCGACATGCCCCTGCCCGACGGGGCCGCCCCGGTAACCGCCCCCGCGCCGCGCCGGGTCGGGATGTCGCCGATCAACCAGCGCCGCTGGCGCAATTTCCGTCGCAACCGGCGGGCCTATTGGTCGCTGATCATCTTTGGCGTGCTGTTCGGCCTGTCGCTGTTCGCCGAATTCATCGCCAACGACCGCCCGATCATCGCCAGCTATCGCGGAGAGTTGCGGTTTCCGATCGTTCAGTTCTATTCCGAACGCGATTTCGGCGGCGATTTCCCCACCGCCGCGCGGTATCAGGATGCACAGGTGAAATGCCTGATCGTCACCGGCGGGATGGTCGGCTGCTTTGACGATCCCCAGGGCCTGATCGCCGCCGCCGCCGATGGCACCATCACCGACCCCGCGTTCGAACGCGGCTGGATGCTGTGGCCGCTGATCCCGTATCACCATTCCACCATCGTCAACATTCGCGGCGTGGCCCCGTCGCCGCCGGATCGCAACAACTGGCTGGGCACCGACGATACCAAACGCGACGTGCTGGCGCGGGTGATCTACGGGTTCCGCCTGTCGATCCTGTTCGCGCTGATGGTCACTGTCGCCTCGTCTGCCATCGGCATCGTGGCGGGGGCGGTGCAGGGGTATTTCGGCGGGCTGACCGATCTGGTCTTTCAGCGCATCATCGAGGTGTGGGGCGGCATCCCGTCGCTGTATGTCATCATCATCATGTTCGCGATCCTGGGGCGAAGTTTCTGGCTGCTGGTGTTTCTGGTCATCCTGTTCGGCTGGCCGTCGCTGGTGGGTGTGGTGCGGGCCGAATTCCTGCGGGCGCGCAATTTCGAATATGTCCGCGCCGCCCGCGCGCTGGGCGTGTCGAACCGGGTGATCATGTTCCGCCACATGTTGCCCAACGCCATGGTGGCGACCGTGACCATGCTGCCATTTCTGGTGACCGGGGCCATCGGCACGCTGGCGGGCCTGGATTTCCTGGGCTACGGCCTGCCGTCATCGGCCCCGTCGCTGGGCGAGTTGTCGTTGCAGGCCAAACAGAACCTGCAGGCGCCGTGGCTGGGCTTTACCGCGTTTTTCGTGTTCGCGATCATGCTGGCGCTGCTGGTTTTCGTGTTCGAAGGCATCCGCGATGCCTTTGACCCGCGAAAGACCTTTTCATGAAGATCCTCGAGGTGCGCGACCTGAAGGTCGGCTTTCGCCAGGACGGCGGCATGGTGCAGGCGGTGCGCGGCGTGTCGTTCCATGTGGACAAGGGCGAAACGGTCGCCTTGGTCGGCGAAAGCGGTAGCGGCAAATCGGTGACGGCGCTGTCAACCGTGCAACTGCTGGCCGACAGCGCGCAGGTGACAGGATCGGTGCGCTATGCCGGGGCCGAGATGATCGGCGCGCCAGAGCCGGAACTGCGCCGGGTGCGCGGCAACGACATCAGCTTCATCTTTCAGGAGCCGATGACCAGCCTGAACCCGCTGCACACGATCGAAAAGCAGGTGGCGGAGTCGATCGAACTGCATCAGGGCCTGCGCGGCGATGCTGTGCGGGCGCGGATCATCGATCTTTTGATCCAGGTGGGTATCCGCAATCCCGAAACCCGCCTGAACGCCTATCCACATCAGCTTTCGGGGGGGCAGCGGCAGCGGGTGATGATCGCGATGGCGCTGGCCAACGGGCCGGAACTGCTGATCGCCGATGAACCCACCACGGCGCTGGACGTGACCATCCAGGCGCAGATCCTGGACCTTCTGGCCGATCTGAAGGCCAGGTCGGGCCTGTCGATGCTGTTCATCACCCACGATCTGTCCATCGTGCGCCGCATCGCCGACCGGACCTGCGTGATGCAGAACGGGCTGATCGTGGAACAGGGGCCGACCGCGCAATTGTTTGCAGCCCCCCAGCACCCCTATACCCGGATGCTGCTGGCCGCCGAGAGCGTGGGCCACCCGTTCCCGGTGCCGGCCGGCGCGCCGGTGGTGGCGCAGACCCGCGACCTGCGCATCTGGTTCCCGGTACATCGCGGGCTGTTCAAGCGGACCGCAGGATATATCAAGGCGGTGAATGCCGCCACCCTGTCGGTACGCGAGGGCGAAACTGTCGGCATCGTCGGCGAAAGCGGCAGCGGCAAGACGACGCTGGGTCTCGCACTGATCCGCATGGAAGCCAGCACCGGCGATATCCGCTTTGAGGGGCGCGACATCCAGCCCCTCTCGCGCGCCGAATTGCGGCCACTGCGTGCGCGCATGCAGATCGTGTTCCAGGACCCCTATGGCTCGCTCTCGCCGCGCATGAATGCGGGCGAGATCGTGGGCGAGGGCCTCGCTGTCCATGAGCCCGGCCTGCGCGCGGAGGAACGCGCCAAGCGCGTCGCCCAGGCGCTGGAAGAAGTGGGGCTGGAGGCCGCCATGGCCGAGCGCTTCCCGCATGAATTCTCCGGCGGGCAGCGCCAGCGCATCGCCATCGCGCGCGCGCTCGTGCTCAAGCCGCGCCTGGTGGTGCTGGATGAACCCACATCGGCGCTGGATGTCAGTGTGCAGGCGCAGGTGGTGGAATTGCTGCGCGGCTTGCAGGAAAAATACCGCCTGGCCTACCTGTTCATCAGCCACGATTTGCGCGTGGTGCGCGCCATGGCGCATCGGATCGTGGTCATGAAGGATGGCCGCATCGTCGAAGTCGGCGAGGCCGAGGCCCTTACGCAAAACCCGCGCGAGCCCTATACGCGCGCCCTGATGGCCGCCGCCTTCGAGCTGCGCGCCGCCCATGGGAATAAAGAGCCTTGAGCGAAACGACGGAAGTCAAAGCCCACCCCTGGGCCGGCCAGGAGCGCCAGATGCTCCAGGCGCTGATGGATGAGGAGCGCATCAAGCTCGGTATCCATATCCGCAAGATGAATTCACCCGGCAGCCCGGTCTATCAATACGCCGAGAACATCCTGCCAGCCGGATTGATCCTCACCAGTTCCTTCCTCGCCACGGCACTGATCCATTTCTATGTGGGGGCCGTGGTGCTAGGCATTGGTTGCTGGTGGTGGCTGGCCAAGGTGCAGCCCAAGATCAAGGAGGGTGTCTTCATGCGCACCGCCGCCTATGTGCTGTTCACCGACACGAATTTTGACGTGATGTGGGCGCGCGGCATCCTCAGCCTTTACGCCAAACTGCCCGATGGCGCGGAACGCGTGGCGACGCGCCGTGACGATTGGCGCGCCTATGTGCGCAGCTTTCATGAAGCGGGGGCGTGATGTCCATCCTTCTCTCCACCAAGGCGAACACCATGCTGGCCTGGCGCGATGCGCTGCTGGCCGTGGATTCCAGCCTCGACATCCGCCTCTTCCCCGATGCGGGGGACCCTGCCGAAATCGAGGCCGCCGTCGTCTGGACGCAGCACGACATGATGGAGTTGCGGCGCTATGCGAACCTCAAGCTGATCGTCTCGATGGGGGCGGGGGTGGATCACCTGATGCGCGCACCTGGCCCGCCGCCGGGCGTGCCCGTGGCGCGGTTGAAGGATCATCGCCTGACCACCGGCATGACGGAATGGGTGCTGCTCAACGTGCTGCGGTTCCATCGGCAGGATATGGAATACCGCGCCCAGCAGGCCGCACGCATCTGGGATGAACTGCCCGCGCCCGATACGGCCCAGAGGCGCATCGGCATGCTCGGAATGGGCGAGCTGGGTTCAGCCGCCGCCACCTCGCTCCTCGCACTGGGCTTTCCCGTGATGGGCTGGACTCGCAGCCCCCGCGAGGTAACGGGCGTGACATGTTTTTCCGGATCGGATGGACTGGATGACATGTTGCGCCAGACCGACATCCTGGTCTGCCTGCTGCCCCTGACCCCACAAACGCGAGGCGTCATCAATGCCGAGAGCCTCGCGCTGCTGCCCCGCGGTGCTTTTGTCATCAATGCTGCCCGAGGAGGACATGTGGTGGCGGAGGACCTCCTGGCGGCACTCGATACCGACCACATTGCCGCGGCCGCGCTCGATGTCTTCGAGCCCGAGCCTTTGCCGGCGGATCACCGCTTCTGGACGCACCCCAAAGTGCTGGTCTGGCCGCATGCCGCGAGCGTCACGATTCCCTCAAGCGCCGCACCCCAGGTTGTGGAAAACCTGCGCCGCGCCCGTGAGGGAAAGCCGCTGATCAACCTGGTGGATTTCTCCACCGGTTACTAGAGCATGTTCCGTTCGAAAGGGCTCACTCCACTCGCTCTAGCGTGTTGTTTTTCGATCATCTTTATCCGTTCAAACGATTCCGTTTGATCGGATGATGCTCTGGCGTATCATCCGCTCAGATGGAATCGTTTGAGCCGATAAACATGCCCAAAAAACGATGTGCTGTAGCAGCCTAGGCCGCAAGGGTTTCGGGCAGCGGCATGTCCAACACAATGCCCTCAGCCTCCGCCATGGTCTGCCGCAGATCGCGCAGAAAGAACGCGCCCTTCAGGGTGCGCTGCACCAGCACCGAACGGCGATCCATCGGGTCCACCTTGCGCCGCGCGAGGTCCAGTTCGCCCAGACGATCCAGCGCGCGGGTGATGGCCGGCTTGGAGACGTTGAGGTCCTGCGCCAGGCCGCGCACCGTATGAGGGCCAGGGCCGAGATAGACTGTCAGGAAGACGCCAAGCTGCCGGGCGGAGAGATCAGGCCCGTCCCGCCGCACCAGGGCCACCGTGGTGTCCCGCAGGATGCCAACGAGTTGGTCAGGATTGATCTGGGTGGACATGGCGACTTTCCTTCTGCGGCCGGCCCAAATTCGGTGGCACCGTCCCGAGCTGCCCTGTGCCCGGCGCGCAGGATGTTACGATCGGAGATAGTTTCCCGGGCAGAGATTACTAGGCCTTAATTGCTTGTGGATTGCAAGAAATTCATTTGGCAGACGTCTCCTTTTCGGATTCAGACCGGAATTTGCAGGAAACGGCCGAGCCCCGCGAGAGCCGCGCGCAGGCCCGTCGCCTCCCCGCCCTCTGGCCGTCCGGGGCGATTGCCGTCATTCCAGGCGTAAAGGTCCAGATGAGCCCACGGCACGCCATCGGGCACGAAACGTTGCAGGAAAAGTGCGGCGACAATGGCGCCGGCCGAGGGCTTGGTGGAGACGTTGTTCAGGTCCGCCACCGGACTGTCCAGCCAGTCCGCATAGGCTTCATGCAGCGGCAGGCGCCAAAGCGGGTCGCAAACGGCCACCCCGCCGGCGAGCAGCGCATCGGCCAGCGAACCATCATTGCAGAACAGTGCTGGAAGATCGGGGCCGAGGGCGACGCGCGCCGCCCCTGTCAGGGTCGCGCCATCCAGGATCACGCGCGGCTCATGCTCACCCGCGAAGGTCAGCAGGTCAGCCAGGACAAGCCGTCCTTCCGCATCCGTGTTGCCGATTTCCACCGTCAGGCCCTGCCGCGTGCGGATCACGTCGAGCGGGCGGAAGGCCTCGCCGCTTACGCTGTTCTCCACCGCGCCGATCAACAGCAGCAGGCGGATCGGCGCCTTGTGCGCCATCAGCGCCTCCGCCAGGGCCAGCATCACCGCCGCTCCGCCCATATCCTTCTTCATGCGCAGCATGAATGCCGAAGGCTTGAGGTCGAGCCCGCCCGTGTCGAAACACACGCCCTTGCCGCAAAGTGCCACCAGCGGAGCATCCGCCGCACCCCATTCCAGGACCGCGACGCGCGGCGCGCGCGGGCTGCCTTTCCCAACCCCCTGGCCCACCGCGTGAATTGCCGGGAAGCCCTGGGCGAGTTCTTCGCCCTCGATCACGCGAAACTTCGCCCCGTGCAGCGCGGCCACTTCGCCCACCGCCTCAGCCAATTCGGCCGGCCCCAAGTGGTTGGCGGGCGCGTTGATCAAATCACGCGCGCGGCACATCGCCGCGGCGATGGCATGCGCACCCTCGGTTCCCGCTGGCGCAAGCAACGCGGCCGGGGCGCGCTTGGCGGGCTTGAACCTTGTGTAGCGATAGCCGCCCAGGCCCCAGCCCAGCACGGCATCGGCCGCATTCCCGCCTACCAGCCGCCAGACGCTTCCCTCGGGCAGGCCGTAGGGCAGCGCGCCATAGCCCTCGGCGATTTTCGGCTGGCCGAACAGGGCCCCCGACAGGCCTTCCGCGCCGGGCAACAGCGCGATCTCGCCGGGCTTTCCCCTGAAGCCCGAAGCACGGGCAAAAGCCGCGCCGGGCAATGATTCCCAGCTCTCGGGCGTGACCACATGCAGCGGCAGCGCGCCGGAGGCCTGGTTCAACAAATAGGGCAGCATCGCGTTCTCCTTCGATGCGCAAGGTTGCGATCAGACATGCATCACGGCAAGCCGCATTGCCGAATCCCGCGCGGCACGCCACATCGCCCAGATGACACAAACCACACATGATCCGCTTGGATGGCACGGCACCACCATCCTCTGCGTCCGCCGCAACGGCCGCGTCACGATGGCCGGTGATGGCCAGGTCTCGCTCGGCCAGACTGTCGTGAAGGGCAATGCGCGCAAGGTCCGCCGCATCGCCCAGGGCCGCGTCCTGGCCGGCTTTGCCGGCGCCACCGCCGATGCCTTCACGCTGCTGGAGCGGCTGGAAGCCAAGCTTGAACGATTCCCCGATCAACTCGAACGCGCCTGCGTGGAACTCGCCAAGGACTGGCGAACGGACCGCTATCTTCGCAAGTTGGAAGCCCTGCTGGCCGTGGCCGATAAGGACCGCTCCCTTCTGCTGACGGGCCAGGGCGATGTGCTGGAGCCGGAGGATGCGGTGATCGGCATCGGCTCGGGCGGCAATTACGCGCTGGCCGCGGCGCGCGCGCTGCTGACGGTGGATGGGCTGGAGGCGGAGGAGATCGCCCGGCGCGCCATGACCATCGCGGCGGGTATCTGCGTTTACACCAATGGCAATTTCATCGTGGAGACAATCAGCGAATGAGTGACGTGACAGTGCCGGAGACGGTGAACCTCTCCCCGCGCGAGATCGTCAGCGAACTCGACCGTTTCATCATCGGCCAGAATGACGCCAAGCGCGCCGTGGCCATCGCGCTGCGCAACCGCTGGCGCCGCCAGCAACTGCCGGAATCCTGGCAGGAAGAGGTGGTGCCCAAGAACATCCTCATGATCGGCCCCA
>Ga0105045_10003155_pt1 | contig 14078 bp, 11 predicted proteins | sample MAT02_FD_78089 | JGI IMG/M metagenome (GOLD analysis project Ga0105045, IMG submission 78089) | Freshwater microbial communities from Lake Fryxell liftoff mats and glacier meltwater in Antarctica - MAT-02 (megahit assembly) | ecosystem: Environmental > Aquatic > Freshwater > Ice > Liftoff...
TGGAGAGTCGTTTGCGATTCAAAAATTCGCCCATTTCGCGCCGCCATGACTTTGAACTGGGTTCCGGCGGGCATCAATTGCAACCACCGGACAAGGTTATTCAATGGCGTTTGGTCGTCCAGTTCCCAGCCCGTCGTCAATTTCTTGAGGACTTCGCTCATGTCATCTTCCGCAAACAACTCGGGCACTTTATCCCCAGGCCAGCGAACGGCGAAGCTGCGAATGACGTCCCCGTTTTGCAGCGGCACATTCTTGGGATCGATTGGTTCGACTTCGCTCGGTTCCGGCGTTGCGATCCCGGTAACAATCGCGGTCGATTCGAAGGCAAAATCAAACCGTGAAAGCGCGATCGAGTTATCCATTTCGCTGTACGGAGAAACGCCCCTCGGTTCGGCGGCGGGTACCAGTTCCAGCTCGACTTCTTTCGCATCGTTTCCTTGGCCGCGGAGAAACGACACCCTCGTCGTCTCGCTGGCGTCGCGGAGCGTCATCGGCAGTGAAAATGCGTCGATATCACGGTCGCCATCGACCGCAACCAATCGATCGCCAGCCTGAACGCCCGCCTTTTCGGCGACGCCGTCTTTGACAACGGCTTTCACGGGGCCGACCTGAAACCGGATGCCCGGCATCAACATCGCTTGGGACGCGATCGTGACATCGACGGTCGCTTCGTTGGCACGGCGGAGCGTCAGGGTAATCGGTTTTTCGGCGTTATTCCGGAGTGCTTGGCGCATCGCGATGGAGGCTTCGACATTGTCGACTTCACCGTCACCGGGCAATTTCTCGCCGTTGATCGCAATTATCTGGGCACCGGCATCCTCGGGGCTCAGGACGGCGGCGGACGCGGATCCGGGCTGTGCGAAGTCCAATTTGTCCAACCGTGTCGATGACGGCATCATGATGCCGATGATTCGCCGACTGGACTTTTCGGACAACGCGGACGTTTTCAATTGATACTCGCGAACGCCGTCGGGGTACTCCAACGAAACGTCGACCGCTTTATCGGGATTGTCCATGCCTTCGGTCATGATGGCCAATTGCATCTCGCGAAAATGCAATTGGTCATCGCCTGTGATCCCACCGACGCCGACGACTTTGCCACCCGGCTCGATCCCCGCTTGATACGCCGGTCCGCCGGGCGAGACTTCGCCGATCACTGCGGGCATGTAGGGCACACCGATGGCGAACGCGACCATGGCGAACATTACGCCGGTGATCAAGTTCATCACGACTCCGCTGCTGATGATGACCATCCGTTGCCAGACAGGTTTTGCGGGAAAAGACCGCGGGTCAAGCGTCGAGACTTCCTCGTCGCCCGCGGGGTCCGACGATGTGCGGACCCGTTTTGCCTCCGCTTCTGCTTTTCGCGGGTCGTCGTCTTGGCCGAGCATTTTGACGTAGCCGCCCAGCGGGATCGTGCCGATCCCGTATTCGGTCTCTCCATAACGAAACCGCGCCAGTGAACGGGGTAAATGGATCGGTCCCAATCTGATCGGCACATCGAAGCCGACGTAAAATTTCTCGACCTTCACGCCGCACCACTTCGCGGCCAGAAAGTGACCCAGTTCATGAACAAAGATCACGAAACCGATCCCCAGCGCGACTCTCGCCCAGATCCAAATTTGGGTCGTCAACGTTTCCGCCCAAGACATCGTTTCCTGGGCCAATAAGCTCTCAATCATGCCTGCCACCGCCGTACCTCCGCTCGTGCCCAACGGTCCAGCTCCAACAGCCGATCGAGGGTCACGGATTTTTCAAAATTGTGATTCGCGAGCGCCCTTTGGCACGCCGGAACTATGTCAGTAAACCGAATTCGTCCGTCCAAGAACAGGCCGACCGCTTCCTCATTTGCCGCATTGACGACCGCTCCGGCGGTTCCCCCCGCCGCGGCGACTTCGAAACCCAGCGAGATTGCGGGAAATCGCTCGCGATCGACGGGCATCATCGAGAGTTCAATTTTTTTATTCAAATCCAACGACGGCGTCATTCCGATCACACAATCAGGGTATGTCAACGCGTGTTGGATCGGTAACCGCATGTCGGGCGGACTCAATTGAGCAATCATCGAGCCGTCGTGAGTTTCGACCATCGAATGGATAATCGATTGGGGGTGGACGACCACGTCAATGGTTTCCGCGGGGACGCCGAACAACCAGGTTGCTTCGATGATTTCGAGCGCTTTGTTCATCATCGTGGCCGAATCGATCGTGATTTTTCGGCCCATTCGCCACGTCGGGTGCGTCATCGCTTGCTCGATCGTCGCGTCTCGCATCTGATCGGTGGTCCAATCGCGAAACGGACCACCACTTGCGGTCAAGATGATCCGTCGCGGAGCCGGCCGGCCGATCAGGCACATAAAAATCGCGGCATGTTCACTATCAACGGGGATCAATTCGGCATGCGAATTTTTCATGCGTTCGCGAACGATGCCGCCGGCGACAACGAGGGTTTCTTTGTTCGCAAGCGCGACGCGTTTTCCGGCGTCAATCGCCGCAAGCGAGCTTTCCAGCCCGGCCCGACCAACGATCGACGCGACGACGATGTCAACATCCGGGTCCGAAGCCAAATCGACCAACGAATCACAACCGACATCGATCCGACACGCCGCGGGGAACGTAACGCCCGTAAACTCGCCCGCACCACTCCGCCAACGGTCGACGCAATCGGCATCCGAAAGCACAATGCGGGGCGGCTCGTGCGCAGCGGCTAATTCGGCAAGCAGGGGAAGGTTGCCATGCCCGGAAATTCCGTGCAAAACCCACCCCCCCGGAGTGTCGACCTGACGCAAATGTTGAACGACCTGCGCCGCAGCGGTTCCAATACTGCCCGTTGCCCCTAAGATGGCGACACGGTGCGATTGGGTAGATGTCATGAAAGCGGTCTGATTCGCGTTAGCTAGTGAGTTGAAAACGTATGAGCGATAATAATAAACGCAAGCCCAGTTCGGGCGAGAGCCGGCAGGGTGGGATTTGGTTGATGCTGTTGGCGCTGGTCGGCGTGATTTTTCTGAGCGGTTATCTGATCAACAACGGATCACAACGGGTTCGATACCCCGACTTGATCGGATTACTCGAAGAAACCCGTTATGAATCTTATGGCAGCGACCGCTTGGTCAAGTCCAACGGCAATTTCGTTGACGATGTCACCGGCATCACTCTGACCGATCCGGCGATGCGGCAAAGACCTGTCACCGGAAAAATTGTCGTACCGTCAGATAGCGCGCCGAACGCAAAAATCGAGCTCAGCCGGCCTCGCAATATCGCCGTCGCCGATGACATCATCACCGGCACGGTCGACATGCGGTTGCTTGGCAAAGCCGACGCACGCACCGAACCGGTCACCTTTCAAACCGAACGCACGATCCGCAATGATTCCGAAGACCAACGTTTAATTGATCTTTTGGGGGCCTCGAACGTCGTTTGGGACACCAACCGGCCTAACACGTTTTTGGCCGACCATGGTCTTTCGCTATTGATGATCGGGGTCTTGATTGCGCTCGGTTTCATGATGCTTAAACGCGTCGGTGGCGTCGGGTCGCCGATGGCATTTGGACGCAGCCGTGGCAAGCTTTACGGTCAGGAAGAATTGGCGATCACGTTTGACGACGTTCGTGGGATCGACGAAGCGGTGCAGGAGGTTCGTGAGGTCGTCGATTTCCTAAAGCACCCCGACAAATACCAACAACTCGGTGCACGCATCCCGCGCGGTGTTCTTTTGGTCGGGCCTCCCGGCACCGGCAAGACGTTGCTGGCCAAAGCCATCGCGGGCGAGGCCGGCGTGCCATTCTTTGGACTCTCGGGCAGCGATTTTGTGGAGATGTTTGTCGGCGTGGGTGCCGCGCGGGTTCGCGACATGTTCCAACAAGCGACCAATCGAGCACCATGCATTATCTTCATCGACGAATTGGATGCGATCGGCAAAAGCCGCGGCGGCAACCTCGCCGGTGGCCATGACGAACGCGAACAAACTCTCAACGCGCTGCTGGTCGAGATGGATGGTTTCGACAGCAATAACAGCGTCATTGTGATCGCGGCAACCAATCGGCCCGAGACGCTCGATCCGGCGCTGTTGAGACCCGGTCGATTCGATCGCCACGTCCTCGTCGACCGGCCCGACATCGCCGGCCGCCAGGAGATTCTCAAAGTTCACGTTAAAAACGTTCGTTTGGATGACATGGTCGAACTGCGTGACGTCGCATCGATCACCAGCGGGTTTGTCGGCGCGGACCTGTCCAATCTCGTCAACGAAGCGACGCTGTTGGCCGCGCGGGCCGGGAAGACGACTGTCGGGATCAACGAATTTAACGAGGCCGTCGAACGCGTCACCGCGGGACTCGAAAAGAAAAACCGCGTCATGAACGAGGACGAAAAAATCCGCGTCGCGTATCACGAGGCTGGCCACGCGCTCGTCGCGACGGCGCTGCCTAACACCGATCCGGTCCATAAGGTATCGATTATCCCTCGCGGGCTAGCAGCACTCGGTTACACGATGCAGCGTCCCGACGGCGATCGTTACCTGATGACCAAAAGCGAACTGGAAAGTCGCATGAAGGTTTTGCTCGCCGGGACGCTGACCGAAGAAATGATCTTCACCGATATCAGCACCGGTGCCCAAAACGACCTCGAACGGTGTACCGAAATCGCCCGCTCCATGGTCATGGATTATGGCATGAGCCGTTTGGGCCGCGTCAATTATCGCAAGAGCTCGACCAGCCCGTTCCTAGCTGGTGCGGGCGGCGATGCGTATCAGATGCAACACAGCGAAGAGATGGCCAAATTGATCGACAAAGAGGTCGCTCGTATCCTCGATGACGCGTTGATGCAAACGCGTGACATCCTCGAACAACGACGCGAGGCGCTCGAAGCGGTCACGCAAAAATTGCTTGAGGTCGAATCGATCGACAGCATCCAATTGAAAGAATTATTGGACAAGCACAGTACCGGTCCGTGGCTCGTCCCGGGCACCGTGAACGAAAAGCCGCGGGCAAAGATCCGCATACCCGATGCCGCCGGCCTCGACATCGCCCCGACGGCCGACAATCAAATCTAGTGGTCTGTGGCGGCTGGAAATCAGGGTTTGGCGTAGTGGATGAGGCGACGCGGAGGGCAACGTCTTCACGAATCGTTAAGCCAAACGCTGGCTGGTCTCGTTGGACGACCCTTTCGCGGACTTGGCCAACGCTTTTCGCATGTCGGTGTCCGCGTTGATGTTTTGCAGCTTGAAGTAATCCGAGATACTCAATTTGCCTGTGCGAAACGCTTCGGCCATCCCTTGAGGGATCGCGGCTTCGGCTTCGACAACCTCGGCCCGCGATTGCTCAATCCTGGCGATCATCTCCTGTTCTTCGGCGACCGCTTGGGCGCGTTTGCTCTCGGCGGCGGCGCGAGCCACTTGCGTATCCGCCTCGGCTTGATCAGCTTGCAAACGGGCACCAATATTCGCCCCGACGTCGATATCCGCAATATCGATCGAAACGATCTCGAAGGCGGTTTGCGAATCGAGTCGCTTGGCGAGTACAGTCTTGCTGATCACATCCGGATTTTGAAGCACCAGCTTGTGACTTGATGAGCTGCCGATGGCGCTGACGATGCCTTCGCCGACCCGGGCAATGATCGTTTCCTCGGTTGCCCCACCGATCAATTGTTGCAAGTTGGCTCGCACGGTCACCCGCGCTTTGACCTTTAATTGGATGCCGTCTTTCGCGATCGCATCGAGTGTCGGCTTGGACGACCCGCGCGGCGGGCAATCAATCACTTTGGGATACACGCTCGTTTGAACCGACTCCAGGACGTCACGTCCGGCGAGGTCGATTGCCGTCGCCTCACGGAAGCTCAACGAGATGGTTTTCGCTTTTTTCGCCGCGATCAAAGCACGGATCACCTGCTGGACATTGCCGCCAGCCAAATCATGTGCCTCGAGCGCGCGGCTGGTTAAGTCGACGTCCGTCAGACCAGCTTGCGTCGCCATGATCTTGCTGCGAACGATCGACCGGGCGTTGACCTTTCGAAACGTCATCCCGAACAAGTCGAGGATCGTGATGTCGGCGCCGGTCAGCAGCGATTGGATCCAAAGCCCAAAATAGCTGGAAAGGATGATACCGATCACCAGAATAATGAACAGGACGACCGCGACGGCCACGATTAACCAAATCGCCTGCTGGGGAACTTGTTGGGCGAGAATCGAAGCGAGTAGCATCTTGTTGCAAATCCTAGAAGTAACGGCGTAAAAGCAAGCTACTTAGGATAGGGGATCGCGTGACGCGGAGCGAGTAGGCAAGCGTCCTCAACCGATCGCTGGCGCAATCACATGACCATGATCGGCTCTTCGGGATATTGCGACAAAGTATCCTTCGGACGCGGCGGCACAATCACGCCGGCCTGTGTCAAAATGTCGTCGATTAACTCTTGGCCATTGCTGACGATGTATTCGCGAGTCTCGCCTTTGTACTGCGTTCCGCTGGCCGATGGGCCGATCGGCCCATCGTAACCGAGCGTCTTAAGCTTCTTCACAAATCCGACGTGATTCTGCGGGCCATTGACCACGGGCAGAACGCGGTCGTGCGTGGTCGCATCCGCAACCGCTACGCCCTCAAGCACCGAGCCGAGACGCGTGGTAACGATTTTCTTCGGCGGAATATCGTTCAATTGCTCGATCGTGCTGCCGCTGACCAACCAATCCCACGAATCGATGACGTATCCAACGTTTTCGGCGGCAGCGGCCTTCACGATCGCGATCAAGCCTTCGGCATTGCGGACAAAGGGGAACTGCTTGTCCTTTTCCAATTCCTTGCCCGCACGAAAACCGACACCTAGTCGCAATTTTCGCGATGCCAAGACCTCAGCTACCTGCTCCAGGCGTGTCTTGATGAAATCGAAATACTCGTGATACGGCATCCGATCCGTTGTCGCCGGCAGCATGACCAAACCGTGCTTGACCCGCCATTGGGACGCCAAATCAGCGACCGGGTGGACCGCGGTGAGCTGAGTTTTGAACGCGTCATCGTCCGCGTCCAGGTCGATATCCAATCGGAACCCGCCGATCGAGAGGTCTGTCGCTTTGAGATACTTAAACGCTTCGGTCGGCGTGCTGCGAGCGGCACGACGGCGCATTTCGGACATGTCGATGTCGATGCCACGAAAGCCGTAAGTCAACGCTAACTCGATCAGTTCGCTTTGACGTCCAGTAATTCCGAGGGCCGACGGCGAAAAATTCTTATACATGCGACGCAAAACTTAAGTAAATACGCCAACGGCGCGTGGGCGGCCCAGTTGGCTGGTGGTGAAACGGAATACCGAGTCGCGTAGTATCGCAGACAAGCCCCGTTTTGGCCAAGGGGAGAATCACGCTAGACATTTTTTGGTAAAACGTGCGGCAATGTGCCACCCGGCAACGGGCTGTGAAATGCCTGCCCCAGACTTTGCGACCACTTATCCTATGCACCAAACCATCGAAGAATTGGAGTCGGCGTACGGGATCCCCGGACTCACCTTTGCCACCCATCAAGGCGGCCTGATCAGGGGTGTCGTCGAGACCAGTCGCTGCACCGCCGAGTTTTTTTTGCACGGGGCTCACGTCACTCGCTTCTGTCCCGCCGGCGAACGGCCGGTCCTTTGGACGAGCGGTGCGTCAACCTTCGCGCCCGGCAAGGCGATACGCGGCGGCATTCCAATTTGCTTCCCCTGGTTTGGTCCCCATGCCAGCGATGCCAACCAACCCAGTCACGGCACCGCCCGCATCGCGACCTGGCGATTGACTGCGTCATCCGTTATCGACGATTCCATTACCGTCACCCTGCAAACAACGATCAACGAATTTTACTTGCGGTACGAAATCTCGTTCAACAATTCGCTAGACGTTGCTCTGGACGTCTGCCTCGATGGGAACGCCGACGGGCCGAAGCGGTACGAATCAGCGCTGCATTCGTATTTCGCGATCTCCGATATTCGAAATGTCGAAATCCATGGACTCGCCGACGCTCCTTACGTGGACAAAGTCGACAACGCTACGGAAAAACCCCCATCGGGAAAACCGATCGGATTCCATGATGAATTCGATCGCGTTTATCTGAACACCGCGGATACGTGCCGAATCGTCGATGAAAATTGGGGTCGCACGATTCAGATTTGCAAATCAAACTCGCTTTCGACGATTGTTTGGAACCCCTGGGTCGCCAAAGCCACGCGGATGACCGATTTTGGTGATCACGAATGGCCCGAGCTGGTTTGTATCGAAACCGCCAATGTCGGTTCCAACGCCATCACGCTAACGCCCAACCAGTCCCACCGAATGTCAGCCAAAATTTCGCTCCAGCGTGCCATTGCGTAATGCCCATTCGCGATCAAATCACCATCCCATTGTTCGGATTCTCTTATGCCCCTGATCGCCAGACCCTGCACCACGTCCGCGGACCGCAAAGCATTCAAAAAGATTCAGTTGGAAATCTACCGCGAAGATCCCTTTTGGGTTCCTCCGCTTTGGCAGGTCCAGGACGAATTGGTCGGGTTTCGCAAGCATCCCTTCTATGAGACAAACGAGTGCCAAGCCTTCGTCGTCTACCGAGATGATCGTCCCGTCGGCAGAATCGTCGCGATTCACAATCGAGGACACAACGAACGATACAACGACAAATTGGGGTTTTTCGGATTCTTTGAGTGCATCGATGACGTCGCCGTTTGCCAGTGCCTGATCGATGCGGCATCCGATTGGCTGCGGAAACGCGGGTTGACCGATGTTCGCGGACCGGTCAATCCGAGCCTCAACTATGATTGCGGAATGTTAATTGACGGATTCCAGTCGTCACCTACATTCATGATTCCCTACAACCGAGACTATTACGGTCGTTTGTTGGATGCCGTTGGGTTTGCCAAAATTCAAGATCTGTTCAGTTATGATGCCGACATGAGCATGTTGAATTCGCTCGATCCAAAACTATTGTTCGTGATCAATGAAGCGACGCGACGCTTTAACGTTAAATGCCGTCCCCTGGACAAGAAAAATTTCGATAAAGACGTTCGCACGTTTCTCGATATTTACAACCAATCACTTCAGGGCACGTGGGGATATGTGCCCATGACCGACAAAGAAGTTGATCATCAGGCGAAAGGATTAAAATTGCTGCTAGTTCCCAATCTGACAAGCATCGCCGAGATCGACGGACGACCCGTGGGGGCGGGCTTTGGATTGCTCGACTTCAATCCGATTATCAAACGAATCGGCGGAAACATCTTTCCCTTTGGTTGGTTTTATCTGCTATTCGGCAAGAAAAAATTGACTCGACTCCGTTTAATCAGCACCAATGTGTTGCCCGAATATCAGAAATGGGGTCTCGGCTTAGTAACGCTTGCCAGGATCATGCCCGATGCGATCGCGTTTGGAGTTACTGTCGGTGAATTTTCCTGGGTTTTGGAAAGCAATGACCTGAGTCGAAATACCATCGAGCGCGCCGGCGGCAGGCGGACCAAAGTGCTGAGAATCTATGATAAATCTTTGGTAGCGTCAGCCGTTTAAAAATATGACACCGGAACCCACCGACGACGAAATTTCCGCTCACGATACGATTCGATCGGTCGGCCCGCTGAGCGATACCGCTGATGCCGAAAAGACGCGTGCGCAGGGTGTCATGTTCGCTCAGCGACTGGAGAAGCTTGCCAAGCATTTGCGAAAATATCCGACGAAGCAGCAGATCACCTGTTACCGGATTTACGAAAAAGATATCTCCGAAATCCCCTTGATCGTCGACCGCTACGACGACCACTTGCATATCACCGAGTACGCAACCTCCTACGCGCGCACGCCGGACCAGCATCATCGCTGGCTACAAACGATGGTCCAGGCTGCGAGTGGAAGCCTTGACATCGATCTGGCAAAGACGTTTTTGAAAACGCGAAATCGACAATCCGGAAAGACACAGCACGAACAGGTTGCGGATCAGCATCATGAATTTTTCGTATCAGAGGGAGGACTGAAATTCATTGTCAATCTGTCTGACTACATCGACACAGGGCTTTTCCTCGATCACCGGATCACAAGGTCGATGTTTCGCGAAGCTGCCAGAGAAAAATCATGCCTTAACCTTTTTTCATACACCGGAGCTTTTTCCATCTATGCCGTCGCGGGCGGAGCGTCGTCAATGGTCACCGTCGATTGGTCAAATACGTATCTGAACTGGGCGAAACGCAACTTCGAGATCAATGGCTACGATACCGGAGCCTTCGATTTTGTCCGTGATAGCGCGGTCGATTTCGTGCTCAACCATCCGCGGACGCCGACGTACGATTTGGCGATCGTGGACCCGCCCACATTCTCCAATAGCAAAAGAACGGAATCATTGTGGGACATTCAACGCGACGCCGTCCCCCTGTTGCAACATTTATCGCTATTAATGAATCCGGGCGGCGTCGTTTTCTTTTCCAATAACTTTCGACAATTTAAATGGGACCGTACCGCATTGCCATATGCTCACGTCCATGAGATCAGCAATCAAACCGTACCACCGAATTATCGAAACCGAAAGATTCACCGCTGTTGGCGACTCGTCGTTTAATGATTACCGTACACTGCGAAGTTAACGTCTGGGCTCTAGGTCGTTCTCGACCTTACCGAGATATTGCAACCGTTTCGCAATCACACCGCAGAGCATCGCCCAAATCAAACCAGCAATCCATCCGGCGATGACGTCTGTTGGGTAGTGGACCCCCAAATAAACGCGGCTGACACCGACAATCAGCGTCAAAAGAACGGCGACAAAGATGACGTAGGCTTTAAGGATGGGTCGCGAAAGCACCGTCGCGACCAGGGTTCCCAGCGTCAAGTAGGTGACGGCTGACAACATCGAGTGCCCGCTGGGAAAACTGCTCGTATAGACAATGGACAAATGAGGCACCAGTTCGGGCCGCGGACGCGCAAACGAAGCCTTGAGAATCATACTCAGTACGAGGCCTGACACGGTGGAAAGGACCAGAAATACGGCCAAGTGTGGTTTGCGTGCAAGAAATAGGAATCCGGCGATGCCAGCGATCGCGATCGATATCCAACCCAATCCGCCCAGTGCCGTCGCGTCACGCCCCATTTCCTGCAACCACGGGGGACCGATCGGAACGCCGATGTTATCCGTTTGGCGAAAGAACAGGACGATAGCATCGTCAATCGCTTGCGTATCCCCCTCAAAAACTTCGCCCGTCAGCTTGATAAATCCCCAAACGCCGACCGCAAACAGGGTAAGAAAGAACAATAGCGCCAGGTCCAATTGGCGAAACCATTGCCCGTGACTGTCGATTATTTGGCGGACCTTTAACAATGCTGGTTCCACTCAGACGCAATCATTTTGCAACGTGGCAATTTCGTTGATTAAAAAGGAAATGCCGTCATCACACTGCCGGAACGCGGAACGGCATTCCTCCCAGCTTCCGTCTTTTGCGGCGTTAATAACTTCCTGCAATTCCATGACGGGGCCGCCCGTCTCAAATGTACTGAGCATGCCCTTTAATTTGTGGGCCGTCGCGGCGACGTCGCGCAATTGCCCTGCGGCGACTTGAGCTCGCAATTCAGCAAGCACCTCAGGCGCGTCGACAACGACGAATTCGGCGAGGGCGATCAACAACTCGAGGTCACCGGCAATGCGCGAGAGTGCGTCGCCGAATCTTTTCTTCTGGTACTCTATTCCCACCTACGCCACCCCAATGTTGTTTTCAATGTTTCGCAAGTGACCAATAGAATATCCAAAAGAAGCCAAACCTTTTGGATGCAATTCCTGTCGGATGCCTACGTTTGATTTGGCGAAGCGGGTCAGGCCCGTTCGCGGATCGTCTCCCAATCATCCAACCTGATCGCGTATTGAAACACCACTTTCCAATACAATTTTATAAGTCGCGATACGATCGCGCAATTTGCCTCTGGTAATCCCAAGCATTTCTGCTGCTTGGCTTTGATTCCCACCTGTCTCCTGCAACACTCGCAGAAGCACAAAGCGTTCCATGTGTTCGACCGCTTCTGCATAAACGTTCGTGGACTTTTCGGTGATCAACCGATTCACCAAGGCTGGTAACCGACATTTTAGCTCGCCATCGTTCGCCGTATCCACAGATTCCTCGTTACCCTCGGTGGGGACCCGCGTGCCGCGAATTTCTTTGGGCAGGATATCTGGCACGATAACGGGCATAACCGAATCCAAGACGCACCGACGAACCACGGCGCGAAGCTGTCGCACGTTACCTGGCCAATGGTATTTTGACATCGCCTCGACCGCCTCGGGCGAAACGCCCTCAAGGTAAGGCTTCTTTAACTCCCGCTTTGCTTGGCTCAAGAAGTAATGAAGGAGCAATTCGACGTCGCCCTTGCGGTCTCTTAGCGGCGGAAGCTCGATGGTGACACCGTTCAAACGATACAGAAGATCTTCGCGATAATCGCCTTCCTTAACCATTTGCTCAAGTGGTCGATTGGTCGCGGCAACGATCCGCACATTGGTTTTTAACTGGTTATTTCCGCCCACTCGCTCAAATCGCTGCTCCTGCAAAACTCGCAAGACTTTTGCTTGTACCGCGGGTGCCATGTCACCGATTTCGTCAAGAAAAAGAGTGCCGCCATTGCATTGTTCAAACTTGCCGATCCGGCGAGTTTCCGCACCCGTGAACGCGCCCTTTTCGTGGCCAAACAGCTCGCTTTCGAGCAAGTTGTCCGGAAGCGCGGCACAATTGACCGCCAAAAATGGTTCATCCGATCGATGGCTGTATTGGAACAGGGCCCTGGCAACCAGTTCCTTTCCCGTGCCGCTTTCGCCGCGGATAAGTACGGGGACATCCTGTTGGCTGACCCGACCGATCGCTTTGAAAACGTCCAACATCGCTTTGCTGCGGCCGATGAATAATTCGCCCGCTGCGCCTGGGGCGATTTCGTCCGCGGAGATGGCAACGGGAACGTTGCTCATTTCACGTTGTTCAATCGCCTTTTCAACAAGGTCTCGCAGCGGATCGACGGATAATGGCTTGGCAAGGTAGTCGAAGGCGCCAAGCTGCATCGCCTCGATCGCGGTTTGACTCGTCGCTTCGATGGTCATGAAGATCACCGGTAACCGGCGATCGATTTCCCGAATCTCGCAGTAGGTTGCCAGTCCATTTCGATCGGGCAGAACGATATCTAACAAGACGACATCGAAAGCTTTCGTGCGCAGCGCTTTCAGGCCCTCCTCTGCGGTGAAGGCAACTGACACGTCAGCGATCGGTGCCAATGCTTTTTGTGCGATTAGGTGAATTAATCGATCATCATCAATGACCAATACATTCGGGGTTCGGCTGCCGTTGCTCATGCTGTCTGATTCGGTGGGAACGAGGGGTGAATTTCTATTACTTGCCAATTATTCATTAGGCTTCCCGCACGTCGCTTGCGGGTCAAACAGCCAAGATCGCGGTGTAAAATTTTAACGTGGTCGCATTACGCACACTACGTACCAGGAGCGACCAAGTCGATCCGTTTGTCCTCAATTTGGTCCGAAAGAGGCTTGGGCCGCTTACCTTTTCTCAAAGTATGAATCCCAAAATCGAAAGCGAGCCAATTAAGTGGCCTGAACGCATCCATTCTGATCGATCGCGACCCAATTTCGACTCGCGTTACTTCGCGTCATGCGATTTGCGTCCAGTCGGTCCATTGGTATGTCATGTGCCCTTTCGCTCCTCCACCCGATAACGCATTGAGCTTTGTTTGTTGTAAGGCCTGCGGATCGGAAATGGAATGCGGTTCAAGAGGTCCCCCATGAATAATCAAGAGACAATGTCGGAAAAAGTGGTTAAGTCGGTTCAATCGGAGGACCGGCCGTTGGGTGAAGTGGAGCCAGCGGCTCCGTTCGTAATGGTTGGATTGTCGTACATGATGATTCTCATCGGACTGATGGCGCTTGCCGCAGTGGCCTGGGTCATCGTAGGGTGATGAATTCATTTTTGTCCGAAGTTGTGGCCCGATATATGCTATACGTTTTAGCAACTTCCTGACCAATGGCGTCGGGGCTTGTAGCCAATTCAAAGACAAATTCGAAGGTATGTTCGATGACGAATAGTGAACAATTAAAGGGCAGTTGGAAACAAGTCAAA
>Ga0105045_10003157_pt1 | contig 14073 bp, 9 predicted proteins | sample MAT02_FD_78089 | JGI IMG/M metagenome (GOLD analysis project Ga0105045, IMG submission 78089) | Freshwater microbial communities from Lake Fryxell liftoff mats and glacier meltwater in Antarctica - MAT-02 (megahit assembly) | ecosystem: Environmental > Aquatic > Freshwater > Ice > Liftoff...
ACAAGAAGCCTAATGCGAATGCTGATCTTTTTACCAATATTCCTAAAAATAAACAGAACGAGAAAAAGCCAACAAGTTTTACAAAATAAGCCAATAAATATTCTAAGTCAGAAAAAACAATACTCATTTCCGTATAAGACGAAAAACTAAAACCAAGTAGAATAGACATGATAAAAATAAAAACGGTAGATACACCAGCAAATAAAACGACGGTTAGGAATTTAGATTCAATAAATTCCTTTTTGCTCATTCCATCAATTAAATTTTGCTTTAGCGTCCCGTAACTATATTCATTTGCCATCATCGAAACGATCACGATTGCCAAAAATAATTTTAATATTGCTGCAATGTAGGTATTAAAATGCCAAATAAAAGGGAAATTAAAAATACCCATTTCGGCAAAATGGAATTTAAAAATTCCTAGATCGAATTTTATTGATGCTATTAAAGCGATAAATGTTAGTAATATAAAATAAGTCAATGTCAAAATGCGACTGGCTTTATTTTTCCAAATTTTTTGTAATTCTATAGAGAGAAGTCGTTTCATAAATGAAGTATTTTTGACCTGATTTGGTAGTAAAAGATATAGAGATTGATAATTTGTGGATTAAATTGACGTTTCACCGCCTAGCTATCTATTTTCCGTTAGTTAATTCTAAAAACTGTTCTTCAAGACTGTTTTTTCGTTTGACTAAATGATTTAGGATTATATTTTTTTCAAAAAGAAATTTATTTATATCTTTTGCTTCCAGATTTTCATGCAGGTAGGCTAGAACTTTTCCTTGTTCAATTGCGATATTTTTAACTGCAGCATGTGTTTTTAAAGCGGCAATGAGTGTTTCATTGTCATCAGATTGTAATTCGAAAAACACATCATTTGCTGACATTCCATCTACTAATCCTGAATATAAAATAGTTCCTTTTCGTAGCACTAAAACATGAGTACAAACCTTTTCAACTTCATCCAATAGGTGAGAAGCTAATAAAATTGTTGTTCCCAGCGCGGCAATTTGTTTTATTATATCTCGAATTTGGTGAATTCCTTGAGGATCAAGGCCATTAGTGGGTTCATCCAAAATCAAAATTTCTGGATCATTTAAAAGTGCTGAAGCTATTGCCAGTCGTTGTTTCATCCCTAGTGAAAAAGTACTGAATTTACTATTTTGACGGTCAGTCAAACCTACTAATTCAAGTTTTTCATTCACTTTTACATAACTGATTCCTTTAATTTTGCAAACCAATTCAAGATTTTCTTTAGCAGTCATGTACGGGTAAAAGTTGGGTCGCTCTATTATTGCCCCTACTTTTTTTAGTGCTTCGTGCGTTTCCATTGATCCGCTAAACCACTTGTAGTCTCCAGAAGTTTTATTGACCACATTCAAAGCAATTCCTAAAGTTGTAGATTTTCCACTACCATTTGGACCTAAAATTCCGTAGACATTTCCTTTTTTTATTTCGAATGAGACGTTTTTTAACGCTTGAAGTGCACCATATCTTTTATTGAGATTTGTAACTGAGAGTATTGTATCTAATGGATTCATTATTACGATTTTTCTATAGGACGATTGAGCAACTTTTTTGTTACTACTTTTAGAACTTTAGTTTTTATTATTTATCAATTCGCAAAGCGATTTTAATTTTTTCACAGTTATTGGTTTCTTTATATATTCTTGCACGAATTCGTACTTAGTTGCTTTTTCAATATCAGCAGGATCAATAGAAGATGTCATTATAAAAATATAAATAGGTTTGGCTAATTTTAATTTTGCAAACTCATCTAAAAATTGCCAACCATCCATTACTGGCATATTGAGATCTAACAAGATAACATCTGGTAACATGGTTGCCATTTTAGTACTATTTTTAAGCATTTCTATTGCTAATTCTGCATTGTAAAATGATTGTGTTTCTTTACAAAATTCATTTTTAGCAATAAGAATGCTCATTAGTTTTATCGTCAATTTATCATCGTCGATTATGTAAGTTAAATTATTTTTCATTTATATAAATTTTAAAACTTGATCCTTCGTTTACTGTACTTTCCACTTCAATTTTACCATTCATTGCTTCTAGTTGATTCTTAGTGATGAATAATCCAATTCCCTTTGCGTCTTCATTGCCATGAAATGTTTTATACATCCCAAAAATCTTATGACCGTTTTTCTTTAAATCTAGGCCTAAGCCATTGTCTTTGAATTCAATTACAGTATAATTTTCAACTAGTTTATATCCTATTTCAAGTGTTGCATTGCGATTTGCTGATTTATATTTTATTGCATTAGTAAATAAATTAAGTAAGATACTATCAATATAAGCGGGTACAACGGAGATCATTAAGTCTTCAGGAATGGTATCAGTGATCGTCAAGTTACTTTCTTTAATAACTAATCGCAGCGCTTTTTTTGTTTTTTCAATCTCTTGTTTTAAGTAAATCTCTTTCTTTTGTTTATTCGTATTTTGTTGAATAGTTATAATTTCATTCAAGTACTCAATAGATTCCGAAAGTTTTTCAGTTGCTTCTTTAAACAGTTCAAAATATGATATTTTTTCATCAACATCAGTTGTATTATCGATAACATCCACTACCATTGATAAGTTGCTAGTGTGTGAGCGAATGTTATGCGACACTATATGGGTGAAATTGTAAAGTTTATCGTTTTGATTGCTTGTGACCTCTAGAAGTTCTCTAAGTTCTATATCTTTCTTGATTCGCGAAGTGACGTTTCTACCTACACCTATAAAATTTACAAAGTTGTTTTGATGGTCTAACGCAGTACTCAAGTTTAATTCGAACCAGTATTTTTCATTATTTTTATTATAATTAAGAATTGTAATCTTAACGCTTTCTTTCTTTTTAATCGCATTGCGAAGTAGTGCGCTTGTGTGGTCATCGGTTTCGGGTCCTGTGGATAGACAATCAATTTTTTGTCCTATTATTTCGCTTGTGCATAATCCTGTCAAATCAAGATAAGCTTTATTGGCATAGACTGCAATTCCGTTTTCATCAGCAATTACAATTGTATCAGTTGTTTCTGATGCAGCAAGGGAAAGTAGATTCAATTTACTTTCTGCATTTTTTCTTTGACTAATATCTCGCACAAAACAGACTAGATATGTAATTTCATCGACTTGAAATTTTTTCCCAGATGCAATTTCTACGGGGATTATCGTACCACATTTTGTCTTGATATAAGATTCATCTATTGAGTAGTCATTTCGAGCTAGATTATAATTTAGAAAAAAACGTACTTTTTTCCTAAATTCAGCTGGAAACAAGTGAGAATTATGTATACCTTTTAATTCTTTAGTGCTGTAACCCGTCAAAGCACTAGATCTCATATTACAATCAGTAATAAAACCATCAAAAGTGTCAATTATGAATATAGCATCATTGGCGCTAGAAAAAATAGATGAAAATTTCTCTACATTTAACTCCAGCTGATGAATTAAATTTTGCTCATTTGTTATATCTTGAAAAGTCCCCACTAGACTGGTCACTTTGTCATCAATTAACTCGACTCTGCAAATACATTTAACATATTTAATCTTATTTTTTAAAGTAATAATTTGAAATTTATCTTTAAAAGAGGTTCCTTCCTTAATGGCAATGTAAAGAAGTTTATTAATGCGATCTCTGTTTTCGCCTTCTGCGTAAAAATCAATCGCACTGTCGTGCGTGGGTTTAAAATCATCAGGAACTTCATGAATGCACTTTGTAACTGAATCCCAGTGAATAGTGTTAGTTAATAAGTTAAATTTCCAAATACCTATTTTAGCTGATTGGGCAGCCGTAAAATAGTGTTCAAGTTGTTCCGTCATTTGTAGGTTTTATATGTATTCTTTAATTGGGGCTTTCAAATATATAGTTTAAATTGGTGCAACTTAGTTTTTTACTGTATTTAATGATCACAATTTGTTGTATTAAAATACCCAACTGATCGCTCCAAATAATCAATCTTACATCGCAGAAGCGTTGTAATCGAAAAATTTATAAAAATAAAATATAATGTAACCGTTTTAAATATTCGCTTTAAACAAGACAATAAATTGTAATTTTACATCTAAATTTTTTTCCAATGACTGAGCCAGTAATGCTTTTTAAAAAGCCATCTTATCCTATAAACGTAGCTTTATTAGAGTATTTAAAACGTTTTGATCGTTTGTCAAAAGTCTCTATTATATATGACGATTTGCTCCGATTTTCTGGTTCAGTAACTGTGTACGATAAACTTGACGAGGATACATTATGGATTAGAGTTTATTATAATGAATACGAAAGAGAAGAAATTGATTTAACTTTGAAGAAGGTCTATTCATTATTGCATTCTGATGGTAATTTGGGTATTATTAAATTCTTAAATGTCGATTCTATTGATTACTGCACTTTTGGAAATTCGAAACCTTTTCGAATTAAAGTAAGAAATATTCTTAATGATAACTATACGCATTTCTATATTAAAAAGGCTGATGCTTCGCGCATTTACGGACTAGAATTAGAGCATATTCTTTCTCCAGACAAAATAAATTTTCTGGTGTACCAAGACACTTTAATTGAGGAACACATTATGGGAATCCCTGGCGATGTGTTTATTAAAACTTTGCTAAAAGATTGTACAGAAACCGAAAAATCACAAATTGCTAAAGAATTTGTAAAATTCAATGAACGCAGTATGATTCGGTTATTGGGTGATATGCGATCTTACAATTACGTAATTGTACCTATTCACGATTTTGATCAAGTAGTTTATCGAATTCGAGCTATAGATTTTGATCAGCAGTGCTATGAAGGAAATTTTAAAGTGTATCGACCACAGTTTTTTAAAGAGAATTATCCTATGGTGAAGCTCGTAAAAGAAAAATTACAAGACAGTTCTATAGAGCAATATAAAGATGAAGAGCGCTCAGTTCTTGCTAAAAGAATTCTTTCTGCTGAAACAAGAATTAATATATTGCTCGAAATTATGGGCAATGATTTTCTTGCGCCAGCCGCCCATACGCAACAATTACAAATGGAATTGTATAACTATACGAACGATTTAAACTTTAAAAAGGCTAAATCTATGGGAAATATTATGATCGCCGCTTTCGACTTTATCGTTCGCAATTACCAAAATATAAATTTGTTAAAAGCAAAAGAATAAATCATTACTAATTGCTTTCTAAAATCCAAATCCCAGTCCAAACGCAACCCGTGGAGGATCGTCACCAAAACTTTTGAAAAAAGTGATTCGTGCGGTAAGTGAATTTAATCCATTAAGCCAAAGTCCGCCTCCAACAGATTGATTCCACTTTTCTGAGTTTTCGGTATCTAGCCAAACTCTACCGTAATCAAATCCCGCTAAGACGCCAAACGTCATTGGAATTACACTTCGTTTGATTTTTCCTAAATCCCATCGCACATCGCTACTCTGATAAAACGATTGATTTCCTAAAAAGCGTTCATTTCTAAACCCTCTTAAATCATAATCACCGCCTAAGTGCGCTCCTTGATAAAACTCAAAGTTGTTATTTAAAATTACTTTTCCCTTAATAATTGTAGCAAATACTAATTTTCCATTTGCATCAATTTTATGATTAAAGTTAAGTTTACTTTCTATTGTAGGGAAATTTCTTCTGGTGTCCTCTAAATTTACTTTCCAGCTTCCAGCTATTGAAAATCCCATTCCCATTGTGGGGTAAGCAGGGAAATCATAATTCTCAAAACTGTACTTTAATACTGCTCCTGCAAAGAGTTGGTTTTGAAAAACGGAGGGATTTATATCAGCTGAAAGGTCGACGAATCTATCAGTCGTTCTTTCGACAGCAATTTGTTCAAAGCTTGTTTGTAATTGCACTGTACTGCCGTTTTCTGCCACTTTTTTTATTGAAGGCAAAACTTTTAGCATGCGGATGCGTACTCGATTAAAATCTCTTCCAAACTCAACTTCATTGTTCGCTGTCTCATTCCCAAATCCAAAATAATTAATCGTAAAATTAGGACTTGTGTACTGACTTTCTAATGTAAAATCCCATTTTTTAAATAACTTTGGAAACTGAGCATCGTACAACACTTCATATCCGTTTGTAGCAAAGTAATAGTTAATCTTTAAATTATGTTTTTGTGTGTATGGATTTTGTTTGAAACCGTTTAATTTTAATCCAGTTATCACTCCTAATTTAATACCATCATCAGGATTAAAACCTATGTTTGGTAGCGATGAAAAAACATTGTATTTTGGTTTTTTGTAGTCATATAAATTACTTTCATAATCATCACTTAGCAAAATTTTAGTCTTTTTATCTGTTTTAAAAATATTTGCTTTCGATTTAAAATCATGGATTTTTACGTTCCGACCCTTTGTAACTAAATATGAATCATTATTTTGACCGCCAATAAGTCTTATTTTTATACCAGAATTTGAATTTCCTATTACTTCAAATACGTCATCATCATCTAAACCGTAAATCCAGATTCTCTTTGTGTCTTTACTGTTGAAAGTTCTGGTAGATCGCAATTCAAAGTTATTAGTTTTTAGTTGATATGTTTTTAGTACTAATCTGTTTTTAGCCGTATTTTCAATTACAAATTTATCACTCTTATCTGTGCCAACAATCACAACTGTATGTTGCAAAACCTTGTAATACTGAGCAGCTGCTTGTTGCAAATCATTTTTACGGAGTTTTAATTTTCTTTTGATTTCGGCAATCGAGATATCTTTTACTTCATCTGGCATATTAGTAAATGCAGCATCTATTTCTTGATCTGAAAGATTTTCTTCAATATATTTTGCCTGTTTTATCCATTCATCTTCGTCGCTATTTTTCAGTAACGCTAAATCCAAAGGATATGGCTCCCGGTTCATCATCTTAACATTTTTAATTTTTTCGTCAAAAGATTGTCTGTTTCTTAATATTACACTTTTCAATAATAAAAAAACCAGAGCACCGTCATACTTAGAAAAAGCCTGATCATGATCAAGAGGTATTGGTTTGTATAAAACTTTATCGCCCACATTGTACTCACCCCATCTCCATTGTTCTTCATTTCGATTCCAATCACCAATTAACATATCAAATAACCGTGATCTTATATATCCACTTTCATCAATAACGTATTTACTATCTGTACGTATATTTTTTAAAACCTCTTTTGTGGTAATAATTGCGTCGGGATTACCAAAACTTTTCAATGTTTTTTGACTATTTGATGGATATTCCTCTACCATGTACAACTCATTGCCAAAATCAGAATTAAATTGCTTTAAATTACTATGCTTAGGAATGTAAAGCAAGGAGGGATTGGTATGCGATATATCAATTTTGTCAGCTAATTTCCCAGTAACGAGTTGCGTATATGGATGTGCAGTGGTGTAAAAATCAGAAAGTAAACTTTCAGCATAAGTGCCATCAAACTCATCTTGTCTGAGTTGATTTTGAAAAATTACCGATCCAAGATAACGCGTAGTATTTTGTTTAACGGCGCGCATGATGAATTGTTTTCCATCTTTATCGAATAATTGTAAGGCATTTGCTTGATAATCTCGACCAGAAACTCTGGGAGTCAAACCGCCAAAAAGGGTATCGATTGTAGCTGTTTTTGCAGCAATAGGAAGACTGTAATAATTGCGATAATGTTCACCAAAAAGAAATTTATAAAACTTTGATTTTTTTGTCTGTTTAAGATCGTAAACACTCGTTACAGTTTTTATGGGAAAAGATTTTGGAAATAAGGTGCTGCTAAAATCTTCTTTTTTCTTTAATAAAACACGTTGAAAAAGTAGTTTTTCAGTTCCATCTTCTTGTCCATAGAAAGAAACGGCCGTTGCTCCATTAGTATAAATTTTTAAGGAGGCATATCCTTGTTTACCAAAAGAAAAATCATTTGGAAATACCGCTTTTGCAGCTTCAGATTTTGATCCTGCACCACTTATAATTTGCTTTATATTTTCTTTTTCAATGTATTGTAAATTATGATCGTGTCCAGATACCACGATTACATTATCTCTCTTCTGTAAAATTATTTTAATCCGGTTTGCAAATGATTTATAGTATTTATTTTGGCTGTCCTGCGTAATTATCCCTGATGTTTTTCTAAAAAAATTTATTGCAGAACCTAAAATTGGTAACGGAATATTTTGCTCGAATGGAAATAATTGCTTTTTCAATGAGAATTGTCCCCCATGAGAGCCGTTATTAAGCAGTGGATGATGTAAGGCTAGAACCACCGTTTTTTCTTGGTTTTTTATCAAAAGATCTTCCAATTCAGTAAAAAAAGCTTCGCGTGTTTTTATTGTGCATTCATCATTTATTGTTGGAATTTTGTCCCAGTCTTCTAAAAACCATTGACTATCAATAGTGATCATCGTTAAGTTCTTGTCTAGCTCTAATGCATCAATTCCGCAACTTTTTCGTGGTAAAAATGATTGTTTGTCAGCAAGATAGTCTGTTACAAATTTAGCTTGACGTTCTAAACCTTTTATGCCATTATACCAATCATGATTTCCGGGAATGAAAATTGTTTTACCTTTAAATTCCTTCGATATTTGGAGCTGATTAGTAAGCTTACTTTCCGCAATAAGTCGATCTCTAGTTTTACTCGCTTCTGGTAAGCCTTTCGGATAAATATTATCACCTAGAAATAACAGGGTTGAATTTTTTTTAGCCTGTTTTAATCTATTTTTTAAAGGCCCAAAGTCCTTTTCAGAATTATTTTTATTAGTATTTCCGGCATCTCCTATCAGGAATATAGTATGTGCGATTTCTAATGTATCAGCATTTAATGCAGTAACGGGTTGCTTGATGTTTTTGCCAAATTGAGCATGGTGTGTTGCACAAGATTGAAAAATCAGTCCTGCCAAAATAAGCAAGCAACTTGATAAAGAGAATAGTTTAAAATATTGATTTAAAAATAATTTCATTGTAGGTAAAAGCAAAATTCGATTCATATTTTTAATAAGAGAGACAATATTTTAAGACTGGAAACGGTTAAAGCAAGAAGATATTATTTGCATCAAAACTTCCCTATTGATAAACTTACATTAATTTTTTGATATTGTAAGTTTTTTGCGTTTTAATTGCAAATTAAAATGTATTTTTCTTATGAATTATTATAAATCTAACCATAATACAATCAATTCTTTTATAAGCAATATTTCCGCTTTTTACGTTTTCATTGCTTGGATTGACATTCTATTAAATTACAATCCCCAATTATTTTCATAGTTGGGGATTATAATTCTAAATTGCTATTCCTATTACGATTTTTGTTCTTTATTAAAATAAACCAAGTAATAATACATTTGTTTTTCTTCATCCCACCCTTTTTCTACATATTTTTCGGCACTTTCAGGATTGATAAAGTCCATTTTAATTTGGATATGTGTATCAAGATTAATCACGTTTTTAATCGATTTTCGTGCATCAGAAACCGCTGCATTTGCAATAGGAAACGAAGTAACATCTTCAATACTATATTTTTCGCCTTTGTCTATTTTATAATTTTTGAATTCAGGAATTAAATCAGGATTATCTAGTACTTCATTTAAAAATTCAGTTTCTTCAAACGCATCGTTTTTTGCAAAATAATTAACAGAGCGGTTCATAAACATCACTTCTTCCTTCTTGTCTTCAGCAGGAAAAACGACATCTTTTGCAAAATTTTGACAAAATTTTAAATATTTTTTCGTGATAAAATTTTCATCTTCAAATGCATCCACAGAAAGAAAATGTTCCAGCCAGTATCTCGCATCATAGCGATTGCTATCAACAGTCAAGATTTTATAACCTTCTTCTTTTTTGTAATTAAAAATCAAACAGCCTTTGTCTAATTTATTGAGGCTTACACCTTGTTGCAAAATCATTTCTAAATGTGTTGCTTTTTCCTCAAATTGTAGGAAGTCGGCTTGGATCTCACTTTTGAAAATTCCAATTGCATCAACAATATTATTGTCAATACTTACATTAGATAAATAAGTAACGTAAACCTCCCCATTCTTGATGTGTGGATGATTGGACTGTTCAAATAAGTGTGAAGTAATTTTTTTCGAAACCTCGTGAATAACGGTTGGGTTTTCAAAAACTTCAGTCGCAAACTTAAACATGTCATTGTAATCTAAATCAATTTCATGCGCAAATTGGAAATAGTTTTCTTCTTTATCTCTAAATGGCTTAAAAAAAAATTCCTTCATCAAAGGAACAATTTCATCATTAAGGTTAAAAGGTTGTTCTGATAAAAAAATTGCTTCATTTCTACTTTTATTACCAACTCTATGAATTGATAAGTTTTCAATGTGCGTATTGTATAAATTGATCATTTTTATGGTTTTCCTCCGCTCAACCCCCTTTGAAGCGGGGGTAGAAGAGATGTTATTTCGAGTTTAACTTTTTAGTCTAATTAATTATCAGAAGTAGAATAGAATTTCATTTTAAAAATAGAGTTTTCGGAATGAATCTTAATCTTCTCCTTGTTTTACCTGTTTTAGTTCCCTTTCCTTTAAAGAGGGTCGGGGACAGGATTAATTCCAGTTTTGGTCATTACCATAGTCTTCAAAACTATCATCTCCGTCAAACATATCAAGATCGTCCTCATCTAAACCGTCCTCATATTCATCATTGTAATTATCTGCGTCATCTGATTCAAAGTTTTTCTCCATTGCTTCATCTGGCATTTCTCCGTGAGAGAAAATCGTTTCTGGATAAGTGTTTCCAACAACTTGCTCTTCAATAGAAGCTAATTCAACTAGAAAAGTCCACATATTGATAAAATCATAGACATAAATAATTTTAGTATTTTCTTTGTCTAAGATATCAGATAATGGGTAATCACTCATTATTTTTTGCTCTCCAAGTACATCTCCAGTATCAAAAAGAGAAATTTCATCTTCTTGATTCCAAGTTTCATCGCAGGTATAAAATGATGCTACTTCCATTCCGTCAAAACCAAAAGAATTAAAGATAGCATTGTGTAAATCTTCCAAAGTATCTTCTGCAAGTATTGCTATGTCTCTAAAAATATCTTCCTCGGCGTCTAAAATGACTCTAAATTTATAAACCATAATTATTCTTGTTTTTTTGAAGGTCAAAGGTAAAATTTAATTTTAGATTTTGTCTCGATGTTTTAACTCAGATTTGGTTTTTGTTGATAAAATTTTGGACTATAAAAATGTAAGATTTAAAAAACCAGCTACCTTCAAAGTTAAAAAAGCAAAAAAATGTTGGTTAAGAAACGATTAAAGCAAAAACTTAGATACTCTTGTATTTCTTAAATGGTTTAAAAAAACGATAGTATTTAGTTCTCATTATTTATTAAAGCAACTTCTATTTTTACAGCATTACAAATAGTGCATATTAAAAATTCAACCGAGTTTTAATCTTATGCAATTATTATAAATTTTCCTCTTTTTTACCGTAATTATTTAATAAACTAGGAGTCGCTTTTTTCTACTCAATTTGCACGGTAAGAAGCGTAGATTAAAATTAATTTTATTGCTTTTTCAGCTAGCCATCATTTAAAATAATTTATTTTATAAAAAATATTTTACGTCGTTAACTACATAATAACAACTAAAAAAATCACTCTTAAAAAAATCACTTTGTTTACGAAGTAGCATAAAAAAAGCCTAATCAATCGATTAGGCTTTCATTTTTATTGTTTTGGTTCGGAACAAAGTCCCACAATTTCATGGAAAGTGTCGTGCAAATCAGTTATCGATTTCACTATTTCTGCATCAGCGCCATTAGATTTCACTAATCTATGCAATGCTTTACTTTTCATTTGCATCCGTTCTGCCGAAGCTAATATTGCCGAAGTTCTAAACTCAGTAGGAATATCTGACTTCAATAACTGAGCTGATTTTGTCATCATTTCTTCTGATCGCGCTTTTATTGGAGCTAGATTTCCTTCTTCAGCAGGATGAAAAGTTTCTGACATTACACCGTGAAGCTCTTTCACAGCTGGCCATTTGTCAAAGGTAGATTGTGCCGAAACGGAGTTTGTAATCACAATTAATGCTAAGACTAAAAATACTTTAAGATGTTTCATTATGATTTGTTTAAGGTTTATGATTTAACAAAGATAGCAGATTTTAGTTTTCGGACTTATTATTTTTATTTAGAAATTTCCTAAATATTTAATTGTCGAATTACCTTTGCAGGATTGCCCACAGCCAAAGAATTATCTGGAATATCTTTTGTTACAACAGAACCAGCTCCAATCACACAACCCTTTCCAATAGTAACACCTGGACAAATAACAGAATTTCCACCTATCCAGCAATCATCACCTATCGTAATTGGCAACGCATTTTCTAATGTTCGTCTTAATTCAGCTTCTAACGGATGGGTTGCGGTATACAATTGAACTCCTGGAGCAAAAAACACATTGGAGCCAATAGTAACTTTGGTACAGTCCAAAACCACACAGTTCACGTTAAAATAAACATTTTCTCCACAAAAAATATTGTATCCGTAATCACAAAAAAAAGGAGGTTCAATATATAAGTTTGCTCCAGCATTTGGAATCAATTCTTTGATAATTTCCCGTGCTTTTTTCGTAATTCTATACTCCGTTACATTTAACCGATGAAGTAAGTTTTTAGATTTTCGCCTGTCTTTGACTAAAACAGCATCGCCAGCTAAATAATACGCTCCAGCAATCATTTTCTCTTTTTCTGTTTTTGGTTCCATATTTTTTTGTTTTTTGGGCATGCCCTCCGCAAAAGCTCCGGTCGGGCTGTTCGTTACAATCTCCCCGAAAAAGGGGAGGATTTTCACTGCCATCCCTCATGCAAATCCAGCTGGGAGATACGGTAGAATATTGTAAATATAATCTATAATTTAATTCATTACAACTCATCCGCTAATTTCAACAGTTCAGCACAGTATAGTTTTTCTTGCTTTATTTCTAAAATACATTTGCTTCATCAAAAACTAAATACGATGAAAACCATTTTTACTTTTAGTACAATTTTAATAACAACGGTACTTTTTTCTCAAACAACAATTGCAGGTAAAATAGTAGATGAAAAAGGAAAGCCTGTTGCAGCTGCTAATATTTTTATCGACGGAACTTATGACGGAACTTCAAGTTCTGAAGTCGGCGAATTTACTTTTGAAACTAATAAAAAAGGTAATCAAACCTTAGTGGTTAGTTTCCTTATTTATGAATCTTCAAAAATAGTCATTGATGTTGCTAATGCTAAAAATTTAACTGTAAAACTGCGTGAAAGTGTAACTTCACTTGATGCTGTTGTTATTACAGCAGGGACTTTAGAAGCTGGTGATAAATCAAGAGTTTCGGTATTAAAACCCTTGGATATCGTAACCACAGCTGGTTCCGCAGGAAATATTATAGCTGCATTGCAAACTTTACCAGGAACACAATCAGTAGGTGAGGACGGACGCCTATTTGTGCGCGGTGGCGAGGCTAATGAGACACAAACATTTGTTGATGGAATAAGAGTAGCACAACCCTACGGCGCAAGTACGCTTAACATTCCTGCTCGTGGTCGGTTTTCTCCTTTCCTTTTTAGCGGTATATCTTTTTCAACAGGGGGTTATTCAGCCGAATATGGCGAAGCATTGTCTAGCGTTTTGTTGTTAAACACACAAGACGATCCCGATCAAAATAAAACTGAAATCTCACTTATGACCGTTGGTCTAGGTTTAGGTAATACTCAAAAATGGAAAAAAAGCTCATTGACTCTCAATGCTAATTATACCAATCTAGCTCCATACCAAGTTTTAATTCCTCAAAACGTGGAATGGAACAGTCCGTTTCAGTCTTTGTCTGGAGAAACGGTGTATCGGTATAATTTTAACAACGGAATTTTAAAGGTTTATGCATCATTTGAAAGTTCTAAATTTGATATTAATCAGGAAAGTATCAATTCGCCCGATAAAATCAGAGTCGATTTGAACAACAATAATTTCTACATGAATTCATCGTATAAAGGTGTTTTTGGAAATAATTGGCAAATCACAACTGGATTGAGTTATGGTTACAGTAACAACAAAGTCAATTTGAATTCAGATACTGTGTCAAATGATGAAAATGCTGCTCATTTAAAACTAAAACTGCGAAAAAGTTTTTCAGAT
>Ga0105045_10003158_pt1 | contig 14072 bp, 10 predicted proteins | sample MAT02_FD_78089 | JGI IMG/M metagenome (GOLD analysis project Ga0105045, IMG submission 78089) | Freshwater microbial communities from Lake Fryxell liftoff mats and glacier meltwater in Antarctica - MAT-02 (megahit assembly) | ecosystem: Environmental > Aquatic > Freshwater > Ice > Liftoff...
CGGCACCAACTTTATCGACGTGCTGGAGCTTTTCCTCGCGGATGAAGCGACCAAGTCCATCATCATGATCGGCGAGATTGGCGGCGATGCCGAGGAACAAGCCGCCCAATTTCTGATCGATGAGGCAAAGCGCGGGCGCAAGAAGCCGATGGTCGGCTTTATCGCCGGAAAAACGGCCCCCCCGGGCCGCCGTATGGGCCACGCCGGCGCGATCGTGTCGGGTGGCAAGGGCGATGCCGACAGCAAGATTGCAGCGATGGAGGCAGCGGGCGTACGTGTCTCCCCCTCGCCATCCTTGCTGGGCGAAACGCTGGCCGAGGTGTTGAAAGAACGGGTGTGAAAATTTACTTGAACCGTGCCCCTGCCTTCGCGGGGCACAAGGAAGCTAAGGTATGAACATCGAACGCCACAGCTTTGACGCGGACGAACCGCAGGCTGGACCAAGTTGGGCGCGCTCCGGCTGGCCGCTGATCGACAGCGACGACCTGACGGCGGGGCTTGACCCGATGCAGATGCAGGTCGCGGTCAAGGCTGCCGCTGCGAAGGCAGGCGCGCCGCTGGCTGATGCCGACATTGCACGCGCGGCGGGCGATGCGATCCGCGCCATGATGCTGATCCGCACCTATCGGGTGCGCGGGCATCTGGCTGCAAAACTCGATCCGCTGGGCATTCAGAAACAGGAGATTCCCGCCGACCTGACGCCGGAATATCACGGCTTCGTCGGCGCGGATCAGGACCGGCCCATTTATCTTGGCGGCGCGTTGAGCCTTGAAAGGGCGACCATCCGCGAGATTGTCGCCATCCTGCAAGCCAATTACTGCGGCCCCGTGGGCCTCGAATATATGCATATATCCGATGTTGAGGAACGCCGCTTTTTGCAGGACCGCATGGAAGGCGCAGGAAAAAGCATCGATTTTAGCGTGCTGGGCAAAAAGGCAATCCTGGGCAAAGTGATCGAGGCTGAGGAGTGGGAGAAATTTCTCGCCCGCAAATATGTCGGCACCAAACGCTTTGGCCTCGACGGCGGCGAATCGATGATCCCGGCGATGGAGGCAATCATCAAATATGGCGGCCAGCTGGGCGTCAAGGAAATCGTCTATGGCATGGCCCATCGCGGCCGCCTCAACATGCTCGCCAACGTGATGGCCAAACCGTACAAGGTCATCTTCCACGAATTTCAGGGTGGCAGCGCCAGCCCCGAAGATGTCGGCGGGTCAGGCGATGTGAAATATCACCTCGGCACCAGCACCGACCGCGAATTCGACGGCGTGTCGGTGCACATGAGCCTGGTCCCCAACCCTTCGCATCTTGAGGCGGTTAATCCCGTTGTGCTGGGTAAGGTGCGCGCACAGCAATTGGTGCGCGGCGACCTCGACAAACATGAACAGGTGCTGCCCGTCCTGATCCACGGCGATGCGGCGTTCGCGGGGCAGGGGATTGTCTGGGAATGCCTCGGCTTTTCCGGCATCACCGGATATAATACCGGCGGCTGCATCCACTTTATCGTCAACAACCAGATCGGCTTTACGACCAGCCCGCAATTCGCGCGATCCTCGCCCTATCCGTCAGACGTGGCGAAGGGGGTTCAGGCCCCGATCCTCCACGTCAATGGCGATGACCCAGAGGCGGTGACCTTTGCCTGCAAGCTTGCCATTGATTTTCGCCAGCAATTCAAGCGCGATATTGTCATCGACATGTGGTGCTATCGCCGTTTCGGCCATAATGAAGGCGACGAACCGAGCTTTACCCAACCGCTGATGTACGCGAAAATCCGTGCTCATCCGGCGGTGTCGAGCTTTTATGCGATGCGGCTAGAGGCCGAGGGCGTGATCGCGGCCGGCGAGCTTGATGCGATGCGCGCTGCGTTCATCGACCGGCTTGAAGGCGAATTTGAAGCGGCCAAAAGCTATAAAGCGAACAAGGCCGACTGGTTTGCCGGGCGTTGGTCGGGGCTGCATATGCCCGCCGATCCCGAAAGCGCGCGGCGCAATATCCCCACCGGCGTGTCCGACAAATTGTTCGACAGCATCGGCCGGACGATGACGACGATTCCGGACACGCTGCAGGTGCACAAAACGCTGCGCCGTGTGATCGACGCGCGCGCGGCAATGTTCGCGGCTAGGGATGTTGACGTGTTCGATTGGGCGACGGCGGAATCGCTGGCGTTCGGGACATTGCTTTCCGAAGGGTATCAGGTGCGCCTGTCGGGGCAGGATTCGGGGCGCGGCACTTTCAGCCAGCGCCACGCCGTGTGGGTCGATCAGCGCACGGAAGAAAAATATATCCCGCTGACCACGGTGCCGCATGGCCGGTTCGAGGTGCTCGACAGCCCCTTGAGCGAATATGGCGTGCTGGGGTTCGAATATGGCTATGCCATGGCGGATCCCAAGGCGCTGGTGCTGTGGGAGGCGCAGTTCGGCGATTTCGCCAATGGCGCGCAGATCGTGATCGACCAGTTCATCGCAGCGGGTGAGGCAAAATGGCTGCGCGCCAACGGCCTCGTCCTGTTGCTGCCGCATGGCTATGAAGGGCAGGGGCCGGAACATAGCTCCGCGCGGCTTGAACGGTTCCTGCAACTGTGCGCCAGTGACAATATCCAGGTGTGTAACATTTCGACTCCGTCGAATTATTTCCACGTCCTGCGCCGCCAGATGCTGCGACCCTTCCGCAAGCCGTTGGTCATCATGACGCCCAAATCGCTGTTGCGGCACAAACTCGCGGTCAGCTTGCGCAGCGATTTCATCGGCGACGCGCATTTCCGTCGCATCATGTCCGATCGCTCGGCCCCGGCGGATGCCGATGTGAAGCGAATTGTGCTGTGCTCTGGCAAGGTCGGCTATGACCTGATGGAGGCACGCGATGCGGCCGGGCAGACCGACACGACGGTCATTCGGGTCGAACAGATATACCCCTTTCCCGGCGATCCGTTGAGCGTTCGTCTGAAGCGCATGCCGCAGCTTGAGGATGTGGTGTGGGCGCAGGAAGAACCGCGCAACAATGGCGCATGGTCGTTTGTCGAACCGTTGATCGAGGAATCGCTGATCGCGGCGGGCAAGCCGGGCATGCGCGCACGCTATGCTGGTCGTTTGGCGTCGGCCTCGCCCGCCACGGGTCTCGCCTCGCGCCACCAGACGGAACAAGCTGCACTGGTCGCTGACGCGCTTGGCCTGAGCCGGCGTGCAGAGATCCGGCGGACACGGAAGTAACATGGCGCTGGGCCCCTGCGCAGGCAGCGGCCCATCACCAAAGGTCAAATGATGGACCCCTGCCTTCGCAGGGGAACAACCAAGAGAAGAAGCGATGAGCACCGAAGTCAAAGTCCCCACCTTGGGCGAAAGCGTTACCGAAGCAACTATCGGCGAATGGTTGAAACAACCGGGCGACGCGGTCGCCATCGACGAGCCCATTGCCAGCCTGGAGACCGACAAGGTCGCCATGGAGGTGCTTGCGCCCGTCGCGGGTGTCATGGGCGCGCACGCCTTTGCCCCTGGCGATACCGTTGGGATCGGCGCGGTAATTGGTAGCATCGAGGCAGGCAGCGCCGCCCCTGCCGCCAAGACCGCCGTCGCCGTGCCCAACGTGCCGCCTGCGCCCGCCGCTGAACCCGGCGATGGCGTGACCACATTGTCGCCCGCCGTGCGCCGCCTGGTGCTCGAACATGGCATCGACCCCAGCAAGATCAAAGGCACCGGCAAAGACGGTCGTTTGAGCAAGGAGGACGTCCTGACCGCCGCGAACAACGCGCCCGAAGCCGCACCCGCTGTTTCCGCCGCGCCCTCGCCGGCAGCGCCCGCCCCCAGCGCCCCAGGTCGCCGCGAAGAGCGTGTCAAAATGACCCGGATGCGCCAGACCATCGCCAAGCGGCTGAAATCGGCGCAGGACACCGCGGCGATGCTGACGACGTTCAACGACGTCGACATGTCGGCGGTGATCGAAGCACGCGGGCGTTACAAGGATTTGTTCGAGAAAAAGCACGCCGTGCGCCTTGGCTTCATGGGATTTTTTGCCAAGGCGGCCTGCCTTGCGCTGAAGGATATTCCCTCGGTCAACGGGCGGATTGATGGCGAAGAAATTGTCTACCATGACTATATCGACATTTCGGTCGCCGTCAGCGGTCCTGGCGGTCTGGTTGTCCCTGTCATCCGCAACGCCGAGGCATTGTCCTTTGCCGGCATTGAAAAAACTATCGCTGCCTATGGCAAAAAGGCAAAGGACGGCACGCTGACCATGGATGACATGACCGGCGGCACCTTTACCATCTCCAATGGCGGCGTGTTTGGCAGCCTGATGTCGACCCCGATCATCAACCCACCACAAAGCGCCGTGCTGGGCCTCCACCGCATCGAGGATCGCGCCGTGGTGGTGAACGGCCAGATCGTCATCCGCCCGATGATGTATCTCGCACTCAGCTATGACCACCGCCTGATTGATGGGCGCGAGGCGGTCACCTTCCTCAAAACGATTAAGGACGCGATTGAAGATCCCACGCGGTTGTTGATTGATTTGTAGGAGCATCGCGCTCCTGCGAACGCAGGAGCCCAGGGTGGAGCGGTGCGGCATAGCGCCTGGGTTTGTCTATTTGATGGCCAGCAAGCGTAACGGCCCGTTCTATTTTAGGGTGACATCGGATTTGCGGGTGCGAACATGGCAGCACCGCAACAAAGTTGTCGCTGGCATTACTAAAGATCATGGCTGCACACCATTGGTTTGGTATGAAGCCCATGACGATATTCAGACCGCTCGATCGCGAGAGCGGCACATGAAGAAATGGAAGCGCGAGTGGAAATTGGAGCTGATCGAACGCGATAATCCGCAGTGGAAGGATTTGTTCGATAGCCTGGTTTTTTGAGCCCTGGGTTCCTGCGTTCGCAGGAACGCGATTGGAGTAAAGAATGTCCGATTATGACTATGACCTGATCGTCATTGGCGCTGGCCCCGGCGGCTATGTCGCTGCGATCCGCGCGGCGCACCATGGGCTGAAAGTTGCGTGCGTGGAAAGCCGCGCAACGCTTGGCGGCACCTGCCTCAACGTCGGGTGCATCCCGTCCAAGGCGCTGCTCCACGCGTCCGAGCTGTACGACGAAGTTGCGGGCGGCCATCTGGCCAAATATGGGATGAGCTTTGGCACGCCAAAACTCGACGTCGGCGCGATGCTGGCCGAAAAGGACAAGGCGGTCGGCGAGCTGACCGGCGGCATCGAATTTCTGTTCAAGAAAAACAAGGTCGCATGGCTCAAGGGCCACGCCGTCTTCGCTAGCCCCGATACGGTCATGGTTGCGGGCAAGCCGTACCGCGCCAAAAACTTTATAATCGCCACCGGATCAACTGCGGCCCCACTCGCCGGTGCTGCGGTCGATAATGACGCGGGGATGATCGTCGATTCGACCGGTGCGCTGACGCTGCCTGCGGTTCCTGGGCACATGGTCGTCATCGGGGGCGGCGTGATCGGGCTGGAACTCGGCAGCGTCTGGCTCCGGCTGGGCGCCAAGGTCACCGTGGTCGAATATCTCGACCAGATCCTGCCCGGCATGGACGAGGATATTCGCAAAGAAGCCAACAAGATTTTCAAGAAACAGGGCTTTGCGATCAAAACCGGCGCCAAAGTCACCGGCGTCACAGCGAAGGGCAAAAAAGCCCATGTCACGCTTGAACCCGCCGCCGGGGGCGCAAGCGAAACCATGGAAGCTGACGTCGTCCTCGTCGCGATCGGCCGCCGCCCCAACACCGACGGGCTTGCACTCGACAAGGCGGGCCTAAGCGTCAATGCGCGCGGCCAGATTGAAACCGGGCATGATTTCCGCACCAGCGTCCCCGGCATCTGGGCGATCGGCGATGTCATCCCCGGCCCGATGCTCGCGCACAAGGCGGAGGATGAAGGCGTCGCCTGCGCCGACAATATCGCAGGCCACACCGGCATCGTGAACCATGCCGTCATCCCCAGCGTCGTTTATACCTTCCCCGAAATCGCGGGCGTCGGCCTGACCGAGGCGCAGGCGAAGGAACGCGGCACTGTCAAAATCGGCAAATTCCCGATGATGGCCAACAGCCGCGCCAAAACCAACCGCCAGACCGACGGGCTGGTCAAGGTCATCGCCGATGCCGACAGCGACCGGGTACTGGGCGTATGGATCATCGCCAGCGTTGCCGGATCAATGATTGCTGAGGCCTGTCTCGCGATGGAATTCGGGGCGACCAGCGAAGATATTGCGCTCACGAGCCATGCGCACCCCACCCACGCCGAGGCGCTGAAGGAAGCCGCAATGGCCGTAACCGGCAAGGCGATTCATATTTGATGGGCATCAGGGTGCGCTGGCGTTAGCATGCACACTAGTGCTATCCGAAGTCTTTCAGGCCACAGTCGTTTTTTTGCGCGAAGCGGCACTACACTTTGAAGTTGCACATTTTTCTGAGGACTTTGGCCGATTGGGACCCGCGGTAAGCGCCAGCGACCTTGCCTTTTGACGCGCCTGTGGCAATTTAAGTCCAATGACCAACGCTCTGACTGCTATCGCTGCGCGCGTCCGTGACCAAGCGACCGCACTGCCTGCGCTTTATGCGCGTTTCGATTTCGACCTTGCGCCCGAACGCTGGGCGCCCGGCCCCGATGACACGACCGAGCTTGGCCGCACGCGCGGGGTGCGGCGGGAACCCTATCTGGCCGACCCTGACCTTACCGCGCGCATCCGCGAATATACGATGTTGGGCGATAGCGCCGGCGATGCTTATGCCGCACTCACGCGCACGCTGGGGTTCCGCCAGACCGTCACTATGCTCGTCACGGCTTGTGATCAGGGTATTGCGGCGGTTCCCGATGCGCCGCCAGAGCTTGCCGCGTTGATTGCCGAGATGGCGGCGCGGCCCGACTGGGTCGATATGCAACTGGTCGCGGAGGGCGCGGCCTATGAACGCAACGCCACCGCCAACCTTGCGCCCTTCCTGATTCGCGGCGCGTTTATCGCAACCTTTCTCAATAAATATAGCGCTCTGCCGATGGCGCTGACGGGAACACTTGGCCACGCCACCGCCGCGCGCCGGGTAAAGGAAACCGCGACTTTCTTTGCCACAACCACCTTGCCCGGTGCGCTCGAACGCTACGGTCCGGGGTTCAAGGCAGCGGCGATGGTGCGACTGATGCATTCCATGGTGCGCGTGAATGTTCTGTCGCGCGACGGCATGTGGGATGCCGCCACCTATGGCGTGCCAATTCCACAACTGGACCAGATGCCCGCTGGCCTGATCCCGGTGTATTTCCTGTCGCAGGAGGTGCTGGGCAAAGGCCGCAAGCATTTCACCCGCGAGGAACGTGCCCGTGTCGAAATCGCGCGCTACCGCTGTTTTCTGCTTGGCCTGCCCGAAGACCTGCTCGCCGATACGCCCGAAGAGATCGTGCGAATCTGGCGCACGCGCAGCGCGACGCTGCGCTATGACTATGACGATAAAGTCTGCGGCGGCCTGCTTCGCGCAACGATGGAGGCGGAACTTTCGTCCGATCATTCGGTGAAGGGCCGCATCATGCGTTTTCTCGAACGCTCGGTTAGCCGGGTCTTTTTCGTCCGGGCCTTCCTGAATGGCGACACCCAACGCGCAGCAAGTGTCGGCGTGCGTGTGACCAGCGCCGACCGCGCCATCCACGCGGCGACGATGCTGGCGTTGGTGGGGCGGATGGCGGCCTACCGCCTAGCGGCGCGTCTGCCGATCCTTGCCGCGCTGGCCGACCGCCGTCTGATTCGTCGCATCGAACGTCAGCTTGATGGTTACGGCCACGCCGAATTTACCAGCAACGCCAACGAATATCGCCCCGCCCCCGCCTGAAAGCCACTCCCAACATGACCGTGAACCAGATTGCCGCCAACGGCATTGCCATTACTTATGAAGACAACGGGCCGCGCGGTGCGCCAGTTATCCTGCTGATCATGGGCCTGGGGGGTCAGATGACGTTGTGGCCCGATGAATTTGTCGCGGCGCTGAATGCGCACGGTTTTCGCACCATCCGCTATGACAATCGCGATGTCGGCCTGTCGACGCGGTTCGATGCGGCGGGGGTGCCGAACATCAAATGGCTGTTTGCGAAAGCGATGCTGGGGCTGCGGCCAGCCACGCCCTATCGTCTGTCCGACATGGCGGCCGATGGCATGGCGCTGCTTGATGCGCTTGCGATCGACCGGGCACATGTCGTCGGCGCGTCAATGGGCGGGATGATCGCACAGCATGTCGCCGCAAATTTTGCCGACCGCGTGATATCGCTGACCTCGATCATGTCGACGACGGGCAATCGCCGCCTGCCGCGCCCCGGCCGCAGCGCGATGAAGGCGCTCGCCGACCGACCGATGAGTGGGGCGCCAGAGGATATGATCGCCTATGCCAAGCGCGCTGCGCGGGTCATCGGCAGCCCTGGCTATCCAGCGGACGAAGCGCGGCTCGACCGGCGGGTTCGCGGTGATTTCGAACGCGCTTGGTATCCCCCGGGCTTTGCGCGTCAGATGGCGGCAATCATCGTCGACGGCGACCGGCGCGAAATGCTGCGGACGATCAAGGTGCCAACACTGGTCATCCATGGCGAAGATGACCCGCTGGTCCCGCTGGCGGGCGGGCATGATACAGCCGCGAACATCAGCGGCGCGCGGTTGCTGACCATAGCCGGAATGGGGCACGATCTGCCCCTGGCGCTGGTCGAAACGCTGGCCGATGCGATTGCGGAGCATGCGAACGGTGAAATGGTGGAAACCTGACCCCGCTCTTGGCCCGCACCCCGCCCTAGCTCTGACCTGCCTCTAATCAAGCAGGCGCAGCAGCCAGCTTGCCTCACCTGTCCGCGCTGACGCGGCCGCCAGCGGCATCCATCCGCGGCACTCAAGGCATGCCGCCTGCACCGATGGATTGGCGGCAAGCAATGTCACGTCGTGCACAATCCGTGCCTCGGCCTGGCGGCGCGCCAGCCCGGCGAGCGCAAACCAGCCGCGCGGCCCGGTTGCCGCCGGGGCGGTCTGCTGCGTCCATCCGGCCAATATCTGGGCAAAGGGGTCGGGTGCGTTTTCGATATAAAGCGGATAAAATTCACCCTCGACCTTGGCGAGTTTGGCGGCATGGGCGACCGCATCGTCGATCCCGCCAAACTGATCGACAAGCCCCAACTGGCGCGCGGTGCCACCTGCCCAGACGCGGCCTTCGGCAATTTCGCGCACCTTGGCGATGTCGATCCGGCGCGATTTGGCGACCAGGCCGGTGAAGCGCGCATAGATATTCTCAACGCTGATCTGCGCCAGCTGATTAAACTCGGGGCTAAACCCATTCAGCAGGTCGGGTTCACCCGACAGCGGCGTGGTCTTGATGCCGTCGGCATTGACGCCAATCTTGGCCAGTGCCTTGTCAAAGCTGGGGAGCACACCGAACACGCCGATTGATCCAGTGATGGTATCGGGTTCGGCAAAGATGCGGTCGGCGGGGGTGGCGATCCAGTATCCGCCTGACGCGGCGACATTGGCCATCGACACCACAATGGGCAGCTTCTTGGCCTTGGCCCGCAACAGCGCCTGGCGGATTTGTTCGGACGCCAGCACCGATCCGCCGGGGCTATCGACGCGCAGGACAATGGCCTTGACGCTGTCGTTGCTGATCGCGGCCAATATGTGCTGGGTGATGGTATCGCCGCCCGCCGTGCCGTTCGGCATTTCGCCGTCAACAATATCGCCGACGACCGGAATAACCGCGATTGCCGTGCCGCTGGTCGGTGCCGGATTATTGGCAACCCACGAATCAAGGTCAATGGCGCGATAGGCCCAGGGCTGTTTGTCGTCCATTCGCCCGGCAATTTCGCCCACGCGCTGTTCGAATGCCAGCCGCCCGCCGATCCGGTCAACCATTCCGGCGTCCAGCGCGACCTTGGCCATATCGCCTTGTGCAGCCAGTGCCGGGGTGACAGGGTCGGCGATATAGGCGGCAAGTTTGGCCTTGGGCCGCGCCTTGGCGACATCGGCCTGCCATTTTGCCCACAGCACGTCGGCATAGGCCCGTGCGGCTTGCTTTGCCTCGGGCGACTGGTCGCTGCGGATAAAAGGTTCTACCGCGCTTTTAAACGTGCCGACACGATAAACATTGGCAGTAACGCCCAGCCGGTCAAGCAAGCCCTTGTAATACAGATTCGACCCGCCCGGACCAGTAATCATTGCCGCGCCGATTGGATCGACCCAGATTTCACTGGCATGCGCGGCAAGCTGATAAGCGTCATCACCATATCCGGTGGCAAAGGCGAGCACCGGCTTCTTCGCTGCGCGTACTGCGCCGATGGCTGCGCCTACCTCGGCAAGAGCAACCTGCCCGCCGCCCATAAAGCTGTCGAGGTCAAGCACGACCGTATTGACCCGCGAATCGGTCGCTGCAGTTTCCAGCGCGCGCACGACGTCGCGGACGCGATATTCGCGTACCGGCGCGCCGCCCGCACCGCTCAGCACGGCAAACGGATTAATGTCGGCAGGCTGCTCGCTCAGCACGCCGTCCAGCTTTACCAGCAACGCGCCTTCGCTCACGGGCAGGGCGGCATTGGGCCGCACCGTCAACAGGCCGAACAGCGCGATAAAGAACACCAACAGGAATAGCAGCGCTAGCCCGTCCTTTATCGCGACCAACAGCCGCCACACTTTGCGTGGAAAGCTGCCCGGCGTTGACGGCGGCGGCGGCGGGGGCATTCGCCGGGCAGACCCCGTCGATGGTACAGAGGCAGGGGCGGGCGCGGCAATATCGTTCATGTGCTGATAGCTAGGGTGGCGCTGCTGCGTTGGCAATGGCCGCATCGACCGGAACATGTCCCGAACCGACCGGCGTCAGCGCAGCCAGCCTGCTTCCCGATACCAGCGCGCGGTCGCGGCGAAACCCTCGGCATACCCGATAGCGGGCTGCCACAGAGTCGGCGGCGGATGCTTGGCCGGATCGCTAACCCAGTCGGGATGCGCCATATAGGCCGCACGGTCCGGCGTCAGCCTGGCCTTGTCACGCCGCACCAGTCGGTCGCCGCGCGCCGCAAGCGCCAACAACCGCCGCGGCGCGCTGATTGTTCGCGCGTCAGGTTTGCCAACGGCGGCGGCGATGGCTTTGCCAAGCGCGCGATGCGCCATCCCGCCGGGCGTTCCATCGTCGACCTCGAACAGGGCGCCCGCCGGAAAATCGGGTGTCGTTGCCAGCGTAACCAGCAATGTGGCCAAATCTGCCGCATGAATCCATGATCCGCGACCCCCGGGTGGCAGCAGGATGAAGCCCCGCCGCGCCATCGCAAACAGCGTGAACATATCGGTGTCGCGCGGGCCGTAAACGCCGGGCGGACGGACGATGACCGATGGCACCGGCGCGGCGCGGACGACATCCTCGGCCCCCATTTTGGACCAGCCATAATTTGATAACGCCGGTTCGCGTGCGGCAAGGCTGCTGACATGAATGAATCGCGCGGCTCCCGCGCGCACCGCCGCATCGGCCACGCCCTGTGTGCCCGCGATGTTGGCGGCGGCAAAGGCTGCGCGGTTCGGCACATTCACGGCGCCCGCAATGTGCAGCACTGCGTCGGTTCCGGCGCACAGTTCATCGAGTGCCGCCGGATCATCAAGCGCGCCCGCGATCCATGCGACGCCTTCGCGATCCGGTTGGGATTTGCGGGCAAGCGCGCGGATTGGAATGCCTGCCGCTGTTGCAGCGTCGAGCACATGGCTCCCGACAAAGCCAGTTGCGCCGGTTATGGCGATCGTCAAACGGTCTTTCCCGGAAAGCGAAGGATTGTGTGACGCCCCCTCATACCATCACCATATGATCGCGGTGCACAAGTGCACTGCGCGGTGCATAGCCCAGCGCCAATGCTTGCGCCTCACGCGCCAGGCCCATAATTTTCGCCGCATCCTTGGCCGGATATTCGGAAAGCCCGCGTGCGATCACGCGCCCATCGGGTCCGGAAATGTCCAGCACATCGCCGCGGGCAAATTCGCCGGTCACGCTGCGCACGCCCGCCGCCAGCAGGCTCGCGCCCCCGGCCAGCGCCCTGGCCGCGCCTGCATCAATGGTCAACTCGCCCTTTGCCGTCAGCCCGCCCGCCAGCCACGCCTTGCGCGCACCCGCGCCGCGCTCGGCCACAAACAGCGTGTGCCGGGCGGGAGTAGACAAAGGGTGTTCGATCCGTCCCGATGTAATGGCCAGGTCACACCCCGCGCTGGCCGCGATGCGCGCGGCGGCGATTTTCGACACCATTCCGCCCGACCCCATACCGCTGGCCGAGCGGCTGTCGGCCATGGCTTCGATAGCAGCGTCGATGCGCTCCACCCGCGCGATGTGCTGCGCACCGGGGTCAGCGGGGTTGCGATCATACAGGCCGTCGATGTCAGACAGCAGGATCAGGCCGCCCGCGCCCGCCGCCTGTGCCACCCGCGCGGCCAGCCGGTCATTGTCGCCAAAGCGGATTTCCTCGGTCGCCACGCTGTCATTTTCGTTGATCACCGGCACGACGCCCAGCGACAACAGCCGGTCGAGCGTCGCACTGGCGTTCAGATAGCGCCGCCGATCCTCCAGATCATCCAGCGTCACCAGCATCTGCGCTGCCGTCAGCCCCTCGGCACCAAGCAATTCGGCCCACACTCCGGCCAGCGCGATCTGCCCCGTCGCGGCGGCGGCTTGCGCATCCTCAAGCGAGGCGCGGCCCCCCTTGGGCAGGTTCAACCGGCGTGCGCCCAGCGCGATGGCACCGGATGATACCACCGCCACCTGCTGGCCAGCGCGGGCGCGGGCGGCAATGTCAGCCGCCACCCCGGCCAGCCAGTCGCGCCGCACCGTACCGTCCGCATCGACCAGCAACGCCGATCCGATCTTGACGATCAGGCGGGGGGTGGCGAGGGGCGGGAACAGGGTCATGAACAGGGCGATAGCTTGCGCCGCGCGTAAGTCCAAGGCTCGCGATAACCCGCGCTATTTTTCGACCCGCCCAAAGATATAGCTTAACGCGATGCCCACGGATGGTTGATCGCGGCTGCCGGGCCCCCGTACGATGGGGGAATTGCCGGCGTCCCCGACCAATCGGTCATAGCGTGCATAGGCGGCCAGACCCCAGCGCGGGCCAAGTTGTTGCAGCCATCCCGCAGTGACACCGATGCTGCTGACGCCGCCGCCGGGGCGGTACGCGGCAAGCCCGCTGGTGCTTGAGGCAGCGGGCGTAACTCCGAAATAAGCGCGCTGATACCGCGAGTCGGTAATCGTGACCCGTGGGCCGATCGAGACAAGCCACTTGTCGCCGTCGCGGGCAACATAATCGGCGCTCAGCTCGCCGATCCAGCCGCCATGCCCGCCCAGGCCATGCCGAATCTCTGCGCGGGCGCGCACGGCATCGCTCAGCTGAGTTTGTCCAAAGGCACCGGCCTCGAACGTGCCGCCGACATTTGGGAGGGCTGCGCCTATCTTGGCGGGCGTGCGCTTACCAGAGAAGTTGAGCGCCGGACCAATGCTCACCGGCCCCAGCTCAACCACAGGAAAGCCAAAGCTTTCGTCAAGCGCTTCGAAAGCAAAATGGGCATCGCCGCGCGCGCGGCCGACCTCGACAAACGGTCCAAACGACAGATCGCTGGCGCCCGGTACGGCGGGGGACAGTTGCGGTCCCAAAATCACCCGGGTGCGCGTTGAATTATCCCGGCCGTCCTGCGCCATTGTCATGGTGGGCAGGCCGACGGCAATGAACCCAGTGGCCATTGTCATGATGATTGGCCGCATTTCTTTTCCCCTTGCGCTGGACGCCGTGGCCTGAATGCCGGACGCTGTTGCCGAACAACAATAAAGCTTGGAAAAGACTTTGGTTCCTAAACCGGCGACCATTCCCCCGGCGTATCCCCAGCACCCGCGTCCTTGTCCCCGACAATCGCATCCTGCAGCGCGTCGAGCACTGCACCGACCCCTGCGCCGCTGGCCCCCGAGAGGGCCATCACGGGATGCCCGCTCTCTTCTGCCAGTTCGGCGGACAGCGCCGCGATGAGTTCGGCATCCAGCGTGTCGACCTTGTTCAGCGCCACGACGACCGGCTTGTCGGTCAGGCCCTCGCCGTAATTTTCCAGCTCGTC
>Ga0105045_10003159_pt1 | contig 14071 bp, 12 predicted proteins | sample MAT02_FD_78089 | JGI IMG/M metagenome (GOLD analysis project Ga0105045, IMG submission 78089) | Freshwater microbial communities from Lake Fryxell liftoff mats and glacier meltwater in Antarctica - MAT-02 (megahit assembly) | ecosystem: Environmental > Aquatic > Freshwater > Ice > Liftoff...
GTGCAAGAAGGGATAAGAAGAGAAATTTTGTATTTGTTTAAATCTGTTTTTAGACATCATCAACCGGTTGTAATTCCAACGCCCTCTGTTCCGCAAGGATTTTTTTTTACTAAAACAATAAACTGGTTTTCATTGCCTTTAATAATTATTTCTTTGTTTATTTTAAAATTAATTTTGTTGAGTAAACTCTACTAAATTAATGCAATTTTAAATGGCAACGCAACTCATTAGCATAAAAAAAAGAGCTCTTTTGAAGCTCTTTTTTTTATAAAATATGTTGAAAATTTACAGCGTTTCCGCTTTTTTAGAAGAGCAGCAACCCGCTTTTTTCTCTGTTCCACATGCTTTTTTCTCGTCTGTAGAACCGTTTTCTTTAGCAGCCTCTTTTTTCTTTTTCTTTTTCTCTTTGTTAAAAAGCATTGCGTGATCAGCACCATTGTGCATGTCTAGCACTTTATACGTTTTTCCGTCTGCAGCAGCTTCAACCGTTTGAGTCAACACTTCTGGAGTTACTTTGTTTGCATCGTATTTTACCGTCGCTTTTTTAGCTTCATAATCTACTTCTGCTTTTTGAACACCGTCTAGTTTAGCTAACTTTTTTTCAATGTGATTGGCACAACCAACGGCACAACTCATTCCTTCAATAGAGAATGATGCAGTGGCCAATTGAGCGGGTTGTTCTTGTGTTTCTTCAATAGCAACGACTGTTTCATCAGTAGCAGCGGTTTCATTTTTGCAACTTACCATTAAAAAGGAAGTTAAAGCAAAAAGAGCAATTGTTCTTGTGATTTTCATATGGTTTTGTTTATAATTAAGGTCTAAAAAGGTTATTTTGAATTCATTACAAAAATAACAAATTTTATCTTTTTATTTGCTAAAATTAACGGAGTTTTGTGCCAGATTTAATTTAGCATGGAAAATAAAAAAATGCGATTTGTTTATTTAATCGTTTTGGCACTCGTTTGGGGAAGTTCGTTTATCTTAATCAAAAGAGGATTAGTAGGTTTAACCCCTTTTCAATTGGGTTCGTTACGCATTGTTTTTGCCGCTCTTTTTTTATTACTTATCGGTTTTAGAAGCATTAAAGAAATACAATTACGCCATTGGAAATACTTAGCGCTCACCGCTTTGTTTGGCACTTTTCTGCCTGTTTATTTGTTTTCGGTGGCTCAAACCCAGATGAGTAGTTCGGTTAGTGCTATTTTAAATTCGCTAACGCCTTTAAACACCTTGATTCTTGGAATTTTATTGTTTAAAATCGATTTTCAGAAAAGACAAATTTATGGGGTGGCGATTGGCTTAATTGGAAGTGCCTTGCTAATTCTTAACGGAGCCGCCAATCATCCAGAACAAGATTATTCCTATGCCGTTTTACTCATAATTGCCTCGATTTGTTATGCGTTAAATGTCAATTTTATAAAGTTATATTTATCCGATTTAAAACCCTTGAGTATTACAACTGGTAATTTTGTGGTTTTACTAATTCCGGGTTTGATTGTTTTATATTTTTCTGATTTTTTTGAAGCCGTTCAGCTGGAAGAAACCCAAAACGTTCTGGGTTATATCGTGCTTTTAGGAATTGTTGGAACGGCATTAGCGAATATTTTATTTTTTAAATTGATTAAAATTTCGTCGCCTGTTTTTGCCTCGTCGGTTACCTATCTAATTCCAGTCGTTGCTTTTTTCTGGGGATTAGTGGATAATGAAAGTTTAACATCTATTCAATTTCTTGGAGCAGCGATTATCCTAATAGGGATTTACCTATCTGCTAAAAAATAATACGAAACGAAGTACAAAATGATACAAAATAAAAAAGACTGCCCGTAGACAGTCTTTTTTCATGATTCAATGACAAAAGATTACTTGAAATCTTCCGCAGTAACACCTTCGTTTATTTTTACATTAGAAGTGATTAATTCTATTTCCACACCAACGTTTAGAACCGTTTTATGAGGAACTTTTACGCCTTTTACTTCTTTATAGTCTGAATAATAAGTCATTTGTGTCATCTTCTGACCGCCTTGTTCTAGTTCTTTCGCTTCTGCTACTTTAAGTCCAGATTTAGTATCAAAATAAAAGGTTGATTTTCCGTTTTTAACCACATAAGCATCTGCTCCGCTAATGTTTTCAATTCCACCTAAAGTCACGTCTTTGTTGTTTGCTAATGCTAACTCTTCAAACGGTACTGCACTTGACTGCATGTCTTTTAAATCATCGCCAGTTATATCTTGACGTTGACCTTGTTGCATAACATAAGCTCCAGTTTCATTAATAACTTGTTTCATCATCGTTGTTCCCATCGCTTTCATTTCCACTGCCATTTGATTTTTAGTGGTTACTTTCGTGGTCATTTCCAAAGCCATTCCCTGCACTGTTCCAGTTGAAGTAGTGAAGATGGAATTTACATCAGCAACCGCTTTTTGTCCACCAATTGCAGCAATGTATTTGTCTAAAACAGATTTTGCACTTACATCCGCATCAACGGTCTTGGCCACAGGTTTTTCAACTTTGTTTCCGTATTTGTCAAAATAGAAAATCGGAATTTTAGTGCTTTCCAAGCCAGGAAGAACATCAGCACCTTTACTAACGATAACAATTCTTAAATTATCGGCTAAGAAATATTTTTTAGAAACTCTCAAAACGTCATCAGTTGTAACTGCATTGATATTTTTGATATAGTTTTCAAAAAAATCGGCTGGTAATCCTTGTGTTTTAGTTAGCAAAGCATAGCGAGCAACCGTAGTTGGTTTTTCAATGTCCATTACAAATTTTCCAATGTATCCTGCTTTTACGTTTTTCAATGTAACGTCACTTACTTTCTCTGTTCTGATTCGTTTAAATTCCTTCAAGATTTCAACCACAGCACTATCGGTTACTGCATTTCGGACTTGCGTGGATATACCAAAATTTCCAACATATTTATTTCCGCGTAAGCTAGAACGAGCACCATAAGTCCATCCGTTTGCTTCTCTCAAATTCATATTTAAATAACTATTGAAATCGCCACCTAAAATTTGATTAGCAACCAAAGCAGCAAAATAATCTTTATCGGTCATTTTTAAATTGGTAATATGCACTGCTGCAATTTCTGATTGTACCGCATTTGAAGCATCTACAAAATTGATTTGCGTATACTGTACATCTTTAGGATCTGTATATTTTACAGTAGGCGAGGTCGCTTTTTTCCATGGGCCAAATAATTCGGTCACGTTCTTTTTTACTTCATCAAATTTAACATCACCCACAATTACTAAATAAGCATTTTCAGGTGTAAAATAAGAAGTGTAATTTTGAACAACGTCATTTAATGAAATGGCATTGATGGTTTCATTGCTTACATATTCACCGTTTGGGTGATTAATTCCATAAGCTAAAACTTGTTCAACTCGTCTTGCAATAGAAGGAACGCTTTTTTCTTCTGCTTTAATTCCTTCAATAAACTTTGCTTTTTCTTTATCAAATTCTTCTTGTGCAAAAATTGGGTTGATGGCACCATCGGCCATTAATTCCATTACTCTTCTAGAATATTTAGATAAACCGCTTGCATAAGCTCCATTAGCACCAAAGTTAAGGGAAGCTCCAAGAAAATCTACCTCTTCATTAAACGCATCTTTCGGGATTGATTTTGTTCCATTTCCTAAAAGACTACTCATCATATCAGAAACACCTTTGATCTTTCCCTCTGCATACGGAGCATTGTCGATGGTTAGATTATAAGAAATTCGTGGAAGTTTATTGTTTTCTACAACCAATACTTTCAAGCCATTTGGCAATTCAAACGTTTGTGGTTTTCCAATATTAATTTTAGGAGCTGGTCCTGGTTTTGGCTGAGGTCTGTCTTGTGCTTGCATAGTAAACGTTAAAAACAAGCTAATGGCTAAAATGACTATTTTTTTCATAATTTATATCTTAATTTTCAGCTTTATCCGATTTTGGAGCGTAGTCCAATAATAATCGTTGGTTAGGGTTTAGGTATTTTTTGGCAGCTTCTCTAATTTCTTCTCTAGTAATGGAGCGGTAAATATCAATTTCGGTATTGATTAAATTCACATCGCCATATAATAAATGATAGGTTGCTAAATTTCCAGCAATTCCTTCCACAGAAGCATTGTTATCTACATATTGACTTTCATAAATATTTTGCAATTTTTGAAATTCTTTTTCAGAAATTAATTCCGTTTGAAGTCGAACAATTTCTTCATCTACTTCAGCGATTAATGTTTCTGGAGTTGTTCCGCCCATCGGAAGACCGTAAACGATATACATTCCATAATCTTCTTGACTAAAACTAAAGGCACCAATTTGTAAAGCCATTTTCTTATCGTCAACCAATTTTTTATAAAGTCTGGATGATTTTCCATCCGACAATAAAGTTGAAATCATATCTAAAACGCGAGCATCTCTCGTTTTCATAGAAGGAGTTCTATAGGTAGCCACCACCATTGGAATTTGGATATTTGGATCCTCATAACGTGCTTTAATGGTTTCCGTGATTGGAGCTTCTTCTGCCTTAGTTCTTGTAATTGGCGTTCCTTTTGGTATTGGGCCAAAGTATTTTTGAATCCATTCTTTGGCTTTAGCCGATTCAAATTGTCCTGCTACAACCAAAACCGCATTATTTGGAATGTAGAATTTTTTATTAAAGTCTTGAAATTCTTGTAAAGTAGCAGCATCTAAATGTTCCATAGAACCAATTGGAGCCCAACGATATGGGTGATTGGTAAACATATTACGTTTTACTTCGGTAATCATATTACCATACGGTTGATTGTCAACACGCAATCTTTTTTCTTCTTTAACAACTTCATTTTGAGTGTCAACTCCAATTTGATTAATCACCGGGTGCATTAAACGTTCTGATTCCATCCATAAGCCTAATTCTAGGTTGTTAGAAGGAAAAATTTCATAATAATAAGTTCGGTCGTCAGAAGTGTTGGCGTTGTTTGTTCCACCATTTCCAGTTACAATCTTAAACCATTCGCCACGCTCAATGTTTTTTGTTCCTTCAAATAACAAATGTTCAAAAAAGTGGGCAAAACCAGTTCGTTCAGGGTTTTCATCTTTCGCTCCTACATGATACATGACAGAAGTAATTACAACTGGTGCAGAATTATCTTGGTGCAAAATAACGTGCAGCCCATTAGCTAAAGTGTACTCTTCAAAAGCCACTTTTTGAGCAGAAATAGTTCCTCCAAGCATAAGTAGGGCACTAAAAGTTAATATTGATTTTTTCATAAATAAAAGGTAATTGATTTTTTCATTTTAAATAAGTCGCAATTTAATGATTTTGTTACAGTGTAGATAAAACATTTAGAAAATATTAAGGGAATGACAGCGGTTTTTTTAGCTAAACATTTATTTTTTGTTTTGAGTTGTGTGATTAATAATAAGTTGTATATTTGCAACCTTAAAAATTAACTAAAAACAGTATTGTTATGTACGCAATCGTAGAGATAGCAGGGCAACAATTTAAAGTTAGCAAAGACCAAAAAGTATTTGTTCACCGTTTAGCAGCAGAAGAAGGAAACAAAGTTTCTTTTGACAAAGTAATGTTGTTAGACGATAATGGAACAATTACCATAGGCGCCCCCGCTATAGAAGGTGCTTCAGTAGAAGCCAAAGTGTTACAACACTTAAAAGGTGATAAAGTAATCGTTTTCAAAAAGAAAAGAAGAAAAGGATACAAAAAGAAAAACGGTCATAGACAATCATTTACACAAATTGTAATTGAAAGTATTGCTGCAACGGGTTCTAAAAAAGCGGCTGCAAAAACAGAAGCTCCAAAAGCGAAAGCTGCTCCAAAAGGTGACGATTTAAAATTAATTGAAGGAGTTGGTCCAAAAGCAGCAGAAGCATTAGTGGAAGCTGGAATTGCAACTTTTGCTAAATTAGCGGCTACACCTGCTGAAAAAGTAAAAGAAGTTTTAGACGCTTCCGACTCAAAATTATCTCATTTAGATCCTACAACTTGGGCTCAACAAGCTCAATTAGCAGCAGACGGAAAAATGGATGAATTGAAAAAATTACAAGACGAATTAAACGGTGGTAAAGCGGTTTAATTCATTTATTAACTATAAAATTAAAACATCATGGCTCACAAGAAAGGTGTCGGTAGTTCCAAAAATGGTAGAGAATCAGAATCAAAACGTTTAGGCGTAAAGATTTATGGTGGTCAAGCAGCTATTGCAGGAAATATCATTGTAAGACAAAGAGGTTCTAAACATAATCCAGGTGATAACGTATATATCAGTAAAGATCATACGTTGCACGCTAGAGTGGATGGTGTTGTTAAGTTTCAGAAAAAAGCAGATAACAAATCATTTGTATCTATCATTCCTTTTGAAGCATAATTAAAAAGAAACTTTAAAAATATAAAAAACCCAAATTCTTTTAGAATTTGGGTTTTTTGTTATCATGAATTTGTTTCAGGATTTTGTTTAAACGGTTGAGATGCTCAAATGAATTCAGCATGACAATTTTTTCAGCCTGTTTTTAAGATTTAGTGTTGTTTAGAAATGTTTTGCTGATTTCTGCAAAAGTGATAAGAATCGTAGAATTTGCAAAACGTTGACAGATGGTTTTACAAAGCTATAATGCATAGTAAGGTTGCTTTAGTAATTGCCAAAAAAAACCCTCACTTTTCAGCAAGGGTTCAGTCTTAATACTTAATACTAAAATCTTAATACTAAAATATGTAACATTAATATCTGTAATACTCTGGTTTGTAAGGACCTTCAACTTCAACTCCAATATACGAAGCTTGTTCAGGACGTAAAGTTTCTAGTTCAACGCCTAATTTAGCAAGGTGCAATGCAGCCACTTTCTCATCTAAATGCTTAGGCAACATATATACTTCATTTTTGTAGTTTGCTATGTTTGTCCACAATTCAATTTGAGCTAAGGTTTGGTTTGTGAATGAATTACTCATTACAAAACTTGGATGTCCAGTTGCACAACCTAAGTTAACTAAACGACCTTCCGCCAAAATGAGGATGTCTTTTCCAGCGATAGTATATTTGTCTACTTGTGGTTTGATTTCGATTTTTGAAGCACCATGGTTTTTGTTCAACCAAGACATATCAATTTCGTTATCAAAATGTCCGATGTTGCAAACAATCGTTTTATCTTTCATTTGCTCAAAGTGCGAACCTTGAACGATATCTTTATTTCCTGTAGTAGTAATGACAATGTCAGCATTTCCAACTACAGTATTTAATTTTTTCACTTCAAAACCGTCCATTGCAGCCTGTAAAGCACAAATTGGGTCAATTTCAGTAACCGTCACGATTGAACCTGCACCTCTAAACGAAGCAGCAGTTCCTTTTCCAACATCTCCGTAACCACAAACCACTACTCTTTTTCCTGCTAACATAATATCGGTAGCACGACGAACCGCATCAACAGCAGATTCTTTACAACCGTATTTGTTATCAAATTTAGATTTTGTAACTGAATCATTTACATTGATGGCTGGCATGTGTAACGTTCCGTTTTTCATTCTTTCGTATAAACGGTGAACTCCAGTTGTAGTTTCTTCTGATAATCCATTGATTCCAGCAATTAATTCTGGATAACGGTCAAAAACCATGTTGGTTAAATCACCACCATCATCTAAAATCATATTTAATGGTTTTCTGTCTTCACCAAAAAATAAGGTTTGTTCTATGCACCAATCAAAATCTTCTTCATTCAACCCTTTCCAAGCATAAACTTGAATTCCAGCAGCAGCAATTGCAGCGGCAGCTTGATCTTGTGTTGAAAAAATATTACAAGAACTCCACGTTACTTCTGCTCCAAGAGCAATTAAAGTTTCGATTAAAACTGCAGTTTGAATGGTCATGTGCAAACAGCCTGCAATACGAGCTCCTTTTAAAGGTTGGCTAGTGCCATACTCGTCGCGAAGAGCCATTAATCCTGGCATTTCGGCTTCGGCCAATTCAATTTCTTTTCGTCCCCATGCGGCCAATGAAATGTCTTTCACTTTAAACGCAACAAATGGCATTGTTTGTGTACTCATGTATAAATTAGTTATATTAGCTAAAAATTTTAGCAAAACTACGAATTAGAATAGGATTTTGAAAGCCTTTTCGTTTTTTTTGTGATTTGTTTAGTAGGCTAAAGTTTTGAGAAACAATTTGATATCGATTATTTAATATGCCTCTTCATAAAAAAATAGAAATTGATCCGAAATCCACTATTTTAATTTGGAAAATTACCGAATCTTATTCTGATTTATTCAATGCTATTTCTTTAAAAGAGAATTCGTTAACTCGCTTAAACGGCATGAAATCAGAAAGCCATCAGAAAGGGTTTTTGGCTGTGCGAATGCTACTTCAACAAGCTGGTTATACCGATTTTGATTTGTATTATGATGCTTTTGGAAAGCCAAATCTTCAAGACGGAAAATCGATTTCCATTTCACATTCTTTTGAATTTTCAGTTGTTGTTTTATCCGATAAAAATATAGGAATCGATTTAGAATTGAGAAGGGATTTGGTAATCAAAATCGCTAGAAAATTCGCAGAAGAAGAATTCGTTTACCAATCAGAAAATAATAGTGAAGATTTTAAAAGTAAACTCACTGTAATTTGGGGAGTCAAAGAAAGCGTTTTTAAAGTCCGAAACGAGGTGGGAATCAGCTTTAAAGACCACATCTTTGTTCGTCCATTTGAAATGATTGAAGAAAAAACAACCGCTTTATTAGATTATGATGGATTAAAACGAGAATTTTTAGTTTACTTTACCGAAATAGAATTATATACCTTAGTTTGGCTATGGGAGTACCAAAAATAAAAAATATCTACTCAGAAATACAGTTTGCAAAAACTAGAAATCAAAAGTTAATAGCTATTTTAATTGATCCAGATGAAACGGATGTTGAGCGACTTGACAAGCTTATTTTACCAATAAAAAGTTCGCCAGCAACGCATATTTTGATTGGCGGAAGTAGAGTAGAAACAACGCATTTAGACGAGCTTGTTCAATTTTTAAAAGCGAATCTGTCTTTACCAATTATTCTTTTTCCTGGACATCCTTCACAAATTTCTGTGCATGCAGACGGCATTTTATTTTTAAATTTACTTTCTGGAAGAAATCCAGATTATCTTGCGGAACATCAAGTAAATGCAGTTCCTTTTTTGAAAAATTCTGATTTAGAAATAATTCCAACCGCTTATCTTTTAATTGAAAGCGGAGCAGAAACAGCCGTAGAACGAGTTAGTCAAACAAATCCGCTAGATAGAAACAATGCTGAATATGTGTTACAAACTGCTCTTGCAGGTGAATATTTAGGTAATAAATTAGTTTATCTCGAAGCAGGAAGTGGAGCCAAATTAACGGTTCCATTAGAAATTATCCAAAAAGTTTCGAATTCTATTTCAATTCCACTGATTGTCGGTGGCGGAATCCGATCCCCGAAAGGAATTCAAGAAGCTTTTGAAGCTGGAGCCGATTTAGTTGTCATCGGAACTGCATTTGAAAACGATGTTAATTTTTTCGCCCATGATTGACTTTCTATTTTCGCAATATCAAACCTATTCAACAGCACATATTGTCTTAGAAATCATCGCTGTGATTTTTGGACTAGCAAGTGTTTGGTATGCTAAAAATGATTCGCTTTGGGTATTTCCTACCGGAATTGTTAGCACTGCTATTTATATCTATTTGCTTTGGCAATGGGGATTGTTAGGCGATATGAGCATCAATTTTTATTATACCATCATGAGTGTTTATGGTTGGTATCATTGGAGTAGGAAAAAAGACAATCAGACCGAATTTCGTATCGCTAGAATTACTTCTGTAGAAAAAAAGTGGGCTGTTTTTATTTTTATAATGACTGCAATCGGCGTAGTTTTACTTTACCAATATTTTGATAAATTTGTAGATTGGACTGCATACGTAGACACCTTCACTACCGGATTATTTTTTGTAGGAATGTGGCTCATGGCTAAACGAAAAATTGAACATTGGCTATTTTGGATTGTAGGCGATATTATTTCAGTACCTTTATATTTTAGTAAAGGATATACATTTACTAGCGTTCAATATTTTATTTTTACTATTATTGCCTTTTACGGTTATATCGAATGGAAGAAAATCTTAAACAACAACCAGCAAGCCTCCTGAAAATTACGCTTTACGGGCCAGAAAGTACCGGAAAGACTACTTTGGCGAAGCAACTTGCGGAACATTATAAAACGGAATGGATTCCAGAATTTGCAAGAGAGTATCTGCAAGAAAAATGGAACAAAACGCAACAAATCTGCGAAGAACATGATTTGCTTCCAATTGCCGTTGGTCAAACAAAAAGTGAAAACAAGGCATTGAAAAAGGCCAATAAACTTTTGTTTTCTGATACCTGTTTGTTGGTCACCAAAGTATTCTCTGATATTTATTACGGTCAAACAAATCCCATTTTAGAAAAAGCAGCAAAAAAGCACAAATATGATTTGTTCATTTTAACTGATGTTGATGTGCCTTGGGAAAAGGACGATTTAAGAGATGCTCCTTCCAAACGCAAAAAGAATTTTAGAGTGTTTGAAGACGTTCTAATCAGATACAATAAACCGTATCTTACGTTATCGGGTTCAAAGGAAAATCGACTGCAAGAAGCAATTAGTTGGATAGATAATTTAATAGATGCGAAAGCAAATGGCTTCAATTCTTTTGATTTCATTCAATTTCAGCAACGTAATCTGGAATTGGAAAGAGTGAAAAATCAAATTCACTTTTTAACAGAGGGAATAGCTAAGATCGATTTAGATCGTATGGCTAAAATAGGGGATGGCATTTCGGCGTTGTCAGAACAAGAAGCAGTTTATTATGCCAACTTTTTTGAAGATAAAAAAAGTCAATTGCGACTAAAGAAATTCGTCCCTGCTTCTGGAGCTGCATCCCGAATGTTTAAGTTTTTAAGCGATTTTTTACATGATTTTAAATTAGGCGAAGAATCGATTAATGCATACATCAATAGAAAAAAAGCCAAAAATTTATCTTTTTTTTTAATTGGAGTTGAAAAATTTCCTTTTTATCAAACGGTTATAAACCGAGTTAGAGAAATTTTCCAGGAATATGATACGTGGGGTTATGACAGCAAAATGTTTGCTTTTATTAAAATCATGTTGTCAAAAAATGAATTTGATTTTGCCAATAAACCCAAAGGAGTTTTGCCTTTTCATCACTATAAAACGCATTGTGCATCAGCTATTGAAGAGCATTTAAAAGAAGCGGTTTCTTATGCCAATTCCAATCAAAAGACGTTGATTCATTTTACGGTTTCTAAAGAGCATCAAGCCGATTTTGAGTTGATTGTTAATCAAGTGAAACCCGCCCTTGAAGCAGAACATGAAACGGAAATTACGGTTAATTATTCCTATCAAAGCGAATCGACCGATAGCGTGGCTTTGCATTTAGATAACACACTTTTTCGAGATGAAAATGGTTTGTTGTTATTTAGGCCGGGCGGTCACGGAGCATTAATTGAAAACTTAAATAGATTAAATGCAGATATTATTTTTATAAAAAATATCGATAATGTAATTCAGAATCACCTGGATCAAATTAGTTTATACAAAAAAGCCCTAGCAGGAATTTTATTAGATAAACAACAACAGATTTTTAATTTCCTCCGATTACTTGAATCTAAAGAAGTTAATAAAGAAATAATAGAAGAAATCGTATTCTTTATTCAAACCAAACTCCATTTTGAAGTAGTAGACGATTTATCAAAATATACCAAAGAAAGTAAAATTGACTATTTGATCAATTATTTAAATCGACCAATTCGTGTATGTGGAATGGTGAAAAATGAAGGAGAACCTGGCGGCGGACCATTCTGGGTGCGAGATAAAAAAGGCTTGGTCTTTTTACAGATTGTAGAAGCATCCCAAATTGATGAAAATGATGCAAATCAAATGAAAATTTTAGAAAGTGCCACGTATTTCAACCCTGTAGATTTAGTCTGTGGCATTAAAAATTATAAAGGAGTCAATTTTGATTTAATGGAATTTGTCGATTCATCTAGTGGTTTTATCGTTCATAAAAATAAAGGCGGCAAAGAATTAAAAGCATACGAATTGCCTGGGCTTTGGAATGGAGGAATGGCAAAATGGCTTTCTGTCTTTGTAACAGTGCCTTTGATTACTTTTAATCCGGTGAAAACCGTCAATGATTTACTAAAAAGCGCACATCAACCCAACTAATGGAAGCTGAAAAAATCATATCAGAATTGCAATTTAAAGCCGTAAGAAGCAGCGGAGCTGGCGGACAAAATGTAAATAAAGTGTCGTCTAAAGTGGTGCTAACTTTTAATTTGACATCTTCTCAATCTTTATCGGAGGAAGAAAAATTACTTCTTTCCGAAAAGTTAAAAACAAAATTGACTTCAGAAGGACTTTTGATTTTAAATTGTGATGAAGACCGAAGTCAAGTCAAAAATAAAGAAATCGTCATCAAGCGGTTTCTAAAATTGATTCAAAATGCTTTAATTACTCCCAAAAAAAGAAAACCAACTAAAATTCCCCGGTCAGTAATCGAAAAAAGGTTAAAATCAAAACGAACCACTTCCGAAAGAAAACAAAACAGAAAGCGACCAGATGTTTAGAAGGGAGTAGGAAGTAGGTTGTGGGTTTTAGGAAAGATTTTGGAAGGGAGTAGGAGCTAGGTTGTGGGTTTTAGCAAAGAGGTATAGGCAGTAGTTTTTTATTGATGTTACCATTCTTATTGATTTTTACCATTGAAATTGCCATTGCCATTGAAATTGATTTTTGTCGTTGAAATTGTCTTTGATTTTTGTCTTTGATATTGAATTTTATTATTACTTTTGCACTGTCTCAAAGGGGTGCTAGATTCTGAAATAAATCCAGAATCACAGGCTGAGATCATACCCAACGAACCTAGAACAGGTAATGCTGTTTAGGGAAATAGATAGCTTTCTTTCATTCTGAACTTGTTTCAGAATATCATATTGCTGTCGAGTGTATCAATTTTAATTTTTAACCAAGAATAATTACCCCTTTTATTCGTAATCTTTTTACGAATGAAAACTTTATTCACAATCGGCTCAAACGCCACCAAAAGCAGGACTTGCTTAACAAGTTTATTGCTTATTTCGTTGTCGGGATTTGCTCAGGAAAAAGTAGCAGATACGACCAAAACAAAAGAAATTTCACTTAATGAAGTGCTGGTTTCTTCTATTCGAGTCACGGCTCAATCGCCCATTACGTTTTCCAATTTAAAGAAAGAAGAATTCCAATCTCGAAATCTTGGACAAGATATTCCGATGATGATGAATTACTTGCCTTCTGTCGTCACCACAACCGATGCAGGTGCTGGAATTGGTTATACCGGAATTCGTGTGCGAGGTTCAGATGCCACACGCGTGAATGTGACAATCAACGGAATTCCGTATAACGATTCGGAAAGTCAAGGAACATTTTGGGTAAACATGCCTGATTTTGCGAGTTCAACCGAAAGTTTGCAATTGCAACGTGGAGTAGGAACTTCTACCAATGGAGCAGGAGCTTTTGGAGCGAGTTTAAACTTGTTAACTGATTCCTATTCGCAGGAAGCAAGTGGCGAATTATCAAATTCCTTTGGAAGTTTTAATTCCAGAAAGCACACCGTTAAATTTAGTACGGGCTTAGTAAATAACCAATTTGAATTGGCAGGGCGATTGTCAAATGTGGCTTCGGATGGTTTTATCGACCGAGCCTCTTCCGATTTAAAATCGTATTTTTTACAAGGAACGTTTGTCGGAAAATCAACCTTACTGAAAGCACTTGTTTTTGGCGGAAAACAAACAACCTATCAAGCATGGTATGGTTTGGAAGACCCAGAAAAACTGAAAGATGATCGAACATTTAACGTGGCTGGAATGTATTTTGATGAAAATGGCAACATGAAATTTTATGATAATGAAGTTGATAATTACCAGCAAGACCATTATCAATTGCATTGGAATGAACGTTGGAATGACTATTGGAGTAGCAATTTAGCAGTTCATTATACGAAGGGGAAAGGCTATTTTGAACAATATAAAGAGGATGAAGATTTTGCTGATTATGGCTTTGAA